>Ga0209953_1000218_pt1 | contig 22529 bp, 24 predicted proteins | sample SalPonred_H2O_MG_FD_185713 | JGI IMG/M metagenome (GOLD analysis project Ga0209953, IMG submission 185713) | Salt pond water microbial communities from South San Francisco under conditions of wetland restoration - Salt Pond MetaG... | ecosystem: Environmental > Aquatic > Non-marine Saline and...
TGATTAACGGCGGTGATGTAGGCTTCGATTGAGCCGAGCGAGCCGGGATTCGCCACGGCCATCGACAAGGCTTGCGGTGAAAAGGCAACGTCTCGAGAAATCGCAGTCTGCATAGATATTGAACTCCCGTCCAAACAGGTTAAACGCTAAGAGATACTATGTTTTTAGTGCCGTATTGTCTTCTTGAGTATCTTAGCACTCTCTTAGTCTGAGTGCTAATAAGACTGGGCCGTTGACTGAAAGTTCCGCGTGCCTGTGAACTTATGTAATCTAAAATCGTCTCGTACATGGTAAGCCCTGTAGGATATCTGATGCGTTTGTCTCGTTTGTACGCCCCGGGGGAGGTTCAGCTAGTTCAAGTACAGTTTGCTCAAGCGCAAACGCAGGCCTGGCAGGCTCAAACCCCGGCTGCCTTATTCGATACTTTGGCTAGCTGGCTTGCCGATCTCATTAAAACGCGCCACGTGCAGTTGCATGCTTGGTCGTTGACTCCTGAGGCTTTGCTAATGTTGGTAACCCCATCTGATGCCCAAGCGCTATCTGCTGTGGTGCAAGCAATCGGGCGCCGATTGGCTGCTACCCTGAAATCCGGTAGCGTATTCGCCGGGCGATACAAAAGCGCCCTGGTGGAGCCCGAGAAAACCTTGGCGGCGCAAGTGTGGATCGAGCTTGCTGCTTTGCGTGCAGGTTACGTCGCTAACCCGGTAGATTGGGTCTGGTCATCTGCTGGGCACCATGCAGGAGCGGCGACGGTTGGCCGAGCGTGGGTCATGCCATTGTCAGATCTAGCGGGTTATTGGCAGTGCGGCAACACACCGTTTGACCGCCAGGCAGCCTATCGCGAGAAGCTTCATGCTGGGTTGAGATCTACAGAGCAGCAGCAAATTGAAGCGGCGGTTGCGGGCCAGTGGGCGTTGGGCTCTAGTGATTACCTAAGTAAGGTCAGTAAATTGGCGACCCGTCGAGTCAGCCCCGGTAAGCGGGGCAGGCCACCAAAATCCCAGTCAAATCAAGCCAAATTGATCCGTCCCTAGTTTTTATGGTACCAGTTTAGCGCTTATTTAAATAGGGACGTACCCTATTTATTGTGCTTGCATCGACACACGGTCGGGGTTATCGTCATTTTCCGCGCTAGATCTTGCGCGGTTGTTCGGGAGCTTCGCATGCCTACATTTCCTTTGACGTTTCAACCTCGTGTTCAATCAGGCCACACGGCCCAGGGGCTGTATTCCCCAGATAATGAGCATGACGCCTGTGGCGTGGGCTTTGTGGCCCATATCAAGGGCCAGCCGTCACACTCCATTATTTCGCAGGGTTTGAAGATCCTCGAAAACATCGATCACCGCGGCGCTGTCGGCGCTGACAAGTTGATGGGCGATGGTGCTGGCATTTTGATTCAGATTCCCGATGCCCTCTATCGCGAAGATATGGCCGCCCAAGGGGTCAACCTACCCGCGTCTGGTGAGTACGGCGTGGCAATGGTGTTTTTACCCAAGGAAATCGCCTCACGCCTAGCCTGTGAGCAGGCGCTCGAGCGCGAGGTACTGGCTGAAGGTCAAGTGGTACTTGGATGGCGTGATGTTCCGCTTGACCGCGACATGCCGATGTCGCCCACGGTCAAGGAGTGTGAACCCGTTATCCGCCAATTGTTCATTGGCCGAGGCGCCAATGTCATGGTGCCAGATGCTCTTGAGCGCAAACTCTATGTCATCCGTAAGAAAGCCAGTCATGCGATTCATGCCATGAAACTGGCGCACGGGACCGAATATTTTGTGCCCTCAATTTCTGTTCGCACGGTGGTCTACAAAGGCCTGTTGCTGGCCAATCAGGTTGGTGTTTACTACCGCGACTTGTCTGACCCCCGTGCCGTGTCGGCCCTGGCGCTGGTGCACCAGCGCTTCTCGACCAACACGTTCCCGGCGTGGCCTCTGGCCCACCCCTATCGTTTGATTGCGCACAACGGCGAGATCAACACGGTTAAAGGCAACTACAACTGGTTGCGCGCACGTGAGGGCACCATGGAATCGGCGGTGCTCGGCGACGACCTTGCCAAACTGTATCCGTTGGTTTATGCCGGGCAGTCTGATACAGCAACGTTCGACAACTGTCTGGAACTGCTGGTCATGTCCGGCTACTCGCTGGCTCATGCCATGATGATGATGATCCCAGAAGCCTGGGAGCAGCACGCCCACATGGACCCAGCACGCCGGGCGTTTTATGAATATCACGCTGCGATGATGGAGCCATGGGATGGCCCGGCAGCGGTTGCCTTTACCGATGGAAAGCAGATTGGTGCCACGCTCGATCGCAATGGGCTGCGCCCAGCGCGTTACTTGGTCACTGATGATGACTTGGTCATCATGGCCTCCGAGGCTGGTGTGCTGCCAATCGCCGAAAGCCGTATCGTTCAAAAGTGGCGCTTGCAGCCAGGCAAGATGTTCTTGATCGACCTCGAGCAAGGCCGCATCATCGATGATGCAGAAATCAAGTCGCAACTGGCCAATAGCCGTCCTTACCGTCATTGGATCGACCGTTTGCGTGTCAAACTCGAGTCGCTGCCCAAGCCCGAGACAGCTGCCAAGCTACGACACCAGTCACCTGTTGACCGCCTTGATCGCGAACAAGCCTTTGGTTGGACGCAAGAGGATCTGAAGTTCATCCTCGAACCCATGGCTGCCAACGGCGAAGAGTCCACTGGTTCAATGGGCAATGACACGCCCTTGGCTGTACTTTCTGATCGGCCAAAGCCGTTTTATAACTACTTCCGCCAGATGTTCGCACAGGTGACCAACCCACCTATTGACCCAATTCGCGAACAACTCGTGATGTCGTTGGTGTCTTTCATTGGTCCCAAGCCTAACTTGCTGGATATTAATAACGTCAACCCACCACTGCGTCTTGAGATTGCACAACCCGTGCTCGACGAAGACGCGATGACGCAAATCCGCGATGTGGAAGACTACACAGGCAACAAGTTCCGCAGTTTTGAGTTGGACATCACCTATCCTGCTGCTTGGGGTGCCGATGGTATTGAAGCCCGTCTGGCCGCCTTGTGTGCCAGCGCTGCCGATGCGGTTGATAGTGGTTTCAATGTCTTGATCGTTTCAGACCGTCTGGTCGACAAGGACCGGGTGGCTATCCCCGCACTATTGGCAACCTCCGCTATTCACCAACACTTGATCGTTCGCGGCTCGCGCACGCGTACCGGTCTGGTCGTCGAGACGGGATCCGCTCGCGAGGTTCACCACTTCGCGCTGCTCGGCGGTTTTGGTGCCGAGGCCATTCACCCTTATCTGGCACTTGAGGCCGTTCGTGCGTTTGCCGATGATGGTGACAAGGCGGTAGAAAACTACATCAAGGCCATTGGTAAAGGCTTGAACAAGGTCATGTCCAAAATGGGCATCTCCACCTTCATGTCGTACTGTGGCGCGCAGATATTTGAGGCGGTCGGCTTGCACGCGAGCCTGATTAAAAAGTACTTCCCCGGCACATCAAGTGCCATTGGCGGAGTCAATATTTTTGAAGTGGCGCAAGAGTCTTTGCGCACACACGCTGCTGCTTTCAGCAAGGACCCTGTTCTTGAAAACGCCCTCGATGCTGGTGGTGATTACGCCTATCGCGTGCGTGGCGAGCAACACATGTGGACCCCGGACTCTATTGCTAAGTTGCAGCACTCAACGCGTGCCAACAACTACAGCACGTATAAAGAGTACGCGCAGCTGATCAACGATCAGAGCAAGCGTCACATGACTTTGCGCGGCTTGTTTGAGTTCCGGTTTGATCCGGCACAAGCGATTCCACTCGAGGAAGTCGAGTCCGCCAAAGAGATCGTGAAACGTTTTGCCACGGGTGCCATGTCACTGGGTTCGATCTCAACCGAAGCGCACTCGGTGCTCGCTGTTGCCATGAACCGCATTGGTGGTAAATCCAATACCGGTGAAGGTGGCGAAGACGAAGCCCGTTATCGCAGTGAGCTTCAAACCGGCAAGAGCGACATCAAAGACGGCGATAGTCTTGCCTCAATCTTGGGCTCAGAGCGTATCGAAGCCGATGTGCCGTTGCAAGCCGGTGACTCTTTGCGCTCCCGGATCAAGCAAGTGGCATCAGGCCGATTCGGCGTGAATCCTGAATACCTGGCTAGCGCCGATCAGATCCAGATCAAAATGGCTCAAGGTGCCAAACCTGGCGAAGGTGGCCAGTTGCCAGGTCACAAAGTGTCTGAGTACATCGCCAAGCTGCGTTGTTCGGTACCAGGTGTGGGGTTGATTTCTCCGCCGCCGCACCATGACATTTACTCGATTGAAGATTTGGCTCAACTTATTCACGATTTGAAGAACGCCAATGCGCGTGCGTCGATTTCGGTCAAGTTGGTTTCCGAGGTAGGTGTCGGTACTGTGGCCGCTGGCGTGGCAAAAGCCAAATCTGACCATGTGGTGATCGCTGGCCATGACGGTGGCACGGGCGCCTCGCCGATCTCATCGATTAAGCATGCCGGCACACCATGGGAGCTGGGCTTGGCCGAGACACAGCAAACATTGGTTATCAACCGTTTGCGTAGCCGTATCCGTGTGCAAGCCGATGGGCAGATGAAAACCGGTCGTGATGTGGTGATCGGTGGTTTGCTCGGTGCCGATGAGTTTGGCTTTGCTACTGCACCACTGGTCGTTGAAGGCTGCATCATGATGCGTAAGTGCCACTTGAACACCTGCCCGGTGGGTGTTGCCACGCAGGATCCGGTGCTGCGCAAGAAGTTTCAAGGTAAGCCTGAGCATGTGGTGAATTACTTCTTCTTTGTGGCCGAAGAGGTTCGTGAAATCATGGCGCAGCTCGGTATTCGCACCTTTGATGAGCTCGTGGGTCGTACCGATTTGCTCGATACCCGCGCGGGTATCGAACACTGGAAGGCGCACGGATTGGACTTCACCAAGGTCTTCTACCAGCCGCCAACAGATGAGCCGCGTTATCAGGCACTTGAGCAAGATCATGGGTTGCAAGATGCACTCGATCACCAGTTAATCGAGCGTAGCAAGCCTGCTATCGAGCAAGGAGAAAAAGTCTCCTTCATCGTGCCCGTGCGCAACCGCAATCGCAGCGTGGGCGCCATGTTGTCGGGTGAGATTGCGCGTCGCCATGGCGCCGATGGCTTAGCCGATGATGCCATTCATATTCAGTACAACGGAAGTGCCGGCCAAAGTTTTGGGGCGTTTTTGATTAGCGGCGTGACATTTGATCTTGTTGGCGAAGGCAATGACTACGTTGGTAAGGGTCTGGCTGGGGGGCGCATTATCGTCCGTAGCCCCAACGACTTTAGAGGCTTTGGGCCCGAGCACATTATTGTTGGTAACACCGTTCTGTACGGTGCCACGATGGGTGAGGCCTACTTGAGTGGCGTGGCCGGCGAAAGATTCGCGGTTCGTAACTCGGGTGCGGCTGCTGTGATTGAAGGCACCGGTGACCACGGTTGTGAATACATGACCGGCGGTACGGTGGTGGTGCTTGGTGACACGGGTCGCAACTTTGCCGCTGGTATGTCTGGTGGTGTGGCTTACGTCTTTGATCCAGAGGGCCAGTTCAAAGACTGCTGCAACCATGCAATGGTTGATTTGGAGCCGGTCCTCACGACAGCTGAGCAAAAGAGCAAGGTTGGCATGGAGACGTGGCACAGCATGTTGCGTGGCGATGACCGTGAAACCGATGAGGCCATCCTCAAACGGTTGATCGAGAACCACTTCCGCTACACAGGTAGTTTCCGGGCACGCGACATCCTAAGTAACTGGCCCGCGTCGCGCGGCATGTTTGTGAAAGTAATGCCCAAGGAGTACCGGCGCGCATTGGCCGAGCTCTGGCAAGGTGCTAACACGGCCTCCAAGGCCGCTTGATGGGGGGTTAGACATGGGTAAGGCAACAGGGTTTTTAGAGTTAAAGCGTTTGAAAGAGGCCAGTCAGGCCCCTGAGGTTCGCATTAAGCATTGGAGCGAATTCGTCGATCGTTTGACCGACGAAGATGCGAGCAAGCAAGGTGCGCGGTGCATGGACTGTGGCATTCCGTTTTGTAATACGGGCTGCCCGGTCAACAACATCATTCCGGACTGGAATGACCTGGTGTATCGCAACCAATGGCAAGAAGCGCTCAGCGTGCTGCATTCGACCAACAACTTCCCGGAGTTCACAGGTCGAATCTGTCCAGCGCCTTGTGAGGCGGCCTGTACGTTGAACATCAATAACGACCCGGTGGGTATTAAGTCGATTGAGCACGCCATCATCGACAAAGGCTGGGAAGAAGGTTGGGTTGTGCCCCAGCCACCAACCCAGCGTACCGGCAAGAAGGTGGCTGTGATTGGTTCAGGCCCGGCCGGGTTGGCTGCAGCGCAGCAACTCGCGCGTGTGGGACATGATGTGACTGTATTTGAGAAGCAAGATCGCATTGGTGGTTTGTTGCGCTATGGCATCCCTGACTTCAAGATGGAAAAGCACTTGATTGATCAGCGTGTGATGCAAATGCAAGCTGAGGGAGTGACTTTCAGCCCATCGACCTACATCGGTTCGCCTGAGGACCCTTGGGCCAAGGGACTGACAGTTAAAACGCCAGCCGAACTCGATGCCGAGTTTGACGCGGTTGTGCTCTCTGGTGGTTGTGAAGTGCCACGTGACCTACCAGTGCCAGGTCGTGAGCTTGAGGGCGTGATGTACGCCATGGATTTCTTGCGCCCACAAAATAAAGTGGTGGCTGGTGACAAGATCTCCGGTCAGGTGCTGGCCAAAGACAAGCATGTGGTCGTCATCGGTGGCGGTGACACGGGATCAGACTGTGTTGGCACAAGCAACCGTCACGGTGCTAAATCGGTGACACAAATTGAGCTGATGCCGAAGCCGCCTGAGCATGAGAACAAAGAAATGACCTGGCCGTATTGGCCAGCTAAGCTCAGAACCTCTTCTTCTCACGAAGAAGGCGCTGAACGTGATTGGGCGATTACGACCAAAGCGGTCGAAGGTGCCGATGGCAAGGTAACCAAGCTGATCGCGGCACGTGTGCAATGGGAGCGTGATGAAGCCACCGGTCAGTTCAAGATGCAGGAAGTGCCTGATTCGGAGTTTGACATTCAAGCCGACCTGATTCTCCTAGCCATGGGGTTTGTCTCGCCGGTGGCGGGTGTCTTGAAGTCTTTTGGTGTCGAGCTCGACCCACGGGGCAATGTACGTGCCAACACGGACGATTACCAAACAACTTTGCCCAAGGTTTTTGCTGCCGGTGATATGCGCCGCGGCCAGTCTTTGGTGGTTTGGGCGATCCGTGAAGGCCGCCAGTGTGCCCGTGCTGTGGACGAGTATTTGATGGGTGCAACCGAGTTGCCGCGGTAAATGCTCAGTGGACGCTACAATTAGCCGATGACTGCGTCCACTGATTCATCTGCGACATCGAATTCGACTGCTACGAGCCCCGTGCTTGAGTTTGACAACGTGACACTGGGTTACGGGGATTTCACCGTGCTTAGTGGCTTGTCGCTTACTGCTAAGGCTGGTGAGGTGGTGGCTGTCATGGGTGGCTCTGGATCCGGGAAAACGACCCTGATGCGCGCTGCCACCGGACAGATTGGTGTCATGGACGGTGAGCTAAAGACTTTTGGCCAGTCCATGCGGCACTTAGGACGGGCGGAGTTGCAGGCCTTGCGTCAGCGCATGGGTGTGTTGTTTCAACACGGCGCGCTCTTCACCGACCTTGATGTATTTGAGAATGTGGCCTTTCCGCTTCGGGAGCACACCCGTCTAGATGAGGGTGAGGTTGCGCTAAAAGTCCTACAGAACCTAGAGGCGGTTGGATTAAAGGCGGCCGCGCACTTGAAGCTCTCGGAAGTCTCCGGCGGTATGGCTCGCCGCGTGGCCTTGGCACGCGCCATTGTGCGTGAACCTGAGCTGGTCTTTTATGACGAACCCTTTGCAGGTTTGGATCCCATTTCCATGGGCATTGCCGCCAGATTGATCCGCCGCCTGTCAGACAAGCTCGGTTGTGCATCGGTTGTCATCACCCATGATGTACCTGAAACGTTTGAAATCGCTGATACGGTCTATATCGTTGGCCAAGGTGAACTCAAGGCCAGTGGATCACCCGACACTTTGACAGAGTCTGATGACCCTTACGTGCGACAGTTTCTCGAGGGTGCACCGGATGGGCCCGTGGCGTTTGACTACCCTCAGACGCCGGCCTTCGAGCGTTGGTGTCGCGACAAAGGGGTTGAGCCATGAAGGCGGTCACCACATTGGCCGGGATTGGCGCCTTCACCCGACGAAAGTTGGTGGTGCTAGGGCAGCTAGCCCGGTTTTTTATGCAGCTGCTTATGCGTTGCGGGGTGATATTCCAACGTCCGCGGCTGACCGTGCAGCAAGTGCACTTTATCGGCAATTATTCACTGATCATCATTGCGGTGTCGGGTTTATTTGTTGGTTTTGTGCTTGGTTTACAGGGTTACTACACGTTAAATCGCTATGGTTCCGAGGAGGCATTGGGTCTGCTCGTTGCCCTGTCGCTAACGCGTGAGCTCGGACCTGTGGTGACAGCCTTGTTGTTTGCGGGACGGGCGGGAACGTCGCTTACGGCCGAGATCGGTTTGATGAAAGCCGGTGAGCAACTCTCTGCCATGGAAGTTATGGCCGTTGATCCTATTCGACGCGTGTTGGCACCCCGGTTCTTAGGGGGCGTTATCGCCATGCCTATACTGGCGGCTGTGTTCTCGATGGTGGGTATTATTGGCGGCTGGGTTGTTGGCGTCTTGCTTATTGGCATTGATTCGGGCGCGTTCTGGTCGCAAATGCAAAATGGCGTTGACGTTTTTAACGATGTGTTAAACGGTGTTATCAAGAGTGTGGTGTTTGGTGTGGCAGTCACGCTGATTGCCCTGTTTGAAGGCTGGCAATGCAAACCCACGCCTGAAGGTGTATCGCGCGCTACCACCCGTACGGTGGTGGCCGGCTCCCTGGTGGTTTTAGGGTTGGATTTCGTGTTGACTGCTTTAATGTTTAGTAATTAATCCGGGGGTCGTTCTCAATGAGCAACCATAAGATAGACGTGTGGGTGGGACTGTTTGTTCTACTTGGCATCATTGCACTGGTGTTTTTGGCGCTGCGTGCCGGTAATCTGAGTAGCTTCTCGTTTGCTGAGACTTACGCAGTGCAGGCCAAATTCGACAATATCGGTGGTTTAAAGGTGCGGGCACCCGTCAAAAGCGCCGGCGTGGTGGTTGGTCGAGTTGCTGACATTCGCTTTGATGATCAAACGTATCAGGCCAATGTGACCTTCAATATTGACAAGGCATTTGAGTTTCCGTCTGATACGTCTGCCAGTATTCTCACCTCGGGCCTATTGGGCGAGCAATATATCGGTTTAGACGCCGGCGGTGACGATCTGATGTTGGCTTCTGGTGACTCGATTACACTGACGCAGAGCGCTGTTGTTCTTGAGCAGTTGATCAGCCAATTTTTATACGGCACCGCTGAAAAAGAGGGGGCGGCAGACTAAGCGTCTGTTGCGAGAGCGTCATGACATCCACGTTAATCAAGCGAGTATTAACAGTTGCCTCGGTGACACTGCTAGTCGGTTGTGCCGGCACTCAGCAGCCGCCGAACCCAGAGGACCCCTGGGAAGGCATGAATCGCGGCACGTATGAGTTCAACGACGCAGTTGACCGAGCTGTATTTAAGCCAGTTGCCGAGTTGTATGCGTTTGTGACGCCTCGCCCGGTGCGCACCTGTGTGCGCAACATGTACCTGAACATTGGCGAAATCTGGTCGATGATTAACAGTAGCCTGCAGCAACGCTTTGTTGATGCGATCAACACCACTGGGCGATTCTTCTTGAATACGACGGCAGGTCTTGGTGGCTGTATCGATGTGGCGAGCATGCAGGGTCAGCCGCGTATTTCCAATGACTTTGGTGTGACATTGGGTGTATGGGGTGTACCTCAAGGACCCTATCTGGTCCTGCCGTTCCTCGGCGCAAGCACGGTGCGTGACGGTGTCGGCACTGGTGTGGACTTTGTGGGTAACCAGTTAGACACCATCGGTGCCATTCCGAATGTGCGTTTGCGTAACTCGCTGTGGGGGCTTGAAGTGGTGGTTCGACGTGAGGCGTTACTGACAGTGTCAGAGACGGTTGATCGCACCGCGCTTGATCCTTACAGTTTCATACGCGATGCTTATCTGCAGCGGCGCAAAGCGCAGGTCTTGGGGCAAGAAGATGCGCAAGAACTGCCTGATTATGAAGATTATGGTGATGTCGAGGCTGACGAAAGAGCCTTGGGCATTGAACAGGAGAAAGACTGATGTCGATATTGATGGCGAATGTGCCGTGCGCAATGGGTGTAATGGGCGCAACTGGCGCACAGTGGTTCAGGGTGACGGCGCGCCATGCGGTGATGGCTATTGCGGGTCTGATGGTCAGTGCTGCCGTGGCGGCAGCCCCGGATCCTAAGGCCGAGCCGCCGGTGTTTGTCCAAGAGGTGGCGGATCAACTGCTAACGGTGCTCAAGCAGGACGAACAAGTACGCAACCAAGACATGGCGCGCATTAATGAGATCGTCAATGAGTTCATCATGCCGTATGTGGATTTTGAGCTGACGACTCGCCTAGCGGCCGGCAAATACTGGCGGCAAGCCACCGATGAGCAAAAGCAAGAGCTCTCGCAGGCCTTTAAGAACACCTTGATACGCACCTACAGCGGCGCATTGACGCAGGTCGATAATTCGACGAGTATGGAAATCCTGCCTTTCAGGGGGGATGCCCAGGCCAAAGACGTGGTGGTGCGCTCTAATGTCGTGCAGTCAGCTAACACCCAGCCGATTGGGGTCGACTACCGCTTGCGTCGCGAGCCTGAGGGCTGGCGCATCTATGACATCAATGTCGAAAACGTCTGGTTGATTCAAAACTACCGTAATCAGTTCGCGCAACAAATCAACCGATCGGGTATCGATGGGTTGATCGCGGCACTTAACGAGCGGAATTCACAATAATAATTTATGTCCTCTGCAGCAATCGAGTTTGACCACATCCACAAAACCTACCAACCTGCCATCAAGCACTGGTGGCAGCTCTTAGCCAAACGCAAGCCGAGCGAGGGTTTTAAAGCACTAGATGACGTCAATCTAAGGGTCGAGTACGGCGAGTTCTTTGGGTTGCTCGGACCTAACGGGGCAGGTAAAACTTCACTGATTTCCATCCTGGCTGGCCTGTCATACGCCACTGAGGGTTCGGCACGAGTGTGCGGGCATGATGTGGTGTCTGACTTTAGGTTGGCGCGCCGGGCACTAGGTGTCGTGCCCCAAGAATTGGTCTACGACCCCTTCTTTACGGTGATGGAAACACTCAGGATTCAGTCTGGTTATTTTGGTTTACACCATAACGACGATTGGATTGAAGAGGTGCTGCACAACCTCGGTTTGTCCGACAAGACACATGCCAACATGCGCTCGCTCTCAGGCGGCATGAAGCGACGCGTGCTCGTTGCCCAAGCGCTGGTGCACCGCCCGCCAGTGATTTTGCTCGATGAGCCGACCGCTGGGGTCGATGTCGATTTGCGACGAAGCCTTTGGGAGTTCATTTCGAGTTTGAATCAACAGGGTCACACTATTTTATTGACTACGCATTATCTTGAAGAAGCTGAGGCATTGTGTGGTCGAATTGCCATGCTCAAGGCTGGCCAGATCGTGGCGCTTGACACCACGGATGCTCTCTTGGCACGTGTCGGTGGCGCAGGCTTAGAAGAGGCTTTTATGCAGATCATGCAAGAAGCGGGTAAAGCGCCGGAGAGCGCGCTATGAATCAAAGCAGAATCACGCCGAGTTCGGATACGCCTATGCGATCCGGGTTTTATACGCTTTTGTACAAAGAACTGTTGCGATTTTGGCGGGTTGGGTTTCAAACCATCGCAGCGCCTGTTATCACGGCGCTGTTGTATCTGATTGTCTTCGTGCAGGTGTTGCAAGATCGCGTCAAAGTGTATGACGCCATCCCCTACGTAGAATTTCTGATTCCAGGCTTGATGATGATGAGCATGCTGCAAAATGCATTTGCCAACCCATCGTCATCGTTGATACAAAGCCGAGTTACGGGCAATCTGGTATTCGTATTGCTCACCCCGATTTCGACGCGCGAGTTTTTTGCGGCGTATGTTTTGGCGGCCGTGGTACGTGGCTTGGCTGTGGGGCTGACGGTTTGGCTGGTATCGCTACTGTTTGTGCCGATCCCAGTGACCTCTTTGGCCTGGGTGTTGGTGTTTGGCACGTTGGGTAGTGCCATGCTCGGGATTTTGGGTTTGATTGCTGGACTGTGGTCTGAGAAATTTGATCAGATGGCAGCGTTTCAGAACTTCTTAATTATGCCGTTGACCTTCTTGTCGGGTGTGTTTTACTCCATTCATAGCCTGCCGCCGCTTTGGCAGACGGTGTCGCACTGGAACCCCATCTTCTACACCATTGACGGGTTTCGTTATGGTTTTTTTGGGGTGTCTGACAGTTCTCCCTGGATGAGCCTGGCGGTTGTTTTTGGTTTTTTTGCGGTGTTGACCCTAATTGCAATCCGGCTACTCGATAGTGGCTACAAACTTAGAACTTGATTGAGGTGAGATGATGTTGCCAACCCCTGAAGACATCAAGAAATACATTCACGCTGGTTTAGCCTGTGATCACCTAGAAGTCTCTGGTGATGGCGCGCACTTTGAGGCGGTGATTGTCAGCCCTGCCTTTGAAGGCAAGCGGTTGATTGCCCGTCACCAGCTGGTGTACACAGCGCTTGGTGATCGTATGCGTGATGAGATTCATGCGCTTTCCATGAAAACGCTCACACCTGACGAGTTCAAGGCGCAAGCCTGATGGACCGCCTGCGGATTACGGGCGGACAGCCGCTAAATGGCGAGGTTGTTATTTCCGGCGCCAAAAATGCTGCCCTGCCTATCTTATGCGCGGCTTTATTGAGTGCAGACCCCGTGGTGCTAAGCAATGTGCCGCACCTGCGCGATGTTGATACGACGCTTTCGCTATTGAAGCGGCTAGGCATGCGAGTGGATCATTCGAGCCATGAGCAAGTCACGCTTTGTGCTGCTGACATCGACTCGCTTGAGGCGCCCTATGACCTGGTTAAAACCATGCGCGCATCGATTTTGGTGCTCGGCCCGTTGCTGGCTCGATTCGGTCAGGCGCGCGTGAGCTTGCCAGGCGGCTGTGCTATTGGACAACGCCCGGTCGATCAGCACATCCGTGGTTTAGAAGCCTTAGGCGCTGAGATCACGATCGAGCACGGTTACGTCGTTGCGCGTGCGAGTCGTTTGAAAGGAGCGGTCATTCGAACCGACATGGTGACGGTGACTGGCACAGAAAACCTTCTCATGGCCGCGGTGCTCGCAGACGGCGAGACCGTATTAGAGAATGCCGCGCGTGAACCTGAGGTCATCGACTTAGCTGAGTTGTTAATCAAAATGGGTGCCCGTATCACCGGCCATGGCACTGACAGGATCGTGGTGCAAGGCGTTGACCGCTTGCACGGTGCCGAGCACCGTGTCATGCCAGACCGCATTGAGGCTGGCAGCTTCTTGTGCGCGGTCGCGGCCACCGGTGGTGAGATCGAGCTCAAACGAGTTGCCCCGGCTACAATGGGTGCGACTTTGAGTAAGTTAGCTGAAGCGGGCTTATCAATGGACGTAGCCGATGACGCGATTGTGGCTCGGATGTCGGCACGCCCCAAGGCTGTGGACATCAGGACCCATGAGTATCCGGGATTTGCGACAGACATGCAGGCGCAATTCATGGCGTTGAACACCGTGGCAGAAGGTACCGCCATGGTGGTTGAGACGATTTTTGAGAATCGATTCATGCATGTGCAGGAACTGATTCGTCTGGGTGCTGATATTGAGATTGATGGTCATACCGCTGTGGTGCGTGGGGTATCTGGTTTGTCTGGTGCCACTGTCATGGCCACGGACTTGCGTGCTTCAGCGAGTCTGGTGATCGCCGGGCTGGTGGCTCAAGGCGAAACGATCGTCGAGCGGATTTATCATCTGGATCGTGGTTACATGAACATGGAAAACAAACTGAGTGCGCTTGGCGCACAAATCGGGCGGGTATCGTCCAAGGGCGCCGCTCATGACTGAGACAGCAAACCGGCCTGTCACGCTGGCGCTGTCCAAGGGTCGGATATTTGACGAGACGTTGCCACTACTGAAGGCGGCCGGCATTGAAGTGTCCGAGGATCCGGAGAAATCCAGAAAGCTCATCATCGGCACCAACCGTCCAGATGTGCGCCTGATCATTGTTCGCGCGTCCGACGTCCCGACCTACGTTGAGTATGGTGCGGCCGATCTCGGTATTGCTGGCAAGGACGTATTGATAGAACATGCTGCCACCCACCCAGGCGCGCTGTATCAGCCTATTGATCTAAATATTGCCCGTTGCCGTCTATGCGTGGCGGTGCTCAAGGGGTTTGATTATGAGGCCGCGGTTCGTCAGGGGGCACGCCTGCGTGTAGCCACGAAATATGTCTCAGCAGCGCGTGAGCACTTCGCGCGCAAAGGGGTGTATGTCGATCTAATTAAGCTCTATGGGTCCATGGAGCTTGCACCGCTCATTGGTCTGGCCGACGCCATTGTCGATTTGGTTTCTACCGGCAACACTTTAAAAGCCAATAACCTGGTTGCTGTCGAAGACATCATGCCGATTTCTTCCCGGCTGATTGTCAACCGCGCAGCGCTGAAAACGCGGCAAGGGCAATTACAGCCAATCCTTGATGCTTTTGAGCAGGCTCGCTAAAAAGCCTGCTAAGCTTTCATCCTATTATTTGATAAATTGAGCAAAGAGAAATGGCTGTCGTAAATCGCCTCAGCACCCAAGACCCTGGATTTGATCAGACACTCACGGCACTTTTGCATGTCAATGCGGCCGAAGATGATGCGATTGAATCTGCGGCGGCGGGCATCCTGCAGGCTATTCGCACTGAAGGTGATGCGGCCCTGTTGCGCTACACACAGCAGTTTGACCGGGTGTCAGCGAGCAGCGTGGCTGAGCTTGAAATCCCCCGTCGTGCCTGGCAAGCTGCGCTTGACGAGTTGCCTGCGGCGCAACGTCGCGCGCTTGAAGAGGCTGCTGAGCGCATCCGCAGCTACCACGAACGCCAAAAACAAGACAGCTGGACATTTACCGAAGCCAATGGCACGGTGTTAGGTCAAAAGATCACGCCATTGGATCGGGTGGGTTTGTATGTGCCGGGCGGCAAAGCCGCTTACCCATCATCGGTGTTGATGAACGTGATTCCAGCCAAGGTGGCAGGTGTAACCGAGGTCATCATGGTGACCCCCACGCCTGATGGGCAACGCAATGCGTTGGTGCTTGCCGCGGCCGCCATTGGTGGCGTGGATCGGATTTTTGCGGTGGGTGGGGCGCAAGCTGTTGGCGCGCTGGCGTACGGTACAGAAACGATCCCTGCGGTTGACAAGATCGTGGGACCAGGCAACGCCTATGTGGCCAGTGCCAAGCGGCGCGTGTTTGGCACCGTAGGCATTGACATGATTGCTGGGCCCAGCGAGATCCTGATTATCTGTGACGGCAAGACGCCGGCCGATTGGATCGCGATGGACCTATTCTCGCAGGCCGAGCACGATGAGTTGGCGCAAGCGATTCTATTGTGCCCGGATGCAGCGTTTCTTGAGCAAGTGCAAGCGTCGATTGAGCGTTTGCTGCCGACCATGCCACGGCAAGATATCATCGCGACCAGCCTGAAAAACCGTGGGGCCTTGGTATTGGTGGATTCGCTGCAGCAGGCCTGTGACATCAGCAATCGCATTGCACCTGAACACCTCGAGGTGTCAGTTGAGGATCCAAAGGTATTGCTGCCAGCGCTACGGCATGCCGGCGCGATTTTTATGGGGCGCCACAGTTCCGAGTCGCTAGGTGATTACTGTGCTGGCCCGAACCATGTACTGCCAACATCGGGTACAGCCCGCTTCTCATCTCCCTTGGGTGTCTATGACTTTCAGAAGCGCTCGAGCATCATTGATGTCTCAGCCCAAGGTGCCACGGAACTCGGTGAAGTCGCGCGCGTACTTGCTGAGGGTGAAGGTTTGCCAGCGCACGCCCAAAGCGCCGTGTATCGAATGGCGTAAGCCAAGCAGCCTACAAAGGCTGCAAGCCGCTTACAATGAAGTTTTTAATGTGACTGCTTTCTAGTCCGACTTAAGCTCAAGATCATCATGCGAACTGCTGAAATTATCCGCAACACCAAAGAGACGCAAATTCGTGTCGCCATCAACCTTGACGGCACGGGCGCGCAGTCGATTGACACGGGTGTGCCGTTTCTGGACCACATGCTCGATCAAATCGCACGTCATGGCTTGATCGATCTTGACATCAAGGCAAGCGGTGACCTTCACATTGACGATCACCACACCGTTGAAGATGTCGGGATTGCGTTAGGTCAGGCTTTGGCTCAAGCTTGGGGAGACAAAGCTGGCATTCGTCGTTACGGACACGCTTACGTGCCGCTCGATGAGGCGCTCTCGCGCGTGGTGATCGATTTGTCGGGACGCCCCATGCTCACCTTTGACGTGCCTTATACGCGTGCACGCGTTGGTAACTTCGATGTTGATTTGTCCCGTGAGTTTTTTCAAGGACTGGTCAACAACGCTTGGATGACCCTGCACATTGACAACCTACGCGGCATCAATGCGCACCACCAATGTGAGACGGTTTTTAAGGCCTTTGGTCGTGCGTTGCGCATGGCAGTCGAGCATGACCCACGCCAAGCCGGTGCCATCCCTTCGACCAAAGGTGTTCTCTAAGCACCCGATTTAAGGCCCGCGAGCTCAAGGCATCATGAAGCGCATTGCAATTGTCGAATATGGCATGGGTAACTATCACTCTGTTGAGCGAGCCCTGCGACATGCCGCCCCCGATGCCCATATTGAGCTGACAGGCGATGCGCAATCGATTCTGGCGGCAGACCGTGTGGTGTTGCCGGGTCAGGGTGCCATGGGTGACTGCATGCAGACACTGGCCCAAGCTGGCTTGACCGAGGTGATGCTGTCAGTGGCTAAAACCAAGCCGCTATTAGGCGTATGCGTGGGTGAGCAGATGTTGTTCGAACGCAGCGAGGAAGGCTCAACGGCTTGTCTCGGCTTGCTACCTGGCGTGGTCAAGCGTTTTAGCGGCCCGACGTTCGAAGAGGCGGCTGGCGGCGAGCGATTAAAGATCCCTCACATGGGTTGGAATCCGGTTAAACAAACTCAGGCGCACCCCCTTTGGGCCGGGATTGCTGATCAAGCGCCTTTTTACTTTGTGCACAGTTACCACGTTCAAGCATCAGACCCGGCCGTGATTGTTGGTCAGGCCGACTATGGTTATCCGTTTACTTGCGCTGTGGCGCGAGACAATATCTTTGCTGTGCAGTTTCACCCGGAAAAAAGTGCCGGTGATGGTTTACGGCTGTACCGTAATTTTGTAGATTGGAATCCCTGAGCTCACGCTCTTAAACGTCAAACTCCCTTCATGCCATGTTATTGATACCTGCAATTGATTTGAAAGACGGCCAATGTGTACGCCTGCGTCAAGGCGACATGGATGATGCCACGGTGTTCTCGGCCGACCCCGTTGAAGTAGCACAACGCTGGGCTGACCTCGGTGCCAAGCGGCTTCACCTGGTTGATTTAAACGGCGCTGTTGATGGCCGCCCGCGCAATGAGCCAGTTATTCGCGACATCATGGATGCCATGGGTGAGGATGTGCCGGTGCAAATCGGCGGTGGTATCCGTGATTTGGATACGATTGAACGCTATCTAGATATTGGTATTTCGTATGTGATCCTTGGCACCGCGGCAGTCAAGAACCCCGGTTTCCTGCATGATGCGTGTGGCGCTTTCCCCGGCAAGATCATCGTTGGACTTGATGCCAAGGATGGTCGTGTGGCCACCGACGGCTGGAGCAAATTGACCAAGCACAGCGTGACTGATTTGGCTAAAAAGTTTGAAGATTATGGTTGCGAGGCCATCATTTACACCGACATCGGTCGCGATGGCATGCTGAGCGGTGTCAATGTGCAGGCCACCGTGACCTTGGCACAACACGTACGCATTCCGGTAATTGCTTCCGGCGGTATCACTGACATCACGGATATTGAGCGTTTATGCGAAGTTGAGCCCGAGGGTGTTGAAGGCGCTATCTTGGGCCGCAGTATCTATGAAGGCACACTGGATTTTGAGGCTGCGCTCAAGCGTGCCGAAGAACTATGCAAATGATCACAGCTGTCAAAGACCAAGGTTGTAACGGCTTGATGCGTCGCATCATTCCTTGCCTTGATGTCACGGCGGGGCGTGTGGTTAAGGGTGTGAATTTTGTGGATCTGACCGATGCGGGCGATCCCGTTGAGGTCGCTCGACGCTACAACACTGAAGGCGCAGACGAATTGACGTTTTTGGACATCACGGCCACAAGCGATGAGCGCGATTTGATTCTGCCGATTATCGATGCGGTGGCTTCGGAGGTTTTTATTCCGTTAACCGTGGGCGGAGGGGTTAGACAAGTCAGCGATGTGCAACGGCTCTTAAGTGCGGGCGCTGACAAGGTGTCGATCAACAGTGCTGCGGTGGCAAACCCGGATTTGATAAAACGCGCGGCGGATTATCATGGTTCGCAGTGTATTGTCATTGCGATTGATGCCCGACGTGTGGCTGGGACACCCGATGACGCACCGCGATGGGAAGTATTTACACACGGCGGTCGTCGAGCAACCGGTATCGATGCAGTGCAGTGGGCACAGCAGATGCAAGAAGCAGGCGCCGGAGAAGTGTTGCTAACGAGCATGGATCGAGACGGCACCCGCGAGGGGTTTGATTTATTGCTTACTCGCACAGTGTCTGATGCAGTATCGATTCCAGTGATTGCCTCGGGTGGTGTTGGCAACTTGCAGCATTTAGCGGACGGGGTGACCAAGGGCGGCGCCAATGCCGTGTTGGCCGCGAGCATCTTTCACTTTGGGCAACACACCATTGATGAGGCAAAGGCCTACATGGCCGCTCAAGGGGTGCCTGTGAGGCTGCATCATGACTGAAGACAAACAAGCGCCTGCCTGGCTCGATCAGGTGAAGTTTGACGAGCAAGGGCTTGTACCAGCGATTGCTCAGGATGCTCACACCGGGCGGATATTGATGGTTGCCTGGATGAACCGCGAATCCTTGGTGGAGACGGTCCAGGTTGGTCATGCCATCTATTTCTCGCGCTCGCGCCAACGCCTGTGGCGCAAAGGTGAGTCATCTGGGCACACCCAGGCAGTTCAGGACATTCGTCTGGATTGTGATGGCGATGTGGTGTTGCTCACGGTGGAACAGGCTGGTGGTGTGGCTTGCCATACGGGCAGAGAAAGTTGCTTTTACCGCCAGTTGACGACCATTGATGGCACAATGCAGTGGGTAGTGCAGGATCCCGTCCTGAAAGACCCAGATGAAATCTACAAGAAATAGAGGCAAGTTTGTTGAACCAACCGTCTGACACGACCCTGGCCCGCTTAGCCGATGTACTGCATGGACGTCGCCTTGACCAAGGCGGTGATCCGCAAACGTCCTATGTGGCAAAGCTCTTGTCCAAGGGTCAGGACAGTATTTTGAAAAAAATTGGTGAAGAGTCGACTGAGCTCGTAATGGCCAGTAAAGAAGGCCAAAACGAACGTGTGGTCGCCGAGATGGCAGACCTGTGGTTTCATTGCCTGGTGTTACTGACGCATCACGGTTTGCGACCAGAGGACGTTTTGCGAGAACTTGATCGGCGTGAAGGACTTTCTGGGCTGGTGGAGAAAGCGAGCCGTGCCTCAGGTGAGGGTATGAGCAATGAGTGAGGGTTGTTTGTTTTGCAAGATTGCGAAAGGCGACATACCGTCAGAAATGGTCTATGAAGACGAGGAGTTCGTTGCCTTTAAGGATATCAATCCGGCTGCTCCTGTTCATATTCTGCTCGTGCCAAGAGACCACGTAGTTTCCCTACAGGAAATAGGTCCCGCAGATAGCGAATGGTTAGGTAGAATGATGGCATTGGTACCGAAAATAGCGATTGACAATGGTTGTCATGATGGGCCGGACGGCGGGTTTCGTTTGGTAGCTAATTCGGGCAAACATGGTGGCCAAGAAGTGGGTCACCTTCATTTACACATTATGGGTGGTCCTCGGCCTTGGTCGGGGCAAGCAGCACCCAACGCCTGAGTGGAGAGTTTCAATGGGCACCTTTAGTATCTGGCACTGGTTGATTGTGTTGTTGGTCGTGGCGCTGATCTTTGGCACCAAAAAGCTGCGCAACATGGGCTCGGACCTTGGTGGAGCCGTCAAAGGCTTCAAAGAGGGCATGAAAGATGCCAATGACAAGTCCGAAGAGGGTGAGTCGGCTGCGCAAACTCAGCGCGTGGCATCTGGTGAGACTATCGATGTGCAAGCCAAGGAGAAGTCCGGCTCGCAGTCTTCTTAAGGCTGTGGTTGTGGGATCTGGGTTGTCGTTGAAGACAACCAACATGTTCTTGACTTCATAAAAATAGGCACCGCGTGTTTGATATCAGCTTTACTGAGTTGATGCTCGTTGGATTGGTGGCGCTTGTCATCATCGGTCCCGAGCGCTTACCCAAAGTCGCAAAGACAGTCGGCCATTTGCTTGGTCGCGCACAGAGATACGTCAACGACGTGAAGGGCGACATCCAGCGTGAAGTTGAACTCGATGAATTGCGCAAGATGAAAGACGATATGGAGTCGGCTGCCCGATCCATGCAATCATCAATGCAGCAAACCGAATCCAAACTGCGTAAAGAGTTGCAAAGCCCGGTTGATGATTTCAAAGGTGAGCTAGATGAGCTCAAGGGCGGTTTTGAAGACCAAGTGAAGACGGAAAAGTCAGCGGTGGCTGCGCCACAAACGAGTGCTGAGTCCCAAGCCGACCCGCATGCCGGGCCGCAAGCCGAGCACCAACCGCAACCCACCACCGAAGTTGGCATACAAATGCCCTCTTCTGACAAAACTGTCAGCAACAACGTGCCGGAGCATAAGTCGTGAGTCAAGCTGACACGACCCCACAAGAGGGGTTTTTGTCCCACCTCGTTGAGTTGCGCAACCGTTTGGTCAAAGCCGTCATTGCGGTCATGGCGGTGTTTGTCGTGATTTTTATGTATCCCGGCGCTTCGGCTATTTATGATTTTCTGGCACAGCCGATGCTGGCGTCACTGCCCCAAGGCACCCGCATGATCGCCACCGGTGTGATCACACCTTTCATGGTTCCGGTGAAAGTCACGCTCTTAGCCGCATTTTTAGTGGCACTGCCGTATGTGCTTTATCAGGCATGGGCGTTTGTGGCGCCTGGGCTATACCGCCATGAGCAACACCTGGCCCTGCCATTGATTGTCTCGAGCTCGCTTCTGTTTCTGGCGGGCATGGCGTTTTGTTACTACGTGGTCTTTCAAACGGTATTTGCGTTTATCACCTCGTTTGCACCACAGTCGATTACTCCTGCACCTGATATCGAAGCTTATTTAAGCTTTGTGATGACTATGTTCATCGCGTTTGGTATCACGTTTGAAGTACCGATCGTTGTGGTACTGCTTGTGCGTATGGGCGTCATGAGTGTCCAAAAATTACGTGAGATTCGGGGCTATGTCATTGTCGTGGCATTTGTCATCGCGGCAATTGTCACGCCACCGGATGTCATTAGCCAGTTCATGTTGGCCGTTCCACTGTGGATCCTGTATGAGGTCGGTCTACTACTCGCTAGCCGCATTAAGCCGCGCCCCAGAGACGAAGAGAACGATGGGGATGATGCCTCGGACGAAACTGATGCATCGAGCGATAAAAAAGACTAAGCCATGTCCAGCACATTGGGTGGTAATCGACGTAGCTCAACAACCGAGCCAAGTGCGGCACCCTGCGACTCGCGCAACGAGGTAATCAGTAGTTGCGCGAAAGCTTGGGCCGCAGCCGCAGGCACGCGTTGTGGGTTGTGCACGTAGACAATCTCGCGCTGCAAAGATGGTGCCACCAATCGGTGTGTACGCAAATGAATCGCTGCACGCTCCTTGAGACTTTTAACCACACTGCCAGGCAGAAAAGCCAGATAAGGCCCTTTGTTTACCAGTAAAGCCAATGCCAGAATTGAGTCAAGCTCAAAAGCCGGCACTAACGTCACGCCGAGCTTACTCGCGTAGTCATCAAGCAGCAGACGTAAGCCATGTTCTCGGGTCGGCAAGATAAACTGGTGGTTCGCGACGTCTTGCAACTGTTGTTTGGCGGCGAGCCGTTGGCCACTGCGCGCTGATGCAATCACAAATATTTCTTCGCGCAGCACTTTCTCTTGGGTCAGTTTGCAGTCTTTGCGAGGTTGATTCACGAAGGCCAAGTCTAGTCGACCATTGGCAACACTTTCACAAAGCGGATCGGTCAGACCCTCGGTCATCGACAACGTGACTTGCGGGTGTTCTTGCGTAAATTTATTCAGAACATCGGGCAAGATGCTGTGCCCAATACTGGCCATCAAGCCGACGCG
>Ga0209953_1000219_pt1 | contig 22477 bp, 18 predicted proteins | sample SalPonred_H2O_MG_FD_185713 | JGI IMG/M metagenome (GOLD analysis project Ga0209953, IMG submission 185713) | Salt pond water microbial communities from South San Francisco under conditions of wetland restoration - Salt Pond MetaG... | ecosystem: Environmental > Aquatic > Non-marine Saline and...
CGTCCTTGGTCCACTCTTTATTGGGATCGTCAGCCGAGGCAGTGAGCATCGCCTGTTGCTCTTGAGCCCACTGAGCGTAGTCTTCCTGCGACAGAACATTCACAACGATCGGCATGTAAGCGTGATCTTTGCCGCACAATTCAGCGCACTGACCGCGGTACTCACCAACTTGCTCCGCACGGAACCAGGTGTCACGCAGGAATCCGGGAATGGCATCTTGCTTAACGCCGAGGTCAGGCACCATCCAGGAGTGAATGACGTCACCAGCGGTCACGACCACGCGAACCTTCTTGCCAACTGGCACCACCAGTGGATTATCCACTTCCATCAGGTAGAACTCGCTCTTAGGCTCAAGGTTGTTGATCTGGGTGGTGGGGGTCGTCAGGTTCGACAGGAATGCAACGCCCTCGGCAGGGCCGTCCATGTACTCGTAGCCCCACTTCCATTGATAGCCGGTCACTTTGACGGTCATATCAGCACCGGAAGTGTCTTTCATGGCCACCACCGTGCGGGTGGCAGGCAAAGCCATACCAATCACAATTAAGAACGGGATCACTGTCCAAGCAATCTCAACGCCCACGTTTTCGTGAAACGAAGCGGGTTTCGCACCTTTGGATTTGCGGTGCGCCCAGATGGAATAGAACATCACGCCAAAGACGCCAACAAAGATCACCAGACAGATGATCAGCATCATCCAATGCAACCAAGCCACATCGCGGGCGATCTCAGTGATGCCCGTTGTTAGATTGAGCTGGTTGACTTTCGGGCCGCCGGGCATGTCAACTGAAGCAGTGGCTGCGCCTGAAACTAACATTGCACAGGTTAAAACCAATCCCTGGAACTTCATCATGTTCACCTCGAGACAAAGCTGACCTCAGACAGCTGAATGCTCTTTGAATCAGATTCGCTATTGAACGACTTTTCGTACAACAAACGTTTCCCGAGAGCTAGCTTCAGAGTAGCCTGAATTTGCAAATAATCAAATAGTCGGTGGATTATACCCAAGACACAGCGCTGTGGAATATAGACAGTTACAATCGTGCGCCTATTCTGTGCATTTTCTAGCTCAACCGACCGCAATCAGGTGACCTCGTGACAACAACGCGCTTGCAGTCTTTACTGCGCGAGCTTCAGCAGCAAGCATCTCAAACACCGGAGTTGGGGTCAATGCCCCTGCTGATCGACGATATCCAATGCGGCCACCTAAGTCCAAGAGCTGTCGAGGTTTTTACCCGGCAAAGGCCAAACTTGGTGGTTGATGGCCAATGTCGGCTTGCCGCGGGTTCGACATTAACTGCAGAGCTCGCTAAGTTAGCGATACGGTTGTATGAAGAGGGCTGTATCCCAAAGTGGCGCGATGAGCTGCTAGACGTGTGGTGCGGCAACAACGTCGTTGGCGCAATCGAACGAGGGGTCGTTCGGCCGCTGGGGCTGTTGACCCGGGCAGTTCATCTGAATGCCTGGAGCGCCAGGGGTGAACTTTGGGTTGCGCGCCGCGCCCTAAATAAACCTACAGACCCTGGCATGTGGGATACCTTGGTTGGGGGTTTGGTCGGCCACCATGAGCCTGATGATTTAGCGCTAGTGCGCGAAACCCAAGAAGAAGCGGGGCTTTCAGAGGCAGATATTGCTGGGCGTGGTCCCATACGCAGCATCTATCGTATGCAACGCCGGGTCGATGAAGGGTTCCAGTACGAGGAAGTGCTCACCACTGACTGCGTGTTAGCCGACGATGCCGCCCCACAAAACCAAGACGGTGAGGTCATGGAGATTGTGTGTCTGCCAGTCGCTGACATAGAAACCATGCTGTTGGACGGTGCCTTCACGCTTGAGGCCAGCATCGTTATTGCTGAGAGCTTGCTTGATCGGCCTGCGAGCTGACCATTGCCGAGCGCCCTACCTCAAGTGCTCGTAGTCGTTGCTGGGCAACCAACTCGATGGCGCTGCGCAGTGCTGCATCTTGCGCCAAGAGCGACTTGAAGTCACGCGCAGTCAGCTCTAGTAACTTGGTGTAACCGAGCGAGCGTACCTCGAACTCTGCAGCATCCTGATCCAGTAGGTACAGCTCCCCAAAGAACTCGCCTGAACCCAGTTCAATATGCGTGGCATCGGGCAGGCGCATCGACACGGCGCCCGAGGCCACGAAATATAGTGACGGACTTGGTTTGTTGGGCCCTTGGATCAGTTGACGCGGCAACGCCAGTCGAGTTTTTAGTTTGCGCGTGAGTTTACGTAATGTCTCGTCGGGCAAATCAGCAAGTAGGGGCACTTTGTGAGCCAGCGCCTCAGGCGCAAGCTCCACATCGATTGGTGGCGCTGCATCTAAAAATGCCCATCGATCCTCAAGTTGTTCAAGCAGATCGTCATAGACCTCACCTGTTATGACTGATTCCTCGAGCATTTTCCGGTAACGAGAGCGCTCGAGCGTTCGCGCCAGTCTGCCTAGATAATTTTGCTCAAGCCACTCGGCAAACTGAGGGTATTGCAGGCGCAACGCCTGCATGTTCTCTTCAACGCGGGCCAAGCGGTCCCTGAGCGCGTCTTGAATGGTGTCGGTTGCTCCATCGCCCAGCATGGGTCGAATTTGAGTGTTGGCAAAGGCGATGAGTCGTCTAGTCAGCCATCGCCAGGCCACGAGCTCTACAAAGCGCTGTCCGAGCTCTTGGCCAAGCAGTCGCTGCAGCCCGAGTGACCGGTGCATTTTCAGTAATAACTTAAACGAACGGGGGTACCTCAGCGAGCGTCCAATCGACTTCTTAAAGCCCGCGATGCCGTCGGCTTTGACGTCATCTTCCATACGCTCAGACACAGACAGCAAGCGTTCAGTGGTGCGGCGATCGAGGCCTTGCTCACCGAGCCCTACGAGAACGAGTTCGCTTTGGCGACTGGCGATCATGGACAACCCTAGCCGGATGCGTTCATCTTCATCAAACTGCCCGATTTGCGTATCTGTGACGCTAGCTACGCTGGCATCAAAAACGTCATCAATTTTGGCTCTGGCTTGACGGCTGATTTGCTCATCGACGGCGATGCGTTTGGTTTCGGCTTGCAGGTCGCTAACAGTAATTACCACGGCCTGATTGCGCAGCGCTCGCTCCAATGGCGAGAGCTTGTTGAGTTCCAGGAAATTAATTAGTGGTCGCAGCGTTAAACCATTGATTATCAGCGTTGCCAGAACAAACCCAGTCGCACCCGTGGCCACAAAATTGCTGACGTCATCGGCCAACAAGGCATGCTCAGTCACTGCTAGTGCGAGCGCCAAAGACAAGGCGCCCCTTAAACCGCCCCAGCAGATCACAGCCTTGTAGCGATTCTCGACATGTGTGCCCACCATGGTGGTGAGTACGGGCAGCAAGCCATACACCGTGGCAGCACGAGCAGCGAGCGCCGCAATCATGGCAACCGCCACGACCAGCAAGTCATGCCAGGTGGCATGCGCTAGCAGACGCGGAATCATCATGGCCGCAAATAAAAAAATCAGCGAGCTTGCCCAGAATCCAAATTGGCGCCAGGATTGGGCCAATGCATAAGCTGTGGTTTGTGTCATTCGTGTGCGACCCACTGACGACACCACCAAGCCTGCTACAACAGTGGAAACCACGCCCGACCAGCCGAAATACTGTTCCGGAATGATGTAGGCAATGTAGGCGCACGCCACGGTTAGAGAAATCTCTGCTGTTGGCCATCCCCGCAGTAATGGTAAGACGGCACACGTCAGACGGCCAATGAGATAGCCGCTAATGGCACCACCAATCATCAAGTCCAGAAAGCTCAGCAAGAGGTCGCCTGAACCCCATGAACTTACTGCCGTGTTCGACACGATCCCAATGAGTACGGCATACAGCGCGATGGCTGCCGCATCATTGAGCAGGCTTTCACCTTCGACGATGGTTGTCAGCCGTTTGGGCGCCCCCACTTCTTTGAAGATACTCACCACGGCCGCCGGGTCTGTCGTGGCGACGATGGCACCGAGCAACAAGCAGGCAGCCAAACTGTAGCTTGAGACGAAAGACACCCCCCACCCAACAAAGACGGTGCAAATAAACACCGCCACCACGGCAAGCAGCAAAATCGGCGGTAAGTCGTTGATCAGTCCGCGAACGTTGGTATTTAGCGCAGTTTCAAACAACAAGACCGGCAAAAACACCACCAAAATGGTTTCAGAGGGGACTTCAAAGGCCTGCAGAACTTCAAGCGCGTCGCCTAGCCACGCGGGCGCCCATGCATGGACGTGAATCACGTAACCTAGCAAAGCGCCCACAATAGACAACAATAGGCTCGACGGGATGCGAAGCGCACTTGCCAAAGGCGACAAGAAGCAAACCAGCACCAAAAGCCCAGCAAGACCGAAGACGAGCATCTCAGTTGTCATGCTCGCTATGGTAGCGGGTAATTTGGAAGTGCGTTAGTTCAGATTGCCTGCGGGCTGACGGTGTCAGGCAGGCTCGAGTGCGCCACGCATTTTTTTAAGTGCCGCCACTTCGATCTGACGCACCCGCTCAGCCGATACACCGAGTTCCGCCGCGAGCTCTTGCAATGTGGTTGAACCATCGTCATTTAACCAACGGGCTGTAACCACACGACGTGATCGGGCGTCAAGCGTCTCAAGTGCGTTAACCAGTCCGCTTGATTGCAGCGCGTCCTGATCTTGGCGAGCCATCACTTGACTCGGTTCGTACTGCCCACCGTCAGAAAGATAGTCGCTGGGGCTGAAGTGATTTTCATCGTCTGAGGAGGCTTGCAAAGACAGCTCACGCCCGGACATCCGAACCTCCATCTCGCGAACTTCCTCGGGTTTGACATCAAGATCACGGGCGATATCGTCAACGGTTGCTGAGTCCAGTGTGGTGCCATCGGGGCGCATGCGGCGCAGGTTAAAAAACAGCTTGCGCTGTGCTTTGGTCGTGGCCACTTTGACCAAGCGCCAATTGCGCACGATGAATTCGTGAATTTCGGCTTTGATCCAATGAACTGCAAACGAAACCAACCGCACCCCACGGTCTGGATCGAATCGTTTAACGGCCTTCATCAGCCCGACGTTGCCTTCCTGAATGAGGTCGGCGTGTGCCAAGCCGTAACCGAGGTATTGGCGCGCGATGGAAACCACCAAGCGAAGGTGCGAGAGAATCAGGTTGCGAGCCGCATCCAAATCGTTGTTCTCACGCAGGCTAACGCCATACTCGCGCTCTTGATCAGCGCTGAGCATGGGCATTTGATTAACGGCGGTGATGTAGGCTTCGATTGAGCCGAGCGAGCCGGGATTCGCCACGGCCATCGACAAGGCTTGCGGTGAAAAGGCAACGTCTCGAGAAATCGCAGTCTGCATAAATAATGAGCTCCCGTCCAAACAGGTTAAACGCTAAAAAATGCGACGTTTTTAATGCTGCGTTTTGTATCTGGTTAGTATTTGATTATGTTAGCACTCTCTTAATTGGAGTGCTAATAGGACTGGTCCAATGGCTGAAAGTTCCGCGTAGCTGTGAACTTGTGTAATCTAGAATCGTCGAGCCCACCCGTAAGCCTTGCAGGATATCTGATGCGTTTGTCTCGTTTGTACGCCCCGGGGGAGGTTCAGCTAGTACAAGTACAGTTTGCTCAAGCGCAAACGCAGGCCTGGCAGGCTCAAACCCCGGCTGCCTTATTCGATACTTTGGCTAGCTGGCTTGCCGATCTCATTAAAACGCGCCAAGTGCAGTTGCATGCTTGGTCGTTGACTCCTGAGGCTTTGCTAATGTTGGTAACCCCATCTGATGCCCAAGCTCTATCTGCTGTGGTGCAAGCAATCGGGCGCCGATTGGCTGCTACGCTGAAATCCGGTAGCGTATTCGCCGGGCGATACAAAAGCGCCCTGGTGGAGCCCGAGAAAGCCCTGGCGGCGCAAGTGTGGATCGAGCTTGCTGCTTTGCGTGCAGGTTACGTCGCTAACCCGGTAGATTGGGTCTGGTCATCTGCTGGGCACCATGCAGGAGCGGCGACGGTTGGCCGAGCGTGGGTCATGCCATTGTCAGATCTAGCGGGTTATTGGCAGTGCGGCAACACACCGTTTGACCGCCAGGCAGCCTATCGCGAGAAGCTTCATGCTGGGTTGAGATCTACAGAGCAGCAGCAAATTGAAGCGGCGGTTGCGGGCCAGTGGGCGTTGGGCTCTAGTGATTACCTAAGTAAGGTCAGTAAATTGGCGACCCGTCGAGTCAGCCCCGGTAAGCGGGGCAGGCCACCAAAATCCCAGTCAAATCAAGCCAAATTGATCCGTCCCTAGTTTTTATGGTACCAGTTTAGCGCTTATTTAAATAGGGACGTACCCTATTTATTGTGCTTGCATCGACACACGGTCGGGGTTATCGTCATTTTCCGCGCTAGATCTTGCGCGGTTGTTCGGGAGCTTCGCATGCCTACATTTCCTTTGACGTTTCAACCTCGTGTTCAATCAGGCCACACGGCCCAGGGGCTGTATTCCCCAGATAATGAGCATGACGCCTGTGGCGTGGGCTTTGTGGCCCATATCAAGGGCCAGCCGTCACACTCCATTATTTCGCAGGGTTTGAAGATCCTCGAAAACATCGATCACCGCGGCGCTGTCGGCGCTGACAAGTTGATGGGCGATGGTGCTGGCATTTTGATTCAGATTCCCGATGCCCTCTATCGCGAAGATATGGCCGCCCAAGGGGTCAACCTACCCGCGTCTGGTGAGTACGGCGTGGCAATGGTGTTTTTACCCAAGGAAATCGCCTCACGCCTAGCCTGTGAGCAGGCGCTCGAGCGCGAGGTACTGGCTGAAGGTCAAGTGGTACTTGGATGGCGTGATGTTCCGCTTGACCGCGACATGCCGATGTCGCCCACGGTCAAGGAGTGTGAACCCGTTATCCGCCAATTGTTCATTGGCCGAGGCGCCAATGTCATGGTGCCAGATGCTCTTGAGCGCAAACTCTATGTCATCCGTAAGAAAGCCAGTCATGCGATTCATGCCATGAAACTGGCGCACGGGACCGAATATTTTGTGCCCTCAATTTCTGTTCGCACGGTGGTCTACAAAGGCCTGTTGCTGGCCAATCAGGTTGGTGTTTACTACCGCGACTTGTCTGACCCCCGTGCCGTGTCGGCCCTGGCGCTGGTGCACCAGCGCTTCTCGACCAACACGTTCCCGGCGTGGCCTCTGGCCCACCCCTATCGTTTGATTGCGCACAACGGCGAGATCAACACGGTTAAAGGCAACTACAACTGGTTGCGCGCACGTGAGGGCACCATGGAATCGGCGGTGCTCGGCGACGACCTTGCCAAACTGTATCCGTTGGTTTATGCCGGGCAGTCTGATACAGCAACGTTCGACAACTGTCTGGAACTGCTGGTCATGTCCGGCTACTCGCTGGCTCATGCCATGATGATGATGATCCCAGAAGCCTGGGAGCAGCACGCCCACATGGACCCAGCACGCCGGGCGTTTTATGAATATCACGCTGCGATGATGGAGCCATGGGATGGCCCGGCAGCGGTTGCCTTTACCGATGGAAAGCAGATTGGTGCCACGCTCGATCGCAATGGGCTGCGCCCAGCGCGTTACTTGGTCACTGATGATGACTTGGTCATCATGGCCTCCGAGGCTGGTGTGCTGCCAATCGCCGAAAGCCGTATCGTTCAAAAGTGGCGCTTGCAGCCAGGCAAGATGTTCTTGATCGACCTCGAGCAAGGCCGCATCATCGATGATGCAGAAATCAAGTCGCAACTGGCCAATAGCCGTCCTTACCGTCATTGGATCGACCGTTTGCGTGTCAAACTCGAGTCGCTGCCCAAGCCCGAGACAGCTGCCAAGCTACGACACCAGTCACCTGTTGACCGCCTTGATCGCGAACAAGCCTTTGGTTGGACGCAAGAGGATCTGAAGTTCATCCTCGAACCCATGGCTGCCAACGGCGAAGAGTCCACTGGTTCAATGGGCAATGACACGCCCTTGGCTGTACTTTCTGATCGGCCAAAGCCGTTTTATAACTACTTCCGCCAGATGTTCGCACAGGTGACCAACCCACCTATTGACCCAATTCGCGAACAACTCGTGATGTCGTTGGTGTCTTTCATTGGTCCCAAGCCTAACTTGCTGGATATTAATAACGTCAACCCACCACTGCGTCTTGAGATTGCACAACCCGTGCTCGACGAAGACGCGATGACGCAAATCCGCGATGTGGAAGACTACACAGGCAACAAGTTCCGCAGTTTTGAGTTGGACATCACCTATCCTGCTGCTTGGGGTGCCGATGGTATTGAAGCCCGTCTGGCCGCCTTGTGTGCCAGCGCTGCCGATGCGGTTGATAGTGGTTTCAATGTCTTGATCGTTTCAGACCGTCTGGTCGACAAGGACCGGGTGGCTATCCCCGCACTATTGGCAACCTCCGCTATTCACCAACACTTGATCGTTCGCGGCTCGCGCACGCGTACCGGTCTGGTCGTCGAGACGGGATCCGCTCGCGAGGTTCACCACTTCGCGCTGCTCGGCGGTTTTGGTGCCGAGGCCATTCACCCTTATCTGGCACTTGAGGCCGTTCGTGCGTTTGCCGATGATGGTGACAAGGCGGTAGAAAACTACATCAAGGCCATTGGTAAAGGCTTGAACAAGGTCATGTCCAAAATGGGCATCTCCACCTTCATGTCGTACTGTGGCGCGCAGATATTTGAGGCGGTCGGCTTGCACGCGAGCCTGATTAAAAAGTACTTCCCCGGCACATCAAGTGCCATTGGCGGAGTCAATATTTTTGAAGTGGCGCAAGAGTCTTTGCGCACACACGCTGCTGCTTTCAGCAAGGACCCTGTTCTTGAAAACGCCCTCGATGCTGGTGGTGATTACGCCTATCGCGTGCGTGGCGAGCAACACATGTGGACCCCGGACTCTATTGCTAAGTTGCAGCACTCAACGCGTGCCAACAACTACAGCACGTATAAAGAGTACGCGCAGCTGATCAACGATCAGAGCAAGCGTCACATGACTTTGCGCGGCTTGTTTGAGTTCCGGTTTGATCCGGCACAAGCGATTCCACTCGAGGAAGTCGAGTCCGCCAAAGAGATCGTGAAACGTTTTGCCACGGGTGCCATGTCACTGGGTTCGATCTCAACCGAAGCGCACTCGGTGCTCGCTGTTGCCATGAACCGCATTGGTGGTAAATCCAATACCGGTGAAGGTGGCGAAGACGAAGCCCGTTATCGCAGTGAGCTTCAAACCGGCAAGAGCGACATCAAAGACGGCGATAGTCTTGCCTCAATCTTGGGCTCAGAGCGTATCGAAGCCGATGTGCCGTTGCAAGCCGGTGACTCTTTGCGCTCCCGGATCAAGCAAGTGGCATCAGGCCGATTCGGCGTGAATCCTGAATACCTGGCTAGCGCCGATCAGATCCAGATCAAAATGGCTCAAGGTGCCAAACCTGGCGAAGGTGGCCAGTTGCCAGGTCACAAAGTGTCTGAGTACATCGCCAAGCTGCGTTGTTCGGTACCAGGTGTGGGGTTGATTTCTCCGCCGCCGCACCATGACATTTACTCGATTGAAGATTTGGCTCAACTTATTCACGATTTGAAGAACGCCAATGCGCGTGCGTCGATTTCGGTCAAGTTGGTTTCCGAGGTAGGTGTCGGTACTGTGGCCGCTGGCGTGGCAAAAGCCAAATCTGACCATGTGGTGATCGCTGGCCATGACGGTGGCACGGGCGCCTCGCCGATCTCATCGATTAAGCATGCCGGCACACCATGGGAGCTGGGCTTGGCCGAGACACAGCAAACATTGGTTATCAACCGTTTGCGTAGCCGTATCCGTGTGCAAGCCGATGGGCAGATGAAAACCGGTCGTGATGTGGTGATCGGTGGTTTGCTCGGTGCCGATGAGTTTGGCTTTGCTACTGCACCACTGGTCGTTGAAGGCTGCATCATGATGCGTAAGTGCCACTTGAACACCTGCCCGGTGGGTGTTGCCACGCAGGATCCGGTGCTGCGCAAGAAGTTTCAAGGTAAGCCTGAGCATGTGGTGAATTACTTCTTCTTTGTGGCCGAAGAGGTTCGTGAAATCATGGCGCAGCTCGGTATTCGCACCTTTGATGAGCTCGTGGGTCGTACCGATTTGCTCGATACCCGCGCGGGTATCGAACACTGGAAGGCGCACGGATTGGACTTCACCAAGGTCTTCTACCAGCCGCCAACAGATGAGCCGCGTTATCAGGCACTTGAGCAAGATCATGGGTTGCAAGATGCACTCGATCACCAGTTAATCGAGCGTAGCAAGCCTGCTATCGAGCAAGGAGAAAAAGTCTCCTTCATCGTGCCCGTGCGCAACCGCAATCGCAGCGTGGGCGCCATGTTGTCGGGTGAGATTGCGCGTCGCCATGGCGCCGATGGCTTAGCCGATGATGCCATTCATATTCAGTACAACGGAAGTGCCGGCCAAAGTTTTGGGGCGTTTTTGATTAGCGGCGTGACATTTGATCTTGTTGGCGAAGGCAATGACTACGTTGGTAAGGGTCTGGCTGGGGGGCGCATTATCGTCCGTAGCCCCAACGACTTTAGAGGCTTTGGGCCCGAGCACATTATTGTTGGTAACACCGTTCTGTACGGTGCCACGATGGGTGAGGCCTACTTGAGTGGCGTGGCCGGCGAAAGATTCGCGGTTCGTAACTCGGGTGCGGCTGCTGTGATTGAAGGCACCGGTGACCACGGTTGTGAATACATGACCGGCGGTACGGTGGTGGTGCTTGGTGACACGGGTCGCAACTTTGCCGCTGGTATGTCTGGTGGTGTGGCTTACGTCTTTGATCCAGAGGGCCAGTTCAAAGACTGCTGCAACCATGCAATGGTTGATTTGGAGCCGGTCCTCACGACAGCTGAGCAAAAGAGCAAGGTTGGCATGGAGACGTGGCACAGCATGTTGCGTGGCGATGACCGTGAAACCGATGAGGCCATCCTCAAACGGTTGATCGAGAACCACTTCCGCTACACAGGTAGTTTCCGGGCACGCGACATCCTAAGTAACTGGCCCGCGTCGCGCGGCATGTTTGTGAAAGTAATGCCCAAGGAGTACCGGCGCGCATTGGCCGAGCTCTGGCAAGGTGCTAACACGGCCTCCAAGGCCGCTTGATGGGGGGTTAGACATGGGTAAGGCAACAGGGTTTTTAGAGTTAAAGCGTTTGAAAGAGGCCAGTCAGGCCCCTGAGGTTCGCATTAAGCATTGGAGCGAATTCGTCGATCGTTTGACCGACGAAGATGCGAGCAAGCAAGGTGCGCGGTGCATGGACTGTGGCATTCCGTTTTGTAATACGGGCTGCCCGGTCAACAACATCATTCCGGACTGGAATGACCTGGTGTATCGCAACCAATGGCAAGAAGCGCTCAGCGTGCTGCATTCGACCAACAACTTCCCGGAGTTCACAGGTCGAATCTGTCCAGCGCCTTGTGAGGCGGCCTGTACGTTGAACATCAATAACGACCCGGTGGGTATTAAGTCGATTGAGCACGCCATCATCGACAAAGGCTGGGAAGAAGGTTGGGTTGTGCCCCAGCCACCAACCCAGCGTACCGGCAAGAAGGTGGCTGTGATTGGTTCAGGCCCGGCCGGGTTGGCTGCAGCGCAGCAACTCGCGCGTGTGGGACATGATGTGACTGTATTTGAGAAGCAAGATCGCATTGGTGGTTTGTTGCGCTATGGCATCCCTGACTTCAAGATGGAAAAGCACTTGATTGATCAGCGTGTGATGCAAATGCAAGCTGAGGGAGTGACTTTCAGCCCATCGACCTACATCGGTTCGCCTGAGGACCCTTGGGCCAAGGGACTGACAGTTAAAACGCCAGCCGAACTCGATGCCGAGTTTGACGCGGTTGTGCTCTCTGGTGGTTGTGAAGTGCCACGTGACCTACCAGTGCCAGGTCGTGAGCTTGAGGGCGTGATGTACGCCATGGATTTCTTGCGCCCACAAAATAAAGTGGTGGCTGGTGACAAGATCTCCGGTCAGGTGCTGGCCAAAGACAAGCATGTGGTCGTCATCGGTGGCGGTGACACGGGATCAGACTGTGTTGGCACAAGCAACCGTCACGGTGCTAAATCGGTGACACAAATTGAGCTGATGCCGAAGCCGCCTGAGCATGAGAACAAAGAAATGACCTGGCCGTATTGGCCAGCTAAGCTCAGAACCTCTTCTTCTCACGAAGAAGGCGCTGAACGTGATTGGGCGATTACGACCAAAGCGGTCGAAGGTGCCGATGGCAAGGTAACCAAGCTGATCGCGGCACGTGTGCAATGGGAGCGTGATGAAGCCACCGGTCAGTTCAAGATGCAGGAAGTGCCTGATTCGGAGTTTGACATTCAAGCCGACCTGATTCTCCTAGCCATGGGGTTTGTCTCGCCGGTGGCGGGTGTCTTGAAGTCTTTTGGTGTCGAGCTCGACCCACGGGGCAATGTACGTGCCAACACGGACGATTACCAAACAACTTTGCCCAAGGTTTTTGCTGCCGGTGATATGCGCCGCGGCCAGTCTTTGGTGGTTTGGGCGATCCGTGAAGGCCGCCAGTGTGCCCGTGCTGTGGACGAGTATTTGATGGGTGCAACCGAGTTGCCGCGGTAAATGCTCAGTGGACGCTACAATTAGCCGATGACTGCGTCCACTGATTCATCTGCGACATCGAATTCGACTGCTACGAGCCCCGTGCTTGAGTTTGACAACGTGACACTGGGTTACGGGGATTTCACCGTGCTTAGTGGCTTGTCGCTTACTGCTAAGGCTGGTGAGGTGGTGGCTGTCATGGGTGGCTCTGGATCCGGGAAAACGACCCTGATGCGCGCTGCCACCGGACAGATTGGTGTCATGGACGGTGAGCTAAAGACTTTTGGCCAGTCCATGCGGCACTTAGGACGGGCGGAGTTGCAGGCCTTGCGTCAGCGCATGGGTGTGTTGTTTCAACACGGCGCGCTCTTCACCGACCTTGATGTATTTGAGAATGTGGCCTTTCCGCTTCGGGAGCACACCCGTCTAGATGAGGGTGAGGTTGCGCTAAAAGTCCTACAGAACCTAGAGGCGGTTGGATTAAAGGCGGCCGCGCACTTGAAGCTCTCGGAAGTCTCCGGCGGTATGGCTCGCCGCGTGGCCTTGGCACGCGCCATTGTGCGTGAACCTGAGCTGGTCTTTTATGACGAACCCTTTGCAGGTTTGGATCCCATTTCCATGGGCATTGCCGCCAGATTGATCCGCCGCCTGTCAGACAAGCTCGGTTGTGCATCGGTTGTCATCACCCATGATGTACCTGAAACGTTTGAAATCGCTGATACGGTCTATATCGTTGGCCAAGGTGAACTCAAGGCCAGTGGATCACCCGACACTTTGACAGAGTCTGATGACCCTTACGTGCGACAGTTTCTCGAGGGTGCACCGGATGGGCCCGTGGCGTTTGACTACCCTCAGACGCCGGCCTTCGAGCGTTGGTGTCGCGACAAAGGGGTTGAGCCATGAAGGCGGTCACCACATTGGCCGGGATTGGCGCCTTCACCCGACGAAAGTTGGTGGTGCTAGGGCAGCTAGCCCGGTTTTTTATGCAGCTGCTTATGCGTTGCGGGGTGATATTCCAACGTCCGCGGCTGACCGTGCAGCAAGTGCACTTTATCGGCAATTATTCACTGATCATCATTGCGGTGTCGGGTTTATTTGTTGGTTTTGTGCTTGGTTTACAGGGTTACTACACGTTAAATCGCTATGGTTCCGAGGAGGCATTGGGTCTGCTCGTTGCCCTGTCGCTAACGCGTGAGCTCGGACCTGTGGTGACAGCCTTGTTGTTTGCGGGACGGGCGGGAACGTCGCTTACGGCCGAGATCGGTTTGATGAAAGCCGGTGAGCAACTCTCTGCCATGGAAGTTATGGCCGTTGATCCTATTCGACGCGTGTTGGCACCCCGGTTCTTAGGGGGCGTTATCGCCATGCCTATACTGGCGGCTGTGTTCTCGATGGTGGGTATTATTGGCGGCTGGGTTGTTGGCGTCTTGCTTATTGGCATTGATTCGGGCGCGTTCTGGTCGCAAATGCAAAATGGCGTTGACGTTTTTAACGATGTGTTAAACGGTGTTATCAAGAGTGTGGTGTTTGGTGTGGCAGTCACGCTGATTGCCCTGTTTGAAGGCTGGCAATGCAAACCCACGCCTGAAGGTGTATCGCGCGCTACCACCCGTACGGTGGTGGCCGGCTCCCTGGTGGTTTTAGGGTTGGATTTCGTGTTGACTGCTTTAATGTTTAGTAATTAATCCGGGGGTCGTTCTCAATGAGCAACCATAAGATAGACGTGTGGGTGGGACTGTTTGTTCTACTTGGCATCATTGCACTGGTGTTTTTGGCGCTGCGTGCCGGTAATCTGAGTAGCTTCTCGTTTGCTGAGACTTACGCAGTGCAGGCCAAATTCGACAATATCGGTGGTTTAAAGGTGCGGGCACCCGTCAAAAGCGCCGGCGTGGTGGTTGGTCGAGTTGCTGACATTCGCTTTGATGATCAAACGTATCAGGCCAATGTGACCTTCAATATTGACAAGGCATTTGAGTTTCCGTCTGATACGTCTGCCAGTATTCTCACCTCGGGCCTATTGGGCGAGCAATATATCGGTTTAGACGCCGGCGGTGACGATCTGATGTTGGCTTCTGGTGACTCGATTACACTGACGCAGAGCGCTGTTGTTCTTGAGCAGTTGATCAGCCAATTTTTATACGGCACCGCTGAAAAAGAGGGGGCGGCAGACTAAGCGTCTGTTGCGAGAGCGTCATGACATCCACGTTAATCAAGCGAGTATTAACAGTTGCCTCGGTGACACTGCTAGTCGGTTGTGCCGGCACTCAGCAGCCGCCGAACCCAGAGGACCCCTGGGAAGGCATGAATCGCGGCACGTATGAGTTCAACGACGCAGTTGACCGAGCTGTATTTAAGCCAGTTGCCGAGTTGTATGCGTTTGTGACGCCTCGCCCGGTGCGCACCTGTGTGCGCAACATGTACCTGAACATTGGCGAAATCTGGTCGATGATTAACAGTAGCCTGCAGCAACGCTTTGTTGATGCGATCAACACCACTGGGCGATTCTTCTTGAATACGACGGCAGGTCTTGGTGGCTGTATCGATGTGGCGAGCATGCAGGGTCAGCCGCGTATTTCCAATGACTTTGGTGTGACATTGGGTGTATGGGGTGTACCTCAAGGACCCTATCTGGTCCTGCCGTTCCTCGGCGCAAGCACGGTGCGTGACGGTGTCGGCACTGGTGTGGACTTTGTGGGTAACCAGTTAGACACCATCGGTGCCATTCCGAATGTGCGTTTGCGTAACTCGCTGTGGGGGCTTGAAGTGGTGGTTCGACGTGAGGCGTTACTGACAGTGTCAGAGACGGTTGATCGCACCGCGCTTGATCCTTACAGTTTCATACGCGATGCTTATCTGCAGCGGCGCAAAGCGCAGGTCTTGGGGCAAGAAGATGCGCAAGAACTGCCTGATTATGAAGATTATGGTGATGTCGAGGCTGACGAAAGAGCCTTGGGCATTGAACAGGAGAAAGACTGATGTCGATATTGATGGCGAATGTGCCGTGCGCAATGGGTGTAATGGGCGCAACTGGCGCACAGTGGTTCAGGGTGACGGCGCGCCATGCGGTGATGGCTATTGCGGGTCTGATGGTCAGTGCTGCCGTGGCGGCAGCCCCGGATCCTAAGGCCGAGCCGCCGGTGTTTGTCCAAGAGGTGGCGGATCAACTGCTAACGGTGCTCAAGCAGGACGAACAAGTACGCAACCAAGACATGGCGCGCATTAATGAGATCGTCAATGAGTTCATCATGCCGTATGTGGATTTTGAGCTGACGACTCGCCTAGCGGCCGGCAAATACTGGCGGCAAGCCACCGATGAGCAAAAGCAAGAGCTCTCGCAGGCCTTTAAGAACACCTTGATACGCACCTACAGCGGCGCATTGACGCAGGTCGATAATTCGACGAGTATGGAAATCCTGCCTTTCAGGGGGGATGCCCAGGCCAAAGACGTGGTGGTGCGCTCTAATGTCGTGCAGTCAGCTAACACCCAGCCGATTGGGGTCGACTACCGCTTGCGTCGCGAGCCTGAGGGCTGGCGCATCTATGACATCAATGTCGAAAACGTCTGGTTGATTCAAAACTACCGTAATCAGTTCGCGCAACAAATCAACCGATCGGGTATCGATGGGTTGATCGCGGCACTTAACGAGCGGAATTCACAATAATAATTTATGTCCTCTGCAGCAATCGAGTTTGACCACATCCACAAAACCTACCAACCTGCCATCAAGCACTGGTGGCAGCTCTTAGCCAAACGCAAGCCGAGCGAGGGTTTTAAAGCACTAGATGACGTCAATCTAAGGGTCGAGTACGGCGAGTTCTTTGGGTTGCTCGGACCTAACGGGGCAGGTAAAACTTCACTGATTTCCATCCTGGCTGGCCTGTCATACGCCACTGAGGGTTCGGCACGAGTGTGCGGGCATGATGTGGTGTCTGACTTTAGGTTGGCGCGCCGGGCACTAGGTGTCGTGCCCCAAGAATTGGTCTACGACCCCTTCTTTACGGTGATGGAAACACTCAGGATTCAGTCTGGTTATTTTGGTTTACACCATAACGACGATTGGATTGAAGAGGTGCTGCACAACCTCGGTTTGTCCGACAAGACACATGCCAACATGCGCTCGCTCTCAGGCGGCATGAAGCGACGCGTGCTCGTTGCCCAAGCGCTGGTGCACCGCCCGCCAGTGATTTTGCTCGATGAGCCGACCGCTGGGGTCGATGTCGATTTGCGACGAAGCCTTTGGGAGTTCATTTCGAGTTTGAATCAACAGGGTCACACTATTTTATTGACTACGCATTATCTTGAAGAAGCTGAGGCATTGTGTGGTCGAATTGCCATGCTCAAGGCTGGCCAGATCGTGGCGCTTGACACCACGGATGCTCTCTTGGCACGTGTCGGTGGCGCAGGCTTAGAAGAGGCTTTTATGCAGATCATGCAAGAAGCGGGTAAAGCGCCGGAGAGCGCGCTATGAATCAAAGCAGAATCACGCCGAGTTCGGATACGCCTATGCGATCCGGGTTTTATACGCTTTTGTACAAAGAACTGTTGCGATTTTGGCGGGTTGGGTTTCAAACCATCGCAGCGCCTGTTATCACGGCGCTGTTGTATCTGATTGTCTTCGTGCAGGTGTTGCAAGATCGCGTCAAAGTGTATGACGCCATCCCCTACGTAGAATTTCTGATTCCAGGCTTGATGATGATGAGCATGCTGCAAAATGCATTTGCCAACCCATCGTCATCGTTGATACAAAGCCGAGTTACGGGCAATCTGGTATTCGTATTGCTCACCCCGATTTCGACGCGCGAGTTTTTTGCGGCGTATGTTTTGGCGGCCGTGGTACGTGGCTTGGCTGTGGGGCTGACGGTTTGGCTGGTATCGCTACTGTTTGTGCCGATCCCAGTGACCTCTTTGGCCTGGGTGTTGGTGTTTGGCACGTTGGGTAGTGCCATGCTCGGGATTTTGGGTTTGATTGCTGGACTGTGGTCTGAGAAATTTGATCAGATGGCAGCGTTTCAGAACTTCTTAATTATGCCGTTGACCTTCTTGTCGGGTGTGTTTTACTCCATTCATAGCCTGCCGCCGCTTTGGCAGACGGTGTCGCACTGGAACCCCATCTTCTACACCATTGACGGGTTTCGTTATGGTTTTTTTGGGGTGTCTGACAGTTCTCCCTGGATGAGCCTGGCGGTTGTTTTTGGTTTTTTTGCGGTGTTGACCCTAATTGCAATCCGGCTACTCGATAGTGGCTACAAACTTAGAACTTGATTGAGGTGAGATGATGTTGCCAACCCCTGAAGACATCAAGAAATACATTCACGCTGGTTTAGCCTGTGATCACCTAGAAGTCTCTGGTGATGGCGCGCACTTTGAGGCGGTGATTGTCAGCCCTGCCTTTGAAGGCAAGCGGTTGATTGCCCGTCACCAGCTGGTGTACACAGCGCTTGGTGATCGTATGCGTGATGAGATTCATGCGCTTTCCATGAAAACGCTCACACCTGACGAGTTCAAGGCGCAAGCCTGATGGACCGCCTGCGGATTACGGGCGGACAGCCGCTAAATGGCGAGGTTGTTATTTCCGGCGCCAAAAATGCTGCCCTGCCTATCTTATGCGCGGCTTTATTGAGTGCAGACCCCGTGGTGCTAAGCAATGTGCCGCACCTGCGCGATGTTGATACGACGCTTTCGCTATTGAAGCGGCTAGGCATGCGAGTGGATCATTCGAGCCATGAGCAAGTCACGCTTTGTGCTGCTGACATCGACTCGCTTGAGGCGCCCTATGACCTGGTTAAAACCATGCGCGCATCGATTTTGGTGCTCGGCCCGTTGCTGGCTCGATTCGGTCAGGCGCGCGTGAGCTTGCCAGGCGGCTGTGCTATTGGACAACGCCCGGTCGATCAGCACATCCGTGGTTTAGAAGCCTTAGGCGCTGAGATCACGATCGAGCACGGTTACGTCGTTGCGCGTGCGAGTCGTTTGAAAGGAGCGGTCATTCGAACCGACATGGTGACGGTGACTGGCACAGAAAACCTTCTCATGGCCGCGGTGCTCGCAGACGGCGAGACCGTATTAGAGAATGCCGCGCGTGAACCTGAGGTCATCGACTTAGCTGAGTTGTTAATCAAAATGGGTGCCCGTATCACCGGCCATGGCACTGACAGGATCGTGGTGCAAGGCGTTGACCGCTTGCACGGTGCCGAGCACCGTGTCATGCCAGACCGCATTGAGGCTGGCAGCTTCTTGTGCGCGGTCGCGGCCACCGGTGGTGAGATCGAGCTCAAACGAGTTGCCCCGGCTACAATGGGTGCGACTTTGAGTAAGTTAGCTGAAGCGGGCTTATCAATGGACGTAGCCGATGACGCGATTGTGGCTCGGATGTCGGCACGCCCCAAGGCTGTGGACATCAGGACCCATGAGTATCCGGGATTTGCGACAGACATGCAGGCGCAATTCATGGCGTTGAACACCGTGGCAGAAGGTACCGCCATGGTGGTTGAGACGATTTTTGAGAATCGATTCATGCATGTGCAGGAACTGATTCGTCTGGGTGCTGATATTGAGATTGATGGTCATACCGCTGTGGTGCGTGGGGTATCTGGTTTGTCTGGTGCCACTGTCATGGCCACGGACTTGCGTGCTTCAGCGAGTCTGGTGATCGCCGGGCTGGTGGCTCAAGGCGAAACGATCGTCGAGCGGATTTATCATCTGGATCGTGGTTACATGAACATGGAAAACAAACTGAGTGCGCTTGGCGCACAAATCGGGCGGGTATCGTCCAAGGGCGCCGCTCATGACTGAGACAGCAAACCGGCCTGTCACGCTGGCGCTGTCCAAGGGTCGGATATTTGACGAGACGTTGCCACTACTGAAGGCGGCCGGCATTGAAGTGTCCGAGGATCCGGAGAAATCCAGAAAGCTCATCATCGGCACCAACCGTCCAGATGTGCGCCTGATCATTGTTCGCGCGTCCGACGTCCCGACCTACGTTGAGTATGGTGCGGCCGATCTCGGTATTGCTGGCAAGGACGTATTGATAGAACATGCTGCCACCCACCCAGGCGCGCTGTATCAGCCTATTGATCTAAATATTGCCCGTTGCCGTCTATGCGTGGCGGTGCTCAAGGGGTTTGATTATGAGGCCGCGGTTCGTCAGGGGGCACGCCTGCGTGTAGCCACGAAATATGTCTCAGCAGCGCGTGAGCACTTCGCGCGCAAAGGGGTGTATGTCGATCTAATTAAGCTCTATGGGTCCATGGAGCTTGCACCGCTCATTGGTCTGGCCGACGCCATTGTCGATTTGGTTTCTACCGGCAACACTTTAAAAGCCAATAACCTGGTTGCTGTCGAAGACATCATGCCGATTTCTTCCCGGCTGATTGTCAACCGCGCAGCGCTGAAAACGCGGCAAGGGCAATTACAGCCAATCCTTGATGCTTTTGAGCAGGCTCGCTAAAAAGCCTGCTAAGCTTTCATCCTATTATTTGATAAATTGAGCAAAGAGAAATGGCTGTCGTAAATCGCCTCAGCACCCAAGACCCTGGATTTGATCAGACACTCACGGCACTTTTGCATGTCAATGCGGCCGAAGATGATGCGATTGAATCTGCGGCGGCGGGCATCCTGCAGGCTATTCGCACTGAAGGTGATGCGGCCCTGTTGCGCTACACACAGCAGTTTGACCGGGTGTCAGCGAGCAGCGTGGCTGAGCTTGAAATCCCCCGTCGTGCCTGGCAAGCTGCGCTTGACGAGTTGCCTGCGGCGCAACGTCGCGCGCTTGAAGAGGCTGCTGAGCGCATCCGCAGCTACCACGAACGCCAAAAACAAGACAGCTGGACATTTACCGAAGCCAATGGCACGGTGTTAGGTCAAAAGATCACGCCATTGGATCGGGTGGGTTTGTATGTGCCGGGCGGCAAAGCCGCTTACCCATCATCGGTGTTGATGAACGTGATTCCAGCCAAGGTGGCAGGTGTAACCGAGGTCATCATGGTGACCCCCACGCCTGATGGGCAACGCAATGCGTTGGTGCTTGCCGCGGCCGCCATTGGTGGCGTGGATCGGATTTTTGCGGTGGGTGGGGCGCAAGCTGTTGGCGCGCTGGCGTACGGTACAGAAACGATCCCTGCGGTTGACAAGATCGTGGGACCAGGCAACGCCTATGTGGCCAGTGCCAAGCGGCGCGTGTTTGGCACCGTAGGCATTGACATGATTGCTGGGCCCAGCGAGATCCTGATTATCTGTGACGGCAAGACGCCGGCCGATTGGATCGCGATGGACCTATTCTCGCAGGCCGAGCACGATGAGTTGGCGCAAGCGATTCTATTGTGCCCGGATGCAGCGTTTCTTGAGCAAGTGCAAGCGTCGATTGAGCGTTTGCTGCCGACCATGCCACGGCAAGATATCATCGCGACCAGCCTGAAAAACCGTGGGGCCTTGGTATTGGTGGATTCGCTGCAGCAGGCCTGTGACATCAGCAATCGCATTGCACCTGAACACCTCGAGGTGTCAGTTGAGGATCCAAAGGTATTGCTGCCAGCGCTACGGCATGCCGGCGCGATTTTTATGGGGCGCCACAGTTCCGAGTCGCTAGGTGATTACTGTGCTGGCCCGAACCATGTACTGCCAACATCGGGTACAGCCCGCTTCTCATCTCCCTTGGGTGTCTATGACTTTCAGAAGCGCTCGAGCATCATTGATGTCTCAGCCCAAGGTGCCACGGAACTCGGTGAAGTCGCGCGCGTACTTGCTGAGGGTGAAGGTTTGCCAGCGCACGCCCAAAGCGCCGTGTATCGAATGGCGTAAGCCAAGCAGCCTACAAAGGCTGCAAGCCGCTTACAATGAAGTTTTTAATGTGACTGCTTTCTAGTCCGACTTAAGCTCAAGATCATCATGCGAACTGCTGAAATTATCCGCAACACCAAAGAGACGCAAATTCGTGTCGCCATCAACCTTGACGGCACGGGCGCGCAGTCGATTGACACGGGTGTGCCGTTTCTGGACCACATGCTCGATCAAATCGCACGTCATGGCTTGATCGATCTTGACATCAAGGCAAGCGGTGACCTTCACATTGACGATCACCACACCGTTGAAGATGTCGGGATTGCGTTAGGTCAGGCTTTGGCTCAAGCTTGGGGAGACAAAGCTGGCATTCGTCGTTACGGACACGCTTACGTGCCGCTCGATGAGGCGCTCTCGCGCGTGGTGATCGATTTGTCGGGACGCCCCATGCTCACCTTTGACGTGCCTTATACGCGTGCACGCGTTGGTAACTTCGATGTTGATTTGTCCCGTGAGTTTTTTCAAGGACTGGTCAACAACGCTTGGATGACCCTGCACATTGACAACCTACGCGGCATCAATGCGCACCACCAATGTGAGACGGTTTTTAAGGCCTTTGGTCGTGCGTTGCGCATGGCAGTCGAGCATGACCCACGCCAAGCCGGTGCCATCCCTTCGACCAAAGGTGTTCTCTAAGCACCCGATTTAAGGCCCGCGAGCTCAAGGCATCATGAAGCGCATTGCAATTGTCGAATATGGCATGGGTAACTATCACTCTGTTGAGCGAGCCCTGCGACATGCCGCCCCCGATGCCCATATTGAGCTGACAGGCGATGCGCAATCGATTCTGGCGGCAGACCGTGTGGTGTTGCCGGGTCAGGGTGCCATGGGTGACTGCATGCAGACACTGGCCCAAGCTGGCTTGACCGAGGTGATGCTGTCAGTGGCTAAAACCAAGCCGCTATTAGGCGTATGCGTGGGTGAGCAGATGTTGTTCGAACGCAGCGAGGAAGGCTCAACGGCTTGTCTCGGCTTGCTACCTGGCGTGGTCAAGCGTTTTAGCGGCCCGACGTTCGAAGAGGCGGCTGGCGGCGAGCGATTAAAGATCCCTCACATGGGTTGGAATCCGGTTAAACAA
>Ga0209953_1000221_pt1 | contig 22359 bp, 27 predicted proteins | sample SalPonred_H2O_MG_FD_185713 | JGI IMG/M metagenome (GOLD analysis project Ga0209953, IMG submission 185713) | Salt pond water microbial communities from South San Francisco under conditions of wetland restoration - Salt Pond MetaG... | ecosystem: Environmental > Aquatic > Non-marine Saline and...
AAAGTCACCCTCTCCTTCAAATCCTTCAACATTCTTCACATACATCTCAATCAGATATGCATCATCATAAGACGATACCGTATCTTCATTGAATACCTCATCCTTATTATTCACCGTTCGAGGGCAATAATAAAGATCAATGCCATAGATACGAATAGACTCGATAATCAAGTCTTCAATCAGTTTCTTTTCTGCAAAAGAATCGTTGTTATTGAAGAAGACATTTGTTGTCATTTTATCAATTTACCTATTGACATCGAACTGAGTCATCGTTATAATGGTATTGAGGAACAAAACAGTAATATTACTTCTTGCTTTGCTTTACATTGCTTGAAGCTGCTTTAGACTTACCACCTGATTGTGATTTAGTCTTTGCTTTCTTCTTCTTAGTTGTTTTTTTCTTCTTGGTCTTAGTCCCGTCTTTATGCCAAAGATCAGGTTCGGTGCGTGTTTGTCTTGAGTTTCTTGTTGAAGACGAATCCACTGGTTCAGAGTCTTTTTTAGTTTTTGAATACTCATCCTTTGTCATTAAATCGGTAGCACGATTCACAATAAAAGCAATACCAACAACAACAGCACCAATCATAATAACTTCAAACGCCATACTTAAAAGATCCATTTTCTTTCTCCTTAACTTTTATATAAAATGATACCTCTAACCTATCATATCAGTAACAGGCAAACTATAGTTATTTACCATTTCTTCTTCAAGCCTACGAATCTCTTCGTTAGCATCATCATAAATCTTTTGACCATTGAAGGTAACGCCACCAGGCAATTGTAATCCCTCGAACTTCGACAAATTGTTTCCCCATTGTCGTTTAATCAACTGTGTGGTATAATATTGTAACCATCGATCGCCCCATACATCGCTATACGTATCGGGATCTACTACTTCATATGCTTCAATAATCAAAAACTCACCAAGACGCAACTTACGTCTGTCCATATCCATATGAAGAATATTCCGATGACGATTATATCGAATCGGAACCTTACCAACCAAAATTTCTTGAACTGTGGCTAGATGTTCCATTGCCATATAGTAGGGAACCAATCCAACACTGGTCAATGTATACAAATCATTCAATGCGATCTGATAACGAATATTGAAAATATCACCAGATGACGTAGCAGGATCGCCAATCGGAAAGAGACTCACTGCACCAATAATGTTTTCAGGTAACTCAATCTGTTTTGTATCAATGGTGTCTTGATCGACTTGATGTTTATAATAAATCTTCTCAGTACCATCAAAATGATAATCATACCAATAACGAAGCGCTTGATCGATACGATCCTCTACTTGATCGTCATCCACATTTATTTCTATTACGGGTTTTCCCAAAGCACGAAGGCAATATTCTTTAAATTCTTTTCTTGTGGAAGGTATTGACATTTATTAACTCCTTGATAATCTACCAAATACAAAACCATCTGGTTTTTTTTCTGGTAAATCAAATGTTTCCTTTATGCCATTATTGAACCATTTTTTACCACTCGGTCCTTTAGGTCTATTCTGAGACATTTTCATTCTTGTCTCAGATGTTTGTTTTCTACCTCTAACCTTCGATAATCTTTTTTCTTTATGTTCTAATGATTGTTTAGTACCAAAGATTGGCGACAATTCGCCTCTTTTACCCCACATGGGATTCTTTTCTTTTGAAGATGTTTTATTTTTTATTCTTGTTTCACTCATTTTCAATTTTGATTCATCGCTGTGTTTTATGTGTTTTTTAGCATTTTCATATAGATAGGAATTTACATATCTATTTTCTTTGCCTTTCATACACATTACAGCCCATACCATTTTAGCCTTCATTTCACCAGTAAGCATTTTTGTAAGCAAAATATGGCATATAAAATGTTCTCTTGCGGTCAGAAAAACTGTTTGTTTTTCGTCACCACCGAATACTTTAGGTATATAATGATGTTTTTCAAGATATAATTCAGAGGATTCTTTATCCCAATTCCTAACAATTGCATTATCAATAATATCAAAATACCATTTAGTGTATTTATTGTTCAGGCAATACTCTTTGAATGCTTTTCTTGTGGTAGGAACCGCCATTCGTAATCCTTGTTATGATTCTGTTGTTATTTATATACAGAGTTATTTATGCTTTCTTTTCAAGGAAAGAATTTCTCTCGCATACTTAACATCTGATATATAACTTTTATAACAATGATCCGAGTGACCAAATACAGGTAAATGATAAAATAACTTGTCAACCATTCTTCTAGCAATTGACCATCCAAAACGATGACGGTTTGTCCAACATCGTGAAGAAATTGTTTGATCGTGATGACCAAAGAGAATTAAACAGTTTAAGGTTTGTGAAACCCACGCTGCATATCTACCTAATTGTGTTAAGATTCTTTTCTTCATTTATCTTTTATAACCCTAAAAACAACATTCATAATAATCCGTATATCATTATTTATTGGACTTGATGATGCGTGAAATCTATTGGCATCAAACACAAGAAGTTTGTTCTTTTGTGGAGAAACTCTTGAACGAACTGTGACCTCTTCTGATTGTTTTGGTCCAAACTCGTTGAATAAGTAAGTATCCCCATCAGAGTCATTAATATAATATATTGCAGAATACCAATCATCAGTATTATCAATGTCTGTGTGCGGAAGGCTATAACTATCATCAGTTGTCTTTGTTAAAAGATTACACTTAACGCGCGCGATTTGTATATTATTGCCAAACTCTGTAGCAATTGCGTTTAAGACAGGCGCAAACGCATTGATATACGGTGATTTGTTTGTATCAACTGAATGTGTAAATTGAAATGGGTTTGAACCAGATTGCACTATTCGTGGATTGTCTTTTATATCTTCTGGTAAAATAGTTCCCGGACAAAAAAACCAAGGGAAGTTTGGGTCTTTGGTTAAGTTTTCCAAAATATCCGCTTGTTCTTGTCCAATGACATCTTTAATTACAAATTCATTATTGTTAGTCATAATTTAAAACACCTTTTGATAAGTCGTTTTCTACATCTGTGTTCAATGTATTTGGTTTGAATGAAGTCATTATGGTTTTAATGATTTCATTGAGTTCGGACTCAGTAAAATTCATAATACAATCATTTGAACGATCAACAAAATCAACATCAAAGTCACTTAATCTCCACGGTGAATACTTAGGAGTTCGATCTGATTTTCGAATGATTGTTGAATGACTTGGATATGCATAATTTTCATCACACGTTCCCCCCATCAAAACAATTGACGGTTTGTTAAATGCGCGCGCAATGTGTTGACCAACCGAATCAACACCAACAAATAAATCACAGTGATATATCAAAGCCATCAGTCTACGAAGATAATCAATATTTGGTTCATCAAATGATACAGAATATGTATCTTTTCGATCACGAAACTTTGGATGAGATGCATTCAATACAACAGCAGACTTTGACATCTCTTGAATTATTTTTGTTGAATGATCCTGAGTGAGAGAACGATTTGAACGATCGAGTACTTGATGATTGATGATGTCAACACCCGAACCATACGGTTGAAATACCACCGATTTTTGTTTCTTATTTTCCTTCTTATACTTTTCAAGAAGATCCTTCGCACCTTCAGTTTCAATGGTCGAAAGATGTAAACAGTTATAGTTCAAATCCGAATGATTATCTGTATCATTAATCAATTTATCAAATGCTTCAACTAAATGTAATTTTTGATTATAAAACTCATATAGATGATAGGGTTCAGGACACACAACTTGTGTATCTCGAATCAAAGTTTCAAATGTATTCTTTTGCGCAACACCAATGGTTCGATTTTGAAGAATTGGATGCGACCAGAACAATGACTCCCACCCGTGAACAATAACATTAAAGTCATCGTTTGGATTCAGTTTTGCATATTTTTCAAGTGCAGGCATCGAACACACTACACGACCTGCACCGCCTGTAATAATAAATGTTGTATTAATAGTACTCATAATTTGCCTTCAATCCAAATAGTTTTGTTTCACAATCATTTTTTGACCAGTCTAATTTATATGAATTTCTGAGATAATTTCCATTTGAATAGTCTGTATAAAAATCATATTCCTCAATTGGTACATTTCTTAGGTTTGAATATTCTGATGATAATGAATCGGATAGTTCTTGATTTTCAGAACCCCACAAGCCGGTGTGAATATGTCTTGTTCGATACGATGGATCATAGGACATATCATTATTGTTATAATATAATGCAGACAAAGTCCCAACTTCTGGATTATGCATACCAAACTCGCGATACGCAGTTGCAATTAAGTTTGTACCCGCGATATAAAAAACAAGATAAGGTCTTAGTTTCAATCCATACTGACGGTCAGATGAAATTACTTTGGTGTCTTTCAAAAGATGTGGGAATTGATTGACTGTGTGTTTGTATCGTTCAAACGACATATCCATACACTGAACCCAAAACTGATGGCCGGGTTCAGAACACATCAATGAATTTTCAATAGGATCATTACCATAAGGATTCTCGACAAGATAGACTGAATGTGTCAACTCATCATAAAAGTTTGAATAACAATAATAATCCATATCAGCATAAATTCCGCCGCATTGGTGCATTATTGCAAACCTTACAAAATCAATCTTCATAATATGTACGGGAAATTGTTGATACATTTCCCAATACTGAGGATAGTGTGTATAAATTAACTTATCAATATCTTCATCAGTCCATAGGCGATACTCGAATCCCTCAAAGTTTTTTATCCACGACTGTTGGCATCGGTTCCACAGTGGATGCCATTTTGAAGAATCAGCGGGGGCTGTTTGATGAATAATCTTTGGTATCATTATATGTCATTATTTTATGTGTTTGTTTTTCAGACTCACGGATCCAAGTTTTGACTTGTTCAAGGTTTGAATTATCCCGTTGAAGATATTTATCATTTGTATAATCGGTGTGAAAATTATATGAGTCAAAATCAAGTACATAATCAGTATCAGTCAATTGTTGTTTAGCATATTCTGGAACACTGGTCATTGTATGAGCATTCCCGTCCACTATTACAATTTCTCTCGTGGTATCACTTCGAACTTGATCTTCACCCCACAGTGATGTATGAACGTGTTTTGCTTTTGAAAATGGTGTATATGCACTTGGTCGATTATTAAACTCTGCAGTGTTGAAATGACCTATATCGTAGTGTGCTCGACCATAAAAATCTCGAGCAACACTTAACATACCAGAACCCGTGGTGTTATTCACAAGAAATCGATTTTCCGAGATCATCCAACTTGAGTCATTCTTTTCAATCCGATTAAATCGATTACGAAACTGAATATAACACGCCTGAACATATCCTATTGTATTTAAAAAGAATTGATTATTAGCAACTGCCGCCATCAGTGAGTTTTCCACGGTAGCAGATGTAAATTCTTCCGTTAAGTTTTCCACAAAATAAATGTCGTGATCTTTCAAATCTTCATCAAAGTTTTTATAACAATAATAATCAAGATCTGAATATAAACCACCATAACGATGAAGAATACAAAGTCGTGCAAAGTCAATTCGCATAATATGAACTGGAAATGATTGATAAAGATTCCAATATCGAGGATAGTAATCGTATACCAGTCGATCTATATCTTCTGAATCATTCCAAAATTTATACTCATAGTGCGGGAAAGAATCTAACCACGACCTTTGACATCGTTTCCAAAACGGATGCCAAACAGTTTCATCTTCTGGTCCGATATGATGAAGTATTTGTGGTATCATCACTTGGTATGTTCAACGTGTTCCTTTGGAACGCAAATCACGTTGAACGAAATGGAAATACGTTCATCATCGTGGTCATTTGGTTCAACACCGTGTGGAAGATACGAAGGCCACAAATAAAGTTGTCCTTCAACGGGTTCAATACGCAATCTGTCTGCATTGAACTTATTCTTTTGTGCAGTCAACATTGCACCTTGCCACAATTGATTCAGACCGGGATTAGTCAATACAAGTTTGCCAGATTTTTCTGGTGCTTTGAGATAAAATACACCTGAAAATGTATCCTGATGCACGTGATCATAATTAATTGCTGAACGTGAATCATTGAAATTCACCCACGCTGCAGTGATGTAAGTATCACAATCAACAAACTGCATATCAAATGCAGCCTTTCGTCCCATTTGCGCAACAAACTCAAAGAGTGGTGCAAATGCAGGTTCAGTTGTGAGATTCATTGGTGATTGATATGAACCACCTAAATTCGATTTGGTGATTCCATCGGGGTGTTTTTCACGAAATGCACGTGAGGAATCAATAAAAGAGTCACGGTGTTCAGAAAAATCAGGTAGGTCTGATTGCCAAACAGGAGTTGAAAAAACTTGCAAAATATTCATAGTTTAAGTTCCTTTTCATTTTATACTTACAACACTATTTATCATATCAAAAAGAAGCGGCGATGTAAACCTCTATTTCATTGCTTTGGAGAAATCTTTTGAAAATTTGTAGTCTGATAAAAAAGTATTTGCGGATTTTATTTTAAGATTATGACAATTTGCGTGTTTGAAAAATCCAAAATAACTGTTTATTGTGCAAATTGATTGATCAACATCAACATATTTTTTGTTCTTAAAATTGGCAACTGTTCGTTTTCTGATGTACTTCCTATGATGTTTAACTACATATCCTACAAAATTGATACCACGATTACTAGGTTGCAATACTTTCTTTTTGGGGTGAAAGTTTAGTTTCAAATTATTTTGAAGAAATTCGTCCATTCTTTGATAACAATAATTCAAATGTTGAGCATCAGGATGTAATATAACAATATCGTCCGCATATCTTATATAATATTTTAATTTTAATTGATGTTTTGCAAACTGATCAAGTTCGTTTAAATATATATTAGCGCCAAATTGACTGGGAAGATTTCCAATGGGGACACCGATGTGTGAAGGTCTGGAAAATAGACTTTTGTGTCTGGGTATAAGATTTAATTTCCATTGTGGGCTGTTGAGAATATAATTTTCTCGGGGATCTGAAAATAGTGTGGTGTGAGTCAACCACTTCCACCAAGAATCCTGTATCTTTCTACAAAGTATATCAAATGTTATGTGCTTGTTGATGTTCATATAGAAACTTTCAACATCACACTGAAGATAATAACATGATTTTTGATAGTTTTCAGTGGCGGATCTCACAAAACGATCCAGTCTTGCTACTGCTCGGTGTGTGCCTTTGTTGGGAATACAAGAATATGAATCATGTATGAAAGAACCAACAAATCTATCAAACAAACGATTGTATAATAGATGATGTACAATGCGATCTTCAAATTGTGAAGCCCACACTTCTCTGGGTTTTGGATCTGTGAGTAAAAAAAATATATATTGACCGGGTTCGTATGTTTGATTGATCAGCCGGTCATACAGATCGAACAACTTGTCTTCAAAGTTCATCTCATACTCAAGGGCTTGCGCAGTATTTCTCTTGTTTTGTCTGCAGTCAAAATATGCTTGAAAAAGTTCTGAAATATCAGGAATATCATCATTATATATTTTCATATAAAGTTTTCATTACCGTCTAACAGCACGAACCCTGTTTGAATTCGTCTTGTTGTTGTTGTTCCTATTCCCATTGTTGAAGTTCAAGTTACAAGCGTTATTAGCATTGTTCTCGGTAGAACTCCAGTAGTTATTGGAATCGAACAAGGATTACCATACACTCACACATCAGACCTCAGAATACTCCAAAAAATGACTGGCGCGATGCCTTATCGTTGCAAAACACAACGGGTATGGCTCGGAATAATTGAGTCTCTGATAACAAAATTCCATTGATATCATTCTGCTCACCCTATAGAAAATTTCTGTTTCCATCCATGCGACTGTTTAGAAACAGAATGAATCAATTCCGATATTTCAGAAAACGACTTGGTTGATAGAAAGTTCATGTCTCTAGACAGTCTCAAAATCAACTTAATAACTTGTATTTTTTCTTGTATCTGTTCTATGTGTGGTACTTTGTCTCTGGTTGAATTGGCTCTATATATATTCAGGATTAGATCGGTACATTCATTTCTCAACTGTGTTCCTAATGTGAATTTAAAATCTCGCGGAAATGTTTTGATCCTCATATTCACCAGTTTTAATAAATCATATGATGTGCGATATATCGGCAATTCTGTATACAAAGCCATTTCATTATCTCCTAATCCATTATATCATTATTTATCACAGTAGAAATAGACAAATAGATTAAATAGGTTCCCGTCTAACAGCACGAACCCTGAAGGAATTCGTCTTGAGGTTGCTGGTCCTAGACCCAGTGGTGAAGGGCAAGAGACAAGCGAGAAGAGCAAAGGAAAGGTACTCGGAAGAACTCCAGTAGTTAGTGGAAACGAAGTCTTCACCTGCCGGAAGTGGATCACCTGCACCAGCACCCCCGCCATTATCATAAAACACCTGAAGTTCATCAATTGCAGGTAAATACCAGTCTGAAAATCCACCAATCGTTCTTGTTGCAGTCCAGTTGCCTGCTGGGTGTGATGAATTTTCCAATGAAGGATAAGTGTTGTCATAACCATCAGTACCTGAACCTGTACCAGATGTTGATGAATCGGTAGTCTTCCATTGACAGCAAGCACAGCCAGTAGAGTTAGGTGCAACAATCAAGTAATAACAAGATCCTGCAGCAGAAATAGTGCCCATATAGAAACCACCTTCATATGATTCACCGAGTGATGATGGCGCTGAACTCTTACCATAAAAATCTGACATTCGTATACAACCAGATGATCTCTCTGCTAAATCACGAACATCAGCACGATTCATATTGATTGACGCCGTACCTGAACAACCGAGTTCGCAATTCACACTACGACCAGTAGACGAACCACCTAGTGACATTGAGCCTGATGAACACAGTGCCATATTAGATCTCCAGTGCTTTTAATTCTTCTGCAGTTTCAGCAGAACGAATTTGTTGTACTTTTTGATTTTCCCAATCCAAAATATCCTGATGATGTTGATGTACCAAAACACTCAATTGGTCAAGTTGTTCTTTTGTGAGTGTTAGATATTGACGATCACTGGTCACAAAGACTGAATCAGTTGCAGTTTCAGGAACCAAAAATAATTGAATACGAGATTCAATACTACTATCAAATAAATGTGTCTCACCATTTACATCAAATTCAACTAGATTTTCTTTTGCTTTTTCTCGTCCTTGAACAATCACGCGCTCAATCAAAATTTCACGAATATCATCAAGTGGTCGGTCGTGAACAAAATATGTTCCTACGGCTTTACCTGTATCTAAGACCCATGAAAGACCTTCATTATATTGTGTCAGTTCATCAAAATCTGGGCGTTCTGTGTATTCAACACGATAGAGTTTGACTCGATCATTGATAACTTTTGGTTCGTCAATGGGCAGCAGTTCCTTTTGATACATGGTAATATCAACAGGAAACTCATAGTCTTGCACATCAAAGTGTTTTAAACCATCATTTGCACGCCGACTGTTCCACCGCATCGGTCCCCAAATTTTTTCAATATCATTATCAAAAACTAACAAATATTCTTCTTCACCAGTATAAGTTTCTTCTCTTGACCATGGTGTTTCTTTTTCAACCACTACTGGGTTTTTAACTTCTTCAAGTTTTTGTTGAAGTTCAACTTTCAAAGCATCAAGATCGATTGACGACTCTACCCAAGAAAATACTTTTTGGTCAGTTAATTGGTCAAAAGTGATAAATTTATTTGGATCAGCAGAGTCTAACTCCGTAGTCAAATATTCATCAGCATAGTGCGATTCTTCTCTAATCTGATATCGCCAGTTGACAGATTTGACAACATTCTCCATGCCGTTTTCACTTGGAGTTGTGTAAAGTGATAAAATTTCCCAATTATATTCAATCATTTTTGACCTTCCTTGAGTATTTCGATTTCAGATTTTAAATCTTTAATTGATTCAATTAAGATAGGAATCAACTTTTCATAACGCACTGTCAAATATTTATCATCAATTGGTGCGGGAACAACAATTTCAGGTAGAATTTTTTGAACTTCTTGTGCTGAAACCCCGACTTCACGATTTGATTCATAACCCAAATCTTGAGCAGTTTCATTTGGTTCAAAATAAAAACCATTCAATGAACATACTTTTTCCAAAGCATTTTCAATTTTACCCAAATGTGTTTTCAAACGATCGTCAGAGTAAAACGCAGTGATGTTATTTGTTGCTCGAATTTCTCCGGTTGTTCCTGATGGGTTTGTCCCAACACCAAATGAACTAACTCGTAATGTGCCATTCATTGTGTCGTTTGTATCTGACCGTAAGAACTGTGATGAATTGATTCCATCTAACAGGTTTGAGTCAGCGGCTTTACCAGAAGTGCTTAGAGCGCCGACATCAGAGGCAGATAGAGACTTTGAACCGATTGATGTAACATGACCATAAGTATCAACACTGATATCCTGAATGACTGTACCACCAGAATTGTTGACAGAAGATTGTGAAGACGTGTCAGCGTGATTTAGTGTTACATCACCCGTTCCACCGCCAGTGAGTCCAGAGCCAGCAGTAATTGTTTGATCAACGGTAGCACCTGATTCAATACCATTCAGCTTTGATTTATCAGACGCAGTCATAACACCTGCATTTGAAGTAGTGGCTGATGGTAATACAACATTGGATCCAGTCGAGCTTGTAACAGTTCGACTTGTGGTGTTTGCAGATGTACCTAAGTCAGTATTTGAGACATCCAATACACCTGCATTATAGGTTAGAAAATCACCAGCAATACTTGAATCTAAACTAAACTGTGATCCATTCAGTTCTAATCCTTCGCCTGCGGTAAACGTTCCCGCGCCAGAGAATTGCGTCCAATTGATATCATCTGTTCCGAGTGTGAATGTATCTGGATCATCAACAATTGCAACCCAACCAGATGCTTCATACACCGTCCCCGATTGAATGAATACAAACGATCCAGCGATTTCTGAATCTTCATTACACTCACTACAACGAATCAGTTCCCAAGGAGTGGATCCATCACCCACGACATCCAACACATACAAACCATTATGTGCAGCATTTGATTGACCTGTTACTAACACACGATCAAACTGTGTATCTAGTGTAACATCATCAACTGCTGGAAATGCACCATTCGAGGATGCTGTTAGTGTATTGTTTGCGTAGGTTGCACTCAAATTTGAATCCGACAAAACATCTGCAGCAGTCCGAGCAGTGAGTCCTTCAGCAACCTCATCAACATATTGTTTGTTTGCTGCATCAGTAGAACTGGATGGCGAACTCAATCCCGCAATGCTGTTGAAATTTACATCAGCACCTACAGAAATGTCTTGATCAGCAGAAATTGTTCCTGTACTGTATGACAATCCATTTGCGCCTGACAAGTGACTGTCAACACGAGAGTCGAGGTAATAAAGATTCGTATTACCTTCCTCAATCGTATCAGTTGTTTGACTGTCAACGTAAGAAACTGCATTAGCAAAAGCATCATCCGCTAATGATCCTGCTTCGGAAACTGCATTAGCAAAAGCATCATCCGCTAATGATCCTGCTTCGGAAACTGCATTTGAATAAGCGGTATTGATGTTGTTGTTGACGGTAATGAAAAAGTTTTCATCGTCACCAATTGCTTCTGCCAGTTCATTGAAAGTATCCAGAACGCCTGGTGCGCTATTGACCAATGCGCTCAATTCTGAGTCAATATAAGAAACTGCGTTAGAGAATGCATTTTGTGCTTCACTCGATGTCGCTAGTGAAAAACCACCGACTGTACTGCCATCGTGTATTCGAATACTATTATCATCGAGGTCGATAAAAATTTCACCTTCAGCGCCAGTAATAGCATCAAGTTCAGCACTTGTGCCTCGTCTGAATTGTAGAGTCTTAGCCATTTGTTATGCTCCGATTGTTATGTTACTATTTATATGAAAATTACTTTAAATCATTTCAATTTAAATCTGTTGTGCCTGAACCTTCTTCTAAGTCTTCAGAACCACTTAATAATTCTAAATCACCTTCGAAATCGAATGTTCCACTTAGCTGCACCCACTGGACGCCATCATAACCTTCAAACACATTTAATTCGGTGTTGAATCTAATCATACCAACAACTGAGTTTGCTGGTCTTGAGGTAGTATTGCCTACTGGAACGATGAGGTTGGATTCAACAGATACGGTGTTGACAGTGTTGTTTTCAACTGCATCGACCACTCTTTCTTCTGTGAAATAAAGGTTATTACTGCCTTCAGTCAAATCATCCGTGGTTTGTGATGCAAAGTCAGTGCTGAAGTTGTTTGAATCATAACCTTCAGGTATATCAACAGTTACCCACGATTCATTTTGACGAACGTACTGTTCACCATCATTTGGTGCTTCAATGAAGTATAGATTTGTGTTACCTTCAGTCAAATCATCTGTTGATTTACCAGAAAAATCAGTATTAAAGTCAGAGGATTTGTAAGTTACAACAGAAAATTCACCGGTATTAGAGTCATAAACCAAGTCACCGGATGACGATAGTGAATCTCTAACACGTTCTTCTGTATGATAGAGATTGTTTCCACCCTCTTCAATCGTATCTGTTGTTTGTGAATCGACGTATGCAACCGCGTTTGCATATGCATTTGCTGCAAGTGAAATAGCTTCTGCGATTGAATTTGAATATGCTGTTGAAATTTGCGACGCAACTGAGTTAGCGAAATCAGGATCGTCATTGATCGCTTCTGCCAACTCATTTAAAGTATCCAACACCGTGGGTGCTGTATTGACCAGATTTGCAATTTCAGTATCTACATATGAAACTGCATTAGAATACGCGTTTGATGCTAAACTTGTTGCTTCTGATACTGCGTTTGTGAATGCATCATCAGCAACACCATCTACATACTGTTTATTTGTAGCATCTGTATTGGCAGTGGGTGTTGCAAGACCATCAACTTTTGTAAAGGTGACATTTGCACCCGATGAAATATCCTGATCAGCAGTAATTGCACCAGCATTATACGTAATACCGTTGGCGCCAGATAAATGACTATCTACACGTGAATCCAAGTAATAAAGATTTGTGTTACCTTCGGTGAGTTCATCGGTTGTTTTACCAGAAAAATCAGTATCAAAATCAGTTGATTTATATGTGGTAACAGAAAATTCACCAGTATTTGAATCATATGTCAAATCACCAGCGGATGATAATGAATCACGGACACGAGAATTTGTGTAATATAAATTAGTATTACCTTCTTCAATTGTATCCGTTGTTTGTTCATCGACATACGCGACAGCGTTTGTGAACGCATTATTTGCCAATATAGTTGCTTCTGATACAGCATTTGAATATGCAGTATTGATATTGTTATTGACTGTTACAAAGAAATTGTCATCATCCCCAATTGCTTCTGCGAGTTCATTCAGTGTATCGAGAACACCAGGCGCACTATTTACTAAATTGCCAATTTCAGTGTCAACATACAAAACCGCATTAGCGTATGCATCCCCCGCAACACTATCAGCATACGCAGTTGCATTTGCATATGTTTCTGCATCACCAACATCCGCATAAGATGTAACATTGGTGTAAAGTGTTGAAATTTCGCCATCAGTATATGAAACAGCATTGGAGTATGCGTTAGAAATTTGATTGGTAATTGTGACTGCAAAGTTTTCGTCATCATTGATTGCTGATGCTAATTCATTCAGCGTGTCAAGAACACCTGGCGCAGAATTGACAAGTGCTGTAATTTGATTGTCTGTATAAGTGACAGCGTTTGCATATGCTGAATTGGCAAACGTTTCAGCGTAATTTTCAAAATAATCTTTATCAGAACCTTCAAGTGTAATTGCATCTACGTTGTCAACCTGTGATCCATTACCAACAAAGAAGTCAGCAGTAATTGTATTTGCAGTTACATTAGTGAATTGAGTACCATCAGTTGAAAGAGTTAGAGTTTGATCGTTTTCGTCTGTAAAGGTAAAGATTCCATTAGACAATGAAATTGAACCATTGCCAATAAAAATACTGTTTCCTGATAGGAAAAGATCCTTGAATTTTAAAGACTCTGATCCTAAATTATATAATTCTGTTGTTTCAGGTAAAATATTTCTTACTGACGAAATATCACTACCCGTCAAGTCAAGATTATCACCCGATGGTAATTCTTCAATTTTTTCTTCAATCGGATCAACAATTAGGGGAAAACGATTTGCCATTTTAAATAACCTTAAATATTAATATTAACTACATCGGTCCGAGTATGAACCGGCAATAATTTGAAGAATCCAATTTCAACATCTTCAGACGATCTACGGCCAACAGAAAGTGTTTGCACTTTGGGGGTGTCCCAATACGCTTTAGTTCCATCGGAAATGAGAACGTCACCAGTATTGCCGATAGACCCATTTGCTTCCAATGACGATTCAAGCGATAAACTGTTGAGAGATAAATCAGATGACCAATCAGTATCATAGTCTGTATTTGATGATTTGATTAAGACCTGATCATCAGAACCGCCTACCGGCAATCCCTGAGATAAACTATCAAGATCATCCCAATAAATTCCATTACCATTTGAGAGAAGTACTTGACCGTCATTACCAACGGAACCATTAGCGGTGAGAGTGCCGGTGATATTTTGATTGGTGACATTAGCACCAAGTTCAAGAATAACACTGCCATTAGAAGAATAAAGAATGCCATCGGCGAAATTAAGTGCTAACTCGCCAACGTCAATATAAGAAGAATTTGACGAATTCGTAGTATTTGGTTGACGACCAGCTATGCCGGTACGTTTAATCTGAAACTTATTTCCAGACATTCTTTATTCCTCTATATAGAGATTCACAAGAAACTATATAGTTTCTAATACCTATTTATAATTTAAAAATGCCCAACTCATTCCAATTAATATCAACAAACGGATCATCTGGTGGAGTAGGTAATCCTACAACACTGTCATCTAACCAAGCGACCAAACGTGATGTATCAGTGCTGCCTGTATTTATCCACAATAAAAGAGCTTCTGCGCTATTATTTGATGTGATTTGTATTTCAACCGGGTCCGCGTCAAACAATCCGTTATTGACTGATTTATTTGATAGAGACGCTTCCCCAATTATGGAATTTGCATCCAAATCAGAATAATATTCATCTGTTATAGAAAACGTTTGAACATCACCATCAACAAGAGATACTACCACGTTAGAACTGTCGAGGGCCACATCTGTAGCCCCCGACAGCAACGCTTCTTTATATTTTGGATAGATAGCATCCGTCATACTATTCACTTACCTTTTTATCTAAACTTTTCACTTTCTTTTGAAGTTTTTCATTTTCTTCTGTGAGAGAATGAATCTTTTCTTCAGCAATCGCCAGTTTCGTTTCAATCTGCAAACCAGCAATCATCACTTCGTTCAATTTGATTCGTAATCTCTCAACAAATTTGTTATAAAAATCAACAGTCGCATTATCAGTCATACTATACTCCTAATTAAAATGTACCACCATCCAAAGAATCAAAGACCGGAACACCAGATGCATTCAATTGAAGCAATTGATGTGCGGAACCAGTTGCTTCCGCCAGTGCGCCAGTTCCTTGACCAAACAAAACAGCGTTTGTAGTGACACTTGACTTACCAGTACCACCGTGTGCAACAACGAGATCAGTGTCAAGACTCAATGATGTAGCAGAAAGCGCACCAACTTCCAAAGAAGCAAGTGCGGAACTGACATCACCAACAGTTGTGGTTGGTTCAGTTGCGAGACCATCAAACAGTTTGAACACGCCATCGCCATCTGATGCATCACGGAACAAACCTGCGTATTTTGCACCAGCATCGTCATACTCACCAAAGAAACCAATGTCAAGTGCATCAGTTGAGTTGCCTTTAGCGAGTTTGATCAGTGGATCTTCAACGGTCAAGTTAGCAGCATCAACGCTGACTACGTTACCACTAACAGTCAAATCACCAGAAACAGTCAGATCGTTGAATGTAACATCTGCAGATGAATCAATTGCAACATTGCCTGATCCGTCAATTGCCAGACCATTACCAGTTGCGACAAACAAACCAGATGCATTCGCAACAAGACCATCCTGTGCATTGACAGCAACATCATCAGCGCTAACGCTAACACCATCACCAGCACCAACTGCGAGTGTCGGTGTTGAACCTTCACCAGATGCGTCACCAGTAATACCATCACCAGCAGTGATGCTGGCAACAAAATCACCTGATGTGCCAGAACCAAGTTCAACATCACCAGTCAGTTGTCCGGGTGCGATTTCAAGTGTTGAATCATCAATGAACAAACCAGATGAGTTAGCAACCAGTGAAGAATCACCAGTAACATCAACTTCAACAGCGGTTGCATTGACAGAAATACCATCCCCAGCGCCAACCGCAAGTGTCGGTGTAGATCCTTCACCAGAACCTGAACCAGTTAAACCGTCTCCACCAGTAATGCTTTCAACGTAGTCGCCGGATGTTTGTGTTCCAAGTGCAACATCATCAGTCAATGCACTTGAAGGAATCGCAATTTCTTCTTGACCAGCAGCAGTCAAACGACCTTGTTGATCAACAGTAAAAGTTGAAACATGAGTTGCGTTACCATACGAACCGGGTGTTACCGCAGTATCGTCAAGATCAATCGTGACTTGGTTATTTGAAACCGTAGTGGTGAGGCCAGTATCACCAGTAAATGTTAGTGTTTGACCAGTGAAAAAGGTGTCGGTTCCTGAGTCACCCACAATATCAAAATCACTAGTGATTGCACCAATTTCAGTATCAACATATGATTTAATTGATTCTGAAGTTGCAACAGTTGTGTTAGAAGCAGATGCGAGTGTATCATCGTCAATAATACCATCAATTTGGTAGTTTGACAGTGTTAGTGTATCAATGGTAAGATCATCGAAATCAACAGTATTGGCAAGACCAATCGTTACCTGACCATCCGCAGCATAACTAACATCGATTTCATTCGTACCGACAATGTGTTCGCCACCAATTGACTTGACGGATCCAAAGTCGCCAATATAAAGTACATTACTATTACCGGACCACGCAAGTTCACCATTTGCTAGACTATTTGGTTTTTGCGTTGTCTCGGATCGTTTGATCTGAATGAGATTTTGAGTAGACATTTTTACCTCTTTATTTTAGTTATTATTTTAAAAATTTCCACCGTCTAAAGACATCAATTTAACCTCATAATTTTGTGTTTCTGAATTGAACTGAAGACTGGATCCATCAACTTTTTGAATAACTTTGATGTTTTGAATATTTTCCACATCTTGTAAAACCGAACTATCACGCACTGCATTTCTTAAAGAAACTGGGGCAGATGTTTGCAGACCACCAGATGTTTGACTGAATGTAATTTTAACGTTGTCTAATGACATTATCGTGTAACTCCCGGCGTGATAGTAACAATACCCTCTAAAACTCTTGAAACGATATTAGCAGAATCAGTTAATTCAATATCGTATACGTAACGACCAGATTCCATATCATTTGTTTGATCTGAAGTCAATTGAATTGTCAACACACCATTGTTTTCATCAATGTTAATGCCAAAATCTACAGCCTGTGCTGACGTGTAATATTTTCGTATCTGACCAGCGCCAGTGTAACCAGTTAAGTCGAGAGGTTGGCCCGCATCATTTGTTAAAGTAATGCTGGTGACATAGTCTGTGCCCTGACCGATTTTAAGATTTGCTTTAGTCGCTGCCATATGATCTATTTATAAAAATTAAATTCTTGTGGTAAACTTTCGTTGATGATTGATTGATTTGAATCGATGATTCAATCTAACGTAAGTAGCACTCGACCTTTGTATGTTTATAGCATTTTCGCAAAGACATTGATCAGCAGGAAACACACCATACTCATCAATAAACTTTAATACCCGTTCAGCACCTTTTGGTTTTAGAATATAACCATAAGCATGACGAAAGAATGAACCAGTTACTGAACGATCACCATAGAAACTATTTATAGGATATGGTTCGATTCCATCATCATCTTTTTCATATACCACTCGATTGTAGTACTGAAAATGTTCCTCTGAATCATCACCATTCGCAGAATTAAATGGTATGTGATAATCTAAATGACAGGCGTGTTCGACTTCATCGACCAAATGATACGGATTACGAATCGGATAACCATCATGTTCCATAATAATCAATGGCTCTCCAGTTTCATATGATTGTTTCCACAATGTATAATGACTTGCAAAACAACCTTGTGTTCCCCAATTCACATCTATATCACCATCTTTATTCACGATCAGATTGTTTTGAAGAAACAAAGAGGCAATTTCTCTCGAATCTTGTATGCCTTCAAAGAACTCTACATTGTAGCCTAACCGCTGTGCCTCAGAATATGCTTCTTCGGATAACTTTCTTGAAAACGAATGGTCACTGAGTCGTATGATATAACTCTGTATCATTCAAACACATCTCGAATGTTTGCTTCTTTTTGTAGTTGATGGCCCCTCTCAAACACTTCATCAATTTGTTTCGATGTCAAACTTGACATTGCAGATTGAATCGAGGGGTTGGATTTCTTCCAAACAATCGATGACTCGAGATATACTTGTTCTTTATCATTAGCAGTGTGAATATAATCACGCACATTAGACCAAAGATTCATTTCAATCAACGCCAACTGAACATAAACTTTTTCCACTTCATTGGTTCTTTTGCTGAAATGCACAATACCACCCGGTTTCTTTTTGAATTGTTCTTTTGCCTCTTTACGCATTTTACGAAGATCGCCCGCACCAATAGCGTTGAGTGCAGAGTGAATCAACAAATCTTCATCTGCATCAACATCTAATGATGACATCAAAGGACACGAAACAAATGTTGAAACAATTTCACTGCCTTCTTCAAAATGAACTGCCAATTGAATAAAGTCGATTGTTTCTTCTGTACCTCTCACCTCAATCAATTCATAACTTTCTTTCATCTTCAATCTCCTTGAATAAAATGGTCTTTAATTTTTTCACGAATTTCTAAAATATAATCAAGATACATTGTAATCTTTTCTTGCCAATTGTCTTCGATCTCAGGACAAACAATGCCAGACTTATAACTTGACAACATTGGATTGATCATACTCATCGGATCTAATTCGTTGAATAAAAAGTAGTTGATATGACCAAATGACGATGGTTGTCTCTTTTCAAATTGATCGATTGGTGATATTGTTTTGCCAATTGAAGTTGCGTACATCGCACTTTCACTGATATGAGATGTATAAACAGTATCTACATTCGGTAATACTTCATACAAATCTGAGTCAATAGGTGCAAAAGTAGTTTCTTTTCTGTCGATCTTTTCTTTGATTTTATCAACCAAATCTTGACCAGTCAATGGATGAGGTTTGAACAAAACACGATTTCCGTGTTGATCCACAATCCATTGTAGTTTTTTCATACAAACATTGGTCATTATTTTATTATTACCGGGAAGAACCACGACTGCATCATAATCACCTTCGATATTTTGATCTTCTTTATCATACTTATTCGCTGATTTACTTTCAATCTTATCTTTGAAGTACGAAAGAAAATCCACAGATGCATCATTATTACGAGTTGCATCATACATCTGTCGTTGAGCCATCTCTGGATGTAAAGGATGCATTATAAAACAACCAGCGTAGGTTGTATAATTGATGGTATCGAAATATAAGGGTTCAACTGAACTTACATCAAATGACCAAAAGACTCTACGGCGATTACACTCATCAATGAAAAACTCTTCGAGATCTGACAGTTTTCCTATTCGATCAGAAAATTTCAATTGACCAATATGTTTTTCTTGATGTTCTCCATCAAACAAAGGTGTTCTCTTCATAATATACTCTTATTGGTTAGTTATAAAAATTCGTAATCACAGTCGTATTAAAAGATGTGGTAAATGGAGTGACAAATGCAGTTGTTGTGTTTCTAGTAGTCGATGAACTCCTAGAAAGTGTCGTGTTAAATGTAGTTGTAAATGAAGTGTTAAAAAACGTAGTCCAAGATGTCGTAAATGATGTTGATGTACTACGACTTGTTGAACGAGAAACATTGAAGAATGTTGTGGTGTTTCTCGAAGTATTTCTAAAGAAACTTGCACTTGTGTTTCTACTGAAACTCTGTGATGTGTTACGACTTGTATTGAAAAAAGTAGTAAAACTCGTTGAAACAAAAGTAGTCCAAGAAGTAGTCCAAGACGTACTTTTCGTTTCGACACGAGAAGTTCCTCGCTGAGTGCTCGTGGATCTTGTCGTTGCTGTGTTCCATTGAGTTGAATATGTGGTATTTCTGGTTGTTTCTCTTTGTGCAGGTTCAAATGGACCTTCACCTATATCAGTCAACCAAGTTGTAGTATATTCTGTTTCTCTTGTAGTATTTCTACTTGCGGTAGTTATCACTAAAGTTGAGGTATTAAATGTAGTGGTCCAACTTGTAAGAACGTCTGTACTTCTGGATGTGCCTCTACTCGCTGGTAACGCAGTATTTCTTGATGTAGTCCGAGAAGTTTCAAACGAGGTACTGAACGTAGTGTTCCAGAAAGTGGTGAAACTTTGAGATACAAGAGTACTGAAAGTTGTTGTAGTGTTACGACTTGCACCAACAGTTGTATTGAATGTAGTCGTGGTGTTTCGGGTAGTGTTTCTTGACGCTGACGCAGAAGTAGTCAATGTCGTGGTGCGTGTTGTTGGAAACGTAGTTACCCACTCAGTTGTGAATGTGGTCGTGGTGTTTTGTGTAGAACTGGTGCTCGTCTCTCTATTGGTCAACCTGTTCGTAGAAAACTCTTTGACAGTATTGAAACCGAACAGAATCATTATTGAAAATCACCAATGTAATTGACAAGAACAGTATTCACATCAACAATGAAATAGTTGATTGTGCTAGTGGTGTTTGAGTCGGTTTGTTGAACAATTGATGCACCACTGACTGGTGTCTTTGCTTCTGACGGCAATGCAAACGTTCGACCACCAGCGCCGTCTTGATGAATAATAATCATACCAGTTTGACCACGACACTCACTATCAATCGTAAATGTAAATTGCACATTTTGATCCAACGTAATCTCATAGTTAGAGTGTTGAGTAAAATCCAAATCAACATTCGCTGCGGGAGATACGGTTTCTAAACCGGGGTTGAATGCATTTGCAAGTGCGGTTCCGTTGATATCAAGAACTCGCAAAGGATTATCTGTGTTGATACCAATCCGACCGTTTGAAGTATCAACAAAGAGTGTGTTTGAATTGACTACAACATTTCCCGAAATTGTAACATCACCACGTGAGTCAATACCATCTAATGTTTCGAACTTTTTAGTAGCCATTTATCGTGTCTCTATTCTTACCATATTGAAACTATGGGTATTTGAAACTGAGGCGCTTGAACAAGTTGCGATCAATTCTACATTACCACCATTGATTTGTGGAACAAGAACTGCATCGAAATTGTTACTAACTTCGCCAAACCGAGTAAAGAAAACATCAGTGCCATTATGAGAACAGTTGATCTCAATTGCATACGCACTGGTCGCATCATCATTTTCCCCGTGAATAATATACTTGAATCCTTTCGAAACTTCTTTATCAAACTCATCAATCTTCGTGGGGGTTGTTGAATCAACCACATCGCCAGTTCCGACAAGTGCTGCGCTGTTTGTGGTCAAACTCTGAACTTCAAGGTTAGCAAATGATGCAACACCAGTAACAGTGATATCTTCAAAACTTGTAGAACCAGTGAATGTCAAAGTAGAAGGCAAAGACGCAGCGTTCGTCACCACAAGTTCGCCAACCGTTGCAACACCATCAACACTGAGATTGCCTGTTGCATCAACATCAGTGAAATAACCTTCCCACCGATTACTGGTATTACCTAACAAACGACCAGTTGATTGATTTGGAATCAGATCATTGTAGTTATCCGGAATCAGAATGTATTCAAGATTTGCTTCCGAGACAAACAATGTTCCTTCAACTGAAAGATTCGCTTCCGCAGTTGTGTTTGACTGAAAGGTAACAAAGTCAGCGTTACTTGTAAAGACAGTATTGCTGGTCACGTTCAACTGTGCGCTGTTACCATCAAACAGGTCGCCGCCCCGCAGTTCATCAAATGCAATCAACGTATTCGAAACAAACTCACCATTGATTCGAACATTGCCATCAGTGTTAGCACCAGATGAGTTTGCAGTGACAGCATTGTCACGAAACAAATCAATCATTTCGTTGGTCTTATTCAACCAATCACTAAACGTATTGTTCGATGATTCAATCCTATCGAATCCAGATAAAAGTGCCATTAACTTATCCTACTTTGTATTGATTGAAGTACAT
>Ga0209953_1000222_pt1 | contig 22352 bp, 25 predicted proteins | sample SalPonred_H2O_MG_FD_185713 | JGI IMG/M metagenome (GOLD analysis project Ga0209953, IMG submission 185713) | Salt pond water microbial communities from South San Francisco under conditions of wetland restoration - Salt Pond MetaG... | ecosystem: Environmental > Aquatic > Non-marine Saline and...
GTTGGCGATTTTTGCAGGTCCTCGGGCGTACATCACACCCAATGCTTATCCGGGTAAGGCCGAACACCACCGGGTGGTGCCAACCTACAACTATGCAACGGTGCAGGTCAGCGGCCAGCTTGTTGCTCACGACGACCCGGTTCGGACGCTGGAAATCGTTCGTTTGCTCACCGGCGCTGCGGAAAAATCTCAGCCTGCGCCCTGGTCGGTTGACGATGCACCCGAGGACTTTGTCCAGGCTAATTTGCGTGCCATTGTGGGTATTGAGATCCAGATCGAATCGGTGGTGACCAAGTTCAAACTCAGCCAGAACAAATCCGGTACGGACCGTGCTGGTGTACTTGAATATTTGGCAGGTTCGGTTGGCGATAGCGACGCTGCCGACATGATAAAACTCATGACAGATCATCAGAAACCGACATCGAGTTAATACAAAACCACCCCCAAACCACCACCACACCACCACACCATCACGAGGTAGCGCCCACCATGGATGACTCTCATCTGCCCAAAGCCCTGCAGAACCTGGCTTTGCCAGTTATAGCCGCACCGTTGTTTACGGTTAGCTACCCGGAGCTGGTGTTGGCACAGTGCCAAGCGGGCATCGTGGGGTCGTTTCCCGCTCTGAATGCGCGACCGGCTGAGTTGCTTGATACATGGTTGTCGGAGATGAAAGTTGCTCTGGCGCAATTCAAAGCGGACAACCCGGACAAACCGGTGGGACCCATTGCCGTGAATCAGATCGTGCATGATTCCAATGTGCGTCTCATGCAGGACGTGCAGACCTGTGTCAAACACGAGGTGCCGATCATCATCACCTCTTTGCGTGCACCAGTGCCAGAAATCATTGACGCCGTGCACGCCTATGGCGGCATCGTGTTGCATGACGTGATCAACATGCGTCATGCTGCCAAGGCGCTAGAGGCTGGTGTCGACGGTTTGATTGTGGTGGCCGCGGGTGCTGGTGGTCATGCTGGGGCGCAGTCACCCTTCGCGTTGGTAGGAGAGCTTAGGCGCCACTACCAGGGACCGGTGATTTTGTCGGGTGCGATCACCACTGGTTCGGCGGTTTTAGCCGCCCAAGCCATGGGTGCTGATTTGGCGTACATCGGCACACGCTTTATCGCGAGCGCCGAGGCCCATGCGGTCCAAGACTATAAAGAGGCGATTGTGCGTGCCAGTGCATCGGACATCATCTACACGGATTTGTTTACCGGTGTGCGTGGCAACTACATTCGCGAGAGCATTGAGCGTGCCGGTTTGGACCCTAACCACTTGCCGAGTAATCAGACAGACATGAACTTTGCTTCTGGCACGAGTAAACCCAAGAGTTGGAAAGACATTTGGGGCGCTGGCCAGGGTGTTGGGCAAATCGACGATGTGCCCAGCGTTCAGGCGATCGTTACGCGACTGACGCAGGAGTACAAGGAAGCGCGTACGAGGCTGGGTTGAGGGGGATGGTTCGGTTTGGTTTCTGTTTGCCTGCTGCTTGACCCACTATTCGTCTTTTTGTTTACGCGTAATAGATTGCAAGCTGATGCGCGTCTCACCAGCATCGCGGCGAACAGCACCCCGCCAAGCATGCCCATAGGCGACCTCTAGCGTCAAGCGTAGTTTGCCGTCGGGTGCCCGGCCCGCCTCGAGCGCATGAAGCAATCGCTTGCGCCACTGCCGTGTGGCAAGTGAGGCCTTGCGTGCCGGGTTTGGGTTGCCACCCAATGCGCGCGCGTCAGCCAATAAAGCCTCAGCATGATCGTAGGTCAGGGTCAGGGTTTCCTGATCCATCACTGGGTCGGCAAACCCTTGCTCGACCATCAGATCCCCCAAGTCGTGCATGTCCACCAGTGGCAGCGTCTGTGTCGTTAAGTCTGCCCGTAGCAGCGCCTGCCTGAGTTCTTGCGCTGTACCTGGTCCCCAACAAGTAAAAAAGGCCAGGCCGTCGGGTCGCAACAGGCGTGACCATTCTCTGAGCACATCATGCGGTGCTGGATGCCAGTGAATGGCCAGGTTTGACCAAATCAAGTCGATTGATTCAGGCGGGATATTTGTGCTTGCCAGATCAGCCGCCACCAGCTCGGTAGGGCGGCGAGCGTCTTTGCTGGTTAGCAAGCGTTTCCACCAGGGGGCGGTGTGGTTGGTCCCGCCCTGCAAACTTGACTGAGCCTGAGACAGCAAATGCTGACTTTGATCGACCCCGATTAAGTGCGCATCCGGGTAGCGTTGCTTTAACAATGCAAATCGTCGGCCGCTGCCGCAACCGGCATCGAGCACGACCTCGGGTGTCAGGCGAATGAGTTTGAGGCGCTCGAGCATGCGCGCGGCGACCTCGCCGTATAGAAACTCGGCGTCACTTAAGTCGCCACGGCGATCAAATTGTCGTTTGACGTGCTGTGCATCGATTGCCAATTGCTGTGGTGAATTTGCCATGACCAGAATTTAACCATGCTTGATTGCTGCACAATGCTTCACCCATGAACCGCGCACAAATTTTCCAGCAAGTAGCTGACGTTTGCCGTTGGCTGACATCATTGCCAGAGCGCCTGCCGAGCGCGTGTCCGCTGTGTCGTCTGGCCGCACGCGGCGGGCATCTGTGTGAGGGTTGTGAAGCCGATTTCTTTACCGCTCGCCAACACAGAGCGCTTTGTGATCGCTGCGCCAGTGATTTGCCAGAGGACTCGTCGTGTTCAGTTTGTCGGTCCAATGACCATTGGCCGCTTCAAGCTGTGGCCAGTGCCATGGATTATGAACTCGGCGGGCAAATGCTCATCAGGCGATATAAAGAACTGGGTCAATTGGCTTTGGCCAGATTACTGGCAAGGCTCATGGCAGCAGCCGCAGCCCCGATGTTGCAGACACATCAGCCGATAGCCTGGGTTCCCGTGCCTGCAAGCGAACAACGTTTAAATCGCACAGGGTTTAGCCCGGCACAGCAGTTGGCTAGTTTGGTGGCGCGGCAGACTGGACTGCCTTGCAGGCTTGATTGGTTAACCCAGTTCGAACCCGTGGCTGCTCAGAAGACGCTATCGCGAATGGCTCGCCAAGCAGCCGTGCAAGGCCGCTTTGTGGCCATGGGGGTGCCCGTGGGTTGCACCGTGGGCTTGGTTGATGATGTCATGACCACCGGTAGCACGCTGCAGGCTGCTGCTGTGGCGCTTAAAGCCGCTGGGGCTAATCGGGTCATTGCGGTGGTGGCGGCAAGAACACCGGCCATGTCGTGAATCTGGCAAAATCTCGCTCATGTTTCATATCATCTTGGTTGAGCCGGAAATTCCTCCCAACACCGGCAACGTGATCCGCTTGTGCGCCAATGTTGGCGCTCAACTGCACTTGGTGCGCCCTTTGGGCTTTGAGATTGATGATCGTCGGCTGCGTCGTGCCGGCCTCGATTACCATGAGTTCAGTCCAGTCAAGACACATGACTCTTTGTCTGAAGCACTATCAGCCACCGGTGCGCGACCTGAGCGGCAGTTTGCGATGACTACACGCGGCAAACGACTCATGAGTGACTTGTCGTTTGAGCCAGGTGATGTGTTTGTGTTTGGTCGTGAGACAGCTGGGTTGTCTGATGCGCAACGCGCCTTGTTTGCCCAACAGCAATGGATACGTTTGCCGATGCGTGCTGGCCAGCGCAGCCTGAATCTATCGAACACGGTGGCCGTTGTGGCTTATGAGGCGTGGCGCCAGCAAGGTTATGCCGATGGGCAATAGAGTTGTCACCAACAACGCCGCAACCAATCATGTCGCAATCAATCGTGTTGCAATTATTCTTCGGTCGCCGAGCGTGCCATCAAACGTGCGACCGCATGCGCGGGCGCCACACCACCGAACAGCGTGTCGCAAACCGCTTCTGTGATGGGCATGCTGATGCCCATCGTCTGGGCGCGTCCGAGTACGGCATTGGCACAGCGTGCCCCTTCAGCGGTGATACCTTCGGCTAGGATCTGATCAAGTGACTCACCTTGACCGATTCGCAAACCCACCTGACGATTGCGCGACAAATCGCCTGTGGCTGTGAGTACCAGATCACCTAGACCAGTCAGGCCGGCAAACGTGGTTGTCTGTGCACCCAAGGTGACACCGAAACGTGTCATTTCCGCCAAACCACGTGTGATTAGAGCCGCTCGCGCGTTGTCGCCTAAACCCAGACCATCGGAGATACCACAGGCGATGGCCATGATGTTTTTAAGTGCCCCGCCGACTTCGACGCCCATTACATCGCAGGAGCTGTAGATGCGCATGTGGTCAGAATGCAAAACATCTGTCACCACGTCTCGCAAGTTGTTGTCTTTACTGGCAATCGTCAGCGCCACCGGTAAGCCCCGAGCCACCTCTTTGGCAAACGAGGGGCCTGAGAGCACACCCCGCCGGACAGGCAGATCGCCGAGTGCCGTCTGAACGAGTTCATGCGGCAACAAACCGGTGTCGTGGGCTAAGCCTTTGCATGTCCATATGACGCCGGCGACTGTGTTGCTGACGGTGTGGCCACCACTGACCAACCAACTGCCAATCTGTTGGCATGTGTCGGCCAAACCTGCCATGGGCGTGGCAATGATCAGCAGGCCCGGCGCAGATGAATGCCCTGCGTGTTGCAGGGCTGCCTGAAGGTCAGCGGTGAAACGCAGGTGCTTGGGCAATTCAATGCCCGGCAGGTAGCGCTCGTTGATGTGCAGGCGCTGCATGTCGGCCATTGCTGACTCGCGCCTGCCCCAAAGCACCACATCAGACTGACGGCATGCTGCAGCCGCAAGCGCAGTGCCCCAAGCGCCTCCCCCCAAAACGGTGACCGGTGGGTTTGATGCTTGGGTCATTGTCTGGTCCATTGCCTGGCGCGAGTTCTTTTGCGACCGGATTACTGTTTGGTGGCACCCGGTGGCAAGATAATGCCCGAGGCACTCTCGGCATTGCCATTCTCGGCTTTCCCATTCGGCAGGTTGCCTTCACCGGCTTGTGCACCTGCTTCTGCCTGACGCTGTTGATAAAGCGCTTGGAAGTTCACATCGGTCAAGTGCAACGGTGGCAAGGTCGTGCGCGTGATGGCGTCAGCCACGTTGGCACGCAAGTATGGGTAGAGCATGGTTGGGCAAACAATGCCCAGCAAAGCGTCTATCTGTTCAGCGGGGATATTGACGACTTCGAAGACACCACCTTGGGTGGCTTCCACGAGGTACACCGTCTTGTCTTCGATTTTGGTGGTGACGGTGACCGTCACTGTCGACTCGAACATGGTGTCAGCGAGTTTCTGTGCGCCGATACCGATGTTGACTTCAACGGCTGGGGCTGTTTGCTCTAAAAACACGTGAGGTGCGTTAGGCACTTCGAGCGACAAATCTTTTAGATAGGCTCGCTGCAGGTTAAAGGTTGGGTTCTCACTTGCTGCTGTGTTTTCGTCGGCCATAAAAATTCCAATTAGGTGTTGTCATACGGGCAGCGCGTTTTACTGGCTGGCCCCTTCTAGCAGCGGTACAAGACCGCCATCGCGGTCAAGTGCCGCAAGATCATCATAACCGCCCACGTGTGTCTGCCCGATGAAGATTTGCGGCACGGTGCGTCGATTGGTCAGTGTCATCATCGCTGAGCGTTGTTCGGGGTCCATGTCAATGCGGATTTTTTCGATTTCGCTGACTCCCCGCTTGTTCAACAGCGCCTCGGCGCGCGTGCAAAACGGGCAATACCCGGTGGTGTACATCACGACTTTTTTCATTGTGTCCCCCTTGATTCGTCGGTTGCTGTGCTTCTGTTGCTGTTTTTGGCTGGCAGTGCTTGAGTGGCGGTGCCTGGGCTGAAGCACAGATTGATGGTTTTATTTTTTCTTGGTGGTGGTTGGCAAACCGGCTTGGGTCCAGGCATTGATACCGCCTTCGAGGACCATGACGCGCTCAAGTCCGGCTTTACGTAGTTTGGCCGCGCCCCCCGCGGCGATCTGGCCTTTATCGCACGTCACCAAAATGGGCTTGTCTTTGGGCAGTTTGGCAGCTTTGTCAGCAATCTCGGCCAAAGGAATGTTGCGTGAGTGTGCAATGTGACCTTGCTGGAAGGTGCCCATGGGGCGCACGTCAACAATAATGGCGTCTTCGTGATTAATCAGTTGCACGGCTTGGGTGGTAGAGACACTGCCTCCGGCTCGTCCACGTTGAATGGTAGGCCACAACAGCATTAATCCTGAGGACACGGCAATGGCCACGAGCATCAGGTTATCGGTTTGTAAGAAGAAATCCACGGTGTATTTTCACTCAGAAAGATGGGCGTCCGGACAGGACAATGGAGGTGATTATAAAATGACTACTTTAATTCAATGAAATAAACTAAAAATCATGTACAAGCTCGTGCTAATGCGTCATGGCGAAAGCCAGTGGAATCTTGAGAACCGATTCACCGGATGGGGTGATGTCGATTTGACTGGTACTGGTCGTCAACAGGCTTGGGAAGCGGGTCAGTTGCTACGAGAAAAAGGTTACGAATTCGATCTAGCGTACACCTCGGTGCTTAAGCGCGCCATTCGCACGCTATGGATAGCACTTGATGCGCTTGATCAAATGTACGTGCCAATACACAATTCCTGGCGGCTCAATGAGCGTCATTATGGCAACTTGCAAGGCTTAAACAAGGCCGAAACGGCCGCCAAATTCGGTGACGAGCAAGTGCTGATCTGGCGCCGGGCTTATGCCATTGCACCCGACCCGTTGCCACTCGATGATGAGCGGCACCCCAAATTTGACTCGCGCTACGCCAAACTCGCGCCTGAGCAATTGCCCGCCACGGAATGTCTGAAGGATGCAGTCGATCGCGTATTGCCCTTTTGGAACGAGTCAATTGCCCCGGCCATCCGAAAGGGGCGTCGCGTGCTGATTTCCGCGCATGGCAACAGCTTGCGGGCGTTGATTAAGCATCTAGACGATGTTTCTGAACAAGACATCGTTTCGTTGAACATCCCAACTGGCCAGCCACTGGTTTACGAGCTTGACGAGAACCTCAAGCCGATCGAGCATTACTACTTGGCTGACCCAGCTGTCATCGAGGCCGCGTTGGCCGCCGTGGCCGCGCAAGGCAAGGCCAAGCAGGATTAAGATGCGACAACCAGCGCCCCTTCTCGCGCTGGTGTTGTTGCTGGCGCTGTCGCCCGTGGGGGTTGTTTGCGCGCAGCAGGCTGCCAAAGCCGTGGAATCTGCACAACAACGCAAATCAGAGGCTGAGCAAGCCAAAGCGGCATTGCGCGAGCGTATCTCAGAGGTTCAGGCACGCCTAGATAAAAAGTCGGCGCAGTACAAACGGGCCTCGGATGCACTTAAGCAGTCCGAGAAAGCCATCTCAGACACTACCCGCAGGCTACGCGCGTTGAGCCAAGAGATTGCCCAAGGCGAGCGCACACTGAGCGAACTTCAAACACAGATTGACACCACACAGAATCGCTTGCAGGCAGATCGTGAGGCGTTGGCCGCGCAATTGCGGGCTCAATACCGCAGCAATCTGTCGCCTTGGAGCGCGATGTTGTCAGGTCAGGACCCGCAAACGCTTGGCCGTGAGCTGGGTTACTTGTCATTTGTGTCTGGGGCTCGTGTGCAGATCATTGAAAGCTTGCGTGAGGGCGTTGCGGAACTTTCTGAGCTGCAGGCGGCTCAAACTCAACAGCAGGAACAATCAGCCAAGCAGGACGTAGAGCTTAGGGCCCAGCAACAGACGTTGCAGCGCGAGCGCAAGGCGCGCGCGCAGCTGTTGGTCAAGCTCGAAGGCGCCATTGCCGCTGAGCGTGCCGAGCGCGACAAGCTTGCTCAAGATGAACAGCGGCTTGGTGATTTGATTGAGTCGATCGGTGAAGAAATTGCACAAGTCAAGGCCGATGCACAGCACGCGCAGGCCATAAGGCAGGACATCCTCGAGGCATTGCCTGAGGGTGAGGGGCTAAAGCGAGGCATCGCCCTACCGGTTCATGGGCCGATCGTGGCACGTTACGGCAGCAGCCAGCCTGATGGGGGGGATTGGCGAGGTGTCTTGATCGAGGTCAAGCCAGGTACGCCGGTTAAAGCGGTCGCAGCCGGCACGGTGGTCTACGCCACATGGTTGCGAGGTTTCGGGAACTTGATTATTGTGGATCACGGCGATGAGTTTTTAACGGTCTATGCCTATAACCAGAGTCTGCTTAAAGCGGTGGGCGATACAGTAAAAGCCGGAGACGTTATTGCTGACGCGGGCAATAGCGGCGGACAGCTCGATTCAGCCCTATACTTTGAGATCAGACATCGCGGCAAGCCGCTCGATCCGCAGTTGTACTTCAAGCGCTAGAGCAATGAGTCGGTCAATTCGACCAACAGCAAACGGGAAAGATCATGAGTAGTCGCAAATTACGCAACATCGGGCTGGTATCAACCGGGCTCGTGGCGGGTCTTCTAATCAGCGTGGGTATTTCTGCAGTGGCTCAGCGCGCAAGCGCCCCTTTGCCTCTCGATGAGCTGCGTCAGTTCTCCAATGTGTTCGCTGCGATTAAAAACAACTATGTTGAGGATGTCGGTGATGAGGAGCTGATCAAAGGCGCCATCTCTGGCATGCTCACTGACCTCGACCCGCATTCGGCTTACCTTGACGAAGAAGCCTTTAAAGAAATGCGCACCTCTACCCAAGGGCAGTTTGGTGGTTTGGGCATTGAAATTGGTTCTGAAGATGGGTTCGTTAAAGTCATTTCCCCGATTGAAGACACACCCGCCGAACGCGCCGGTATGCAAGCGGGTGACCTGATTATTAAAGTAGACGACACGTCCACCAAAGGCATGAGTCTGACAGACGCCGTCAAACTAATGCGCGGTCCAGTTAAGACGCCTGTGACCTTGACCGTGGTGCGCCAAGGCCAGGACAAACCCGTGGTAGTTGAGCTAGTGCGAGACATCATCAAGGTTCGCAGTGTGCGCAGTAAAACCGTTGATGACAACATTGGCTATGTACGGATTTCACAGTTCCAGGAGCGCACTGGCCGAGACCTTGCCCAGCATCTGGACGAACTTGATGACAACGGTGTGCCCGAGGCATTGATCCTCGACTTGAGAAATGACCCGGGTGGTTTGCTAACGGGTGCCATCGGTGTCTCATCGGCTTTCTTGCCGGCAGACAAACTGATTGTGTCAACCGATGGGCGCGCGCCTGACGCGCGACGCAATTACTTGGCTAACCCCGTGGACTATGCACGTGGTGAGCAAGATTACTTGGCCGATCTACCTGAGTGGGTCAAAGAAGTTCCCATGGTGGTTTTAGTCAATGCTGGATCAGCCTCTGCCTCTGAAATCGTGGCAGGTGCCTTACAAGACCATGAGCGTGCCACCATCATGGGCAATCAAACGTTTGGTAAGGGCTCGGTTCAAGTGATTCTACCGATTTCTCATGAAACGGCCATCAAGTTGACCACGTCGCGCTATTACACCCCGAATGGTCGTTCGATTCAGGCTCAGGGTATCGAACCTGACATCATGGTCACTGATACCGAAGCTGGGGATTTATTTACGATCGTGCGCGAAGCCGATCTGAATAAACACCTAGAAAACGGCGACAAAAAATCCAAGCAAGACGCCACCGATGCTGTATCAACGGACACGCCCGCTGACGCAGACGACGGTCAGTCATTGGGTGAGCCCAAGCCATTTAGGTTTGGCGAAGAGGGTGATTTCCAATTGCAGCAGGCCATTAATCACCTCAATGGCCAACCGGTAGACACTGGACCGTCCTCGGTGTTGCGCTCGGCCAAGCAAGATTAAGTCGGTTTTACTTGCATGCGCGATGAGCAACTGCTTCGGTATGGGCGCCACATTCTGCTCGATGACATCGGGGTCGAGGGCCAGCAGCGACTGTTAGACAGTCGAGTGTTGGTCGTCGGTGCCGGTGGCTTGGGTTCACCGGTTTGCCTCTATTTGGCCTCGGCTGGTGTTGGTGAGATCCGTGTGGCCGACGACGATACGGTCGAATTGAGCAATCTACAACGCCAAATCATGCATGGCACCGAGCAACTCGGCCAATTAAAGGTGGATTCGGCTGAAGTGGCCATGGCCCGTATCAATCCGCTAACCCACGTGGTGGGCTTGCCGCATCGTTTATCTGGCCAATCTTTACTCGATCAAGTCAGCGCAGTGGATGTGGTTGTGGATTGTTGTGACAACTTCCAGACGCGTCACGCCATTAACCAGGCTTGTGTGCAAACGGGCACGCCTTTGGTCTCGGGTGCTGCGATCCGGTTTGAGGGTCAGATTTGTGTATACGACACCCGCGAGCCTGACAGTCCCTGTTATCACTGCCTGTTTCCAGAGGCTGATGACGTCACGCCGGTTAACTGTGCCACGATGGGGGTGTTTGCGCCGCTTGTGGGCATCATAGGCAGCTTGCAGGCAGCAGAAGCCATCAAGGTGCTGGCGGCGGTTGGAAAGCCCTTGCAGGGGCGTCTGGTGATGTTTGATGCGCGCCAGACAACCTGGCATGAGGTGCGGGTGCCACGTGACCCGAATTGCCCGGTGTGTGCGCAGCGTCCTTAATCAGGGTGGGGTTGTTGGGTGAGCGAACCAGCGCACCAGCGAACCACAGACTGCCTAGCCGCGCACCAGCCGCTTTTGTAAAAGCAAGTCGCTAACCTTGTTGACCCGCAGGTCGACATAATGCGGTCTGCCACGTCGTTGGTGCGCAAATGGTGTTGACGGGTGAAACACGTGCACGGTTTTAAGCCCGGCGGCACGCGCACCACGCAGATTCGATAAGGTGTCTTCCACGAGTACGGCTCGATGCGGGGCAACGCCTTCACAAGCCAGTATGTGTTTGAGAATCGCCACCGACGGTTTGGGCTTGTACTGCCCGTGCAGCTTGAGGTGCTCGATAGACCACAAGCTATGGAAATGTTGCAAGATGCCTAGATGTTTCAGTACGGCACGCGCATAGTGAAGCGGGGCGTTGGTGACCAGCACTTTACGCCCTGGCAGCTGCCCAAGCTTGTGATGTAGCCCCGTTTCGGCACGCACCAGTGGGCGAACATCAAAATCGTGGCTGCGTAACAGGAACTCCTGTGCGTTCACACCGTGGTGTTTGACCATCCCGATCATGGTTGCACCGTAGCGACGCCAGTATTTGGCACGCAAATGTTGGGCTTCTGGTTCCTCGACCCCAAGGCAGCTCATGACTGCGCGAGTCATGCCGTCACTGATGTACGGAAATATCCGGAACGACGTGTCGTGCAGGGTGTTGTCGAGATCAAACAACCAAATTTTTTGTGGGTTGCGAACCGCCGCGGTATGAATGCGTGCGCGCTTGGCGCGCACCATGGGTACGGGTAAACGACGCGGTGCCTGCGTTGTCATTAACGTGAAGAAATCATGGTGCCAACACCCTGATCCGTTAACACTTCCAATAAAAGACAATGCGGCACGCGGCCGTCGACCACGTGCACAGACTTCACGCCGTTGCGGGCTGCATCGAGCGCTGAACCAATTTTTGGGAGCATGCCACCCGAGATCGTGCCATCGGCAAACATGTCGTCAATGGTGCGCGAAGACAGTTCACGCAACAAATTACCGTGTTTGTCGAGCACGCCAGGCGTGTTGGTCATCATCAAGAGCTTCTCGGCGCTCAGAACCTCGGCTACTTTGCCGGCCACGACGTCTGCGTTGATGTTGTAGGCCATGCCATCCTCGCCAAAGCCGATGGGCGAGATCACGGGAATGAACTGATCGTCTTGCAAGGCTTTGACCACGGAAGGATCCACTTTGGTGATGTCGCCGACAAAGCCGATATCGAGTGGCGAATCAGGGTCCTCTTTGTTGGCCATCAGTTTTTTTGTGGCGCGAATCAGACCCCCGTCTTTGCCGGTCAGACCCACCGCTTTACCACCGGCTTCGTTGATCATCATGACGATGTCTTGCTGAACCTGACCGCCGAGCACCCACTCAACGACTTCCATGGTCTCGTGGTCAGTCACCCGCATGCCTTGGATGAAGGAGCCTTGTTTGCCAATACGCTGCAAGGCTTCGTTAATTTGGGGCCCACCACCATGCACCACCACCGGGTTCATGCCAATGAGCTTTAAAAGTACGACATCGTGGGCGAAGCTGCGCTGCAGGCGTTGTTCGACCATGGCATTACCACCGTACTTAATGACGATGGTTTTGCCGTGAAATTGGCGAATGTAAGGCAGTGACTCGGACAGAACTCGGGCAATGGTCGCCGGCTCTAGTGCCTGTGTCGTATCAGTGGTGGTCATGGCTTGCTCAGTATCTTTGGTCACACCATTTTAGCTAGCTAGCGCGGTCTCGAGGGTGTTGCGCATGTCTTGTTTGTCGTACATCCCTAAAAAACGTTTGACGATGTTGCCGTTGCGATCAATCACAAAGGCAATCGGGGTCAGTTTGACATCACCAAAGCCCTTGGCAACCGAACCATCGGTGTCAGTTGCCACGGTAAATGGCAGTTCTCGGCTCTTGGTGAATTGTTCGACGAAATTGATAGGGTCATACGACATTGCCACGGCAATGACTTCAAGGCCATCTGAGTGATAGTCCTCGTAGTAACTCACGGTGTCAGGCATTTGTTGAACGCAGGTCACGCAACTCGTCGCCCAGAACTTTACGAGCACGGGTTTGCCCTGCAGGTCCGCCATGTCTATTTGTTCGCCCTCAAGTGTTTGAAACGTCACCGCTGGCGCAGACGTTTTGGATGGGAACATAAACCAGGCGCCAGCGCCAATCAAGGCAACAAGGGCGAGGATGGTAATGACTTTACGCATATCACTTACCTCATGTGCGTCAAGAATAAGAAATCAGAGTGGTCGTACTTGTGGAGTTGTGGGTGCCTCTACGGGCTGTGCGCTTGGTGCACCGGCCGCCGGCGCATTGATATTGTCACCTTCGATGGGTGACGTCGTGGTCCCAGGGCTCGGGTTGCTGGCAGGCAAACCACTTTGGCGCTGGCCTGAAGCCCTGAACGCGGCCTCCTGCTCGGGGGTCATGATGTCAAATAGTGTGTAGACCTCTTTGACACCACTGATACTGGCCACCACTTCAGCAATCTTGTCGGCCTCCGCTTGGGTGACTAACCCTTGAAGGTAGACGTCATCACGTTCAATGGTCACCAACACGGCACCAGAAGGCACGCCTTCAGCGGTTAGCAAGGTGGTTTTCACCTTGGACGACAACCACGTATCGGACATGATTTGGCTAAATGAAGCGAGTGGACCAACATAAAGCTGGTTGATCACCGACTTAACCTGTGGGGTGTCCGCAGCAATGGCGGCGGCTTCGCCGCGAATTTTTTCACTGAAAGCATCACCGGTGAGCAAGACCACGCCATCGTAAGAGGAAACGTTTATACGAGCGGTCTGCCCGAATTTGGTTTGTACTTCGTTGGAGACTTTAAGGTCGATTTCTTTGTCGCTGACCTGCTGACCAACGGTACGTCGATCAGTGGCAACGAGTGCTGTCGTGGCTGCAGCACCGCCCACGATCACTGGCGCACAACCGGCCAGTATGCCAGACACCCCAAGCACGGCAGCTAGGGCGAGTACTTTGATGCGCGTTGTTGGTAATTGCTTCATTTATTTGCTCCCAGCAAAAGGGTATCGATGCCTTCACAGATCAAGTGCAGCAGAAGAATATGCATTTCCTGAATACGCATGGTGCGCGGGTCTGGCACACAGAGCAGCACATCAGTCGATGTCAGTTGCTTGGCCATGGCACCGCCATCGCGTCCGGTCAAGCCGATGACCTGCATGCTAATCGCATGCGCGTGTTCGATAGCGCGCAGCACGTTGGGTGAATTGCCGCTGGTAGAAATGCCGATGAATACATCACCTGCCTGTCCAAGCGCCTGAACCTGACGAGAAAATACCTGATCAAACCCGTAATCGTTACCCACAGCCGTCAGGATCGAGGTGTCAGTCGATAGCGCCACGGCTGCTAACGCCTGCCGCTCGCGCTCGAAGCGGCCCACGAGCTCAGCCACAAAATGCTGGGCGTCTGAGGCCGAGCCGCCGTTGCCGCAGACCAAGATACGTTGCTTACCCGTGACTGCTGCGTGACAAAGCGCAATGGCCTGATCAAGCGCCGGTATGAGTTCGGCTCGCGTGCGCTCGGTGGTGCGCAAATGATCATCAAAATGCTGCTGTAGGTGTTCCGTTAAGGTCATGACGGCACATCGTAAATAATAGAACGTTCATTATCTCACGCTCGTGCGGCGGTGCAGCGTTTTTAGTCGGAAACGATCTGCGCTGGTAGTGCACCACGCAAGGCATTACAAATCATCAAGCCTTCAGCTCGGGCCAGATCCTGACGTGAAATGGTGGCAATTCGGGCATCGAGCTGCGCATCCTCAAGTAGCACCGAGCGCATCACACCGGGCAAAACGCCGGCTGTGACGGGCGGGGTGTACCAGCGCCCATCTAGCTTGACAAACACATTACTGCGCGCGCCCTCTGTGAGCTCGTCGCGCTCGTTAAAAAACAGCATATCAAAAGCGCCAAGCGCCACCGCCTGTTGCCACGCAGCCTCGTATAAGGCGCGATCGGTCGTTTTATGGCGTAACAACCAATCGCCCGATTCCATAGGATCTGGCGCCAATAAAACGCCTACGGGTGTTTCTAGTGGTTGTATCGGTGCCGATGTCAGGGTCATGTGACCATCGGCATGTAAGTCGAGCCTAAGTCGATGTTCGGTGTCGGGCGCAAGTGCTGCGCAGGCCGCGTGCAATTGCGCTCGTGCGTCTGTAGCGTCAAACCGCAGACCTAGCGCAAGGGCTGAAGTGCTTAGTCTGGCAAGATGTCGCTCGAGGTAAGCAATGCCTGATTGGCGATGCGCGCGCATGGTCTCAAACAAATGCGCTTGGTTGACTAGGCGGCTGACAAACCGGGCTTTAAGCGAACACTCCGCCCACTCATCATGTGCGGTGCTGCTGTAGGTGATGCCAGCGCCTACGCCGAGCCTGACGCGCCGATGTCCTTCGGGCATGGGCGCCGAAACAGTCAAGGTGCGAATTGGCACACTCAAGCAGAACTCATTGAGCTGCTCAGAAGCGCCAGGATCGATCCAGCCAATGGCACCGGTGTACAACCCACGAGGACTTTTCTCAAGTTCGCGGATAATTTGCATGGTGCGGTGCTTGGGTGCACCGGTAATAGAACCGCAGGGGAATAAAGCTTTAAGCAACTCAGCCCAGCTAACGGTGGCACGTGGCATGGCCTGCACGGTTGACGTCATTTGCAAGACATCGCCATAGCGTTGCACGTCAAAGCGTTGCGGCACGCTCACGCTGCCGGGCACGGCCAGGCGCCCAAGGTCGTTTCGCAACAGGTCCACAATCATGACGTTTTCTGCTTGATTTTTCGGGTCTGTCGCCAGGTCAACTGTGCTGTTAGCTTCGGCTGTGCCTTTCATGGGACGAGCTTGTAACCACCCGTCGTGTAGCGATACAAATTGCTCGGGTGAGCGAGACAACACCCAGCGGCCATCGGGCAGTCCGATAAGTGCGCCGTAAGCTACGCGCTGGTGTTGGCGTAACGCTCGGTACAGCGCCAGCGGGTCACCATTTAACGCTGCAGTGACGGCAAAGCACAGGTTGACCTGATAGGTATCGCCTGATTCGATACGTTGGTGAATCGTTGCAATCGCCTGCTCAAATTCAGTCTCGGTCACATTGGGCTGCCAGCCCGTCAGTAAGGGTCGGTGCGCGGCATTTGTCTGATGCACCGACCGTGCTTGGCACTGGTCATCGAGCCAGGCGTCGACTTCGGGTGCTGTCAGGCACTGACGTTCGCTAAACAATAAGATGTGACTAAAAGAACCATCACTAGGTGGTGAGGTTTGAGGTGGGGTTTGAGCCGGGGTGTGTGGTGAAGTGCTCGGTGGGGTTTCAGGTGGTGTGCGCGGTGGCAACCCTTGCAGCTGCTCACCAAGCTCATAATCTAGCAACAGCACTGCAAACAGGTCATCTCTTAGGCCTTGTTGCATGGTTTGTAAGGCAGTCCAAAGTGCATCGGGGTCATCAACCCGAAGACAGTGTTTCAGCCCGCGGTAGACCCGCGAACGCGCCGCATCAGCAGGCGCGAGCTGATCATCGAGTAAGACCACAATATCGGGTAAGTCGTTGGGCTGCAATGTAGATGGCAATAACGGTGTCACGTCGGTTGGTCGGTAAGACTAGACAAGCCGCCAAGTATGCCACGGCCTCTGCGCTGCGATGCACTAAACTGAGCGCACCTTTGTGAATCCGGTACTGTCCATGACTAAAGCGCCGCCAGCCTGGGAAACTTTGTCTGCCCGGTTTGAGCAACAACATTGGCCCGAAGCGGCGCTATATGTTGTTGCCACGCCCATTGGCAACCTGATGGATCTAAGCCTACGTGCTTGGTATGCGTTGGGCTTGGTCGACGCGATTGCGGCTGAAGATACGCGATCTAGCCGTCCGTTACTGCAAGCATGGAACATCGATACCCCACTGCTGGCAGCGCATCGCCACAATGAGCGTGAAGCGGGTGCCGCCATCATTGAACGGCTGGCACAAGGACAACGCATTGCCCTGATCTCGGATGCCGGAGCACCGGCCATTAGCGACCCAGGTGGGCGACTGGTTCAAGATGTGCGCCAAGCGGGGTATGAGGTGGTGGTCGTACCTGGGCCAAGTGCGGCCATTGCAGCCTTGATGGCAAGCGGCGCGAGCACTGACCAACACCCCGCGTTTACATTTCTGGGCTTTTTACCGAACAAGCAGGCGGCACGACAACGGGCTTTGCGGCAATGGCAAAGCGTCGAGTCATCACTGGTCATGTTTGAGGCACCGCATCGAATCATCAGTTTGCTCGAGGATTTGAGCGCGGTGTTTGGTGATCAGCGTCAAGTCAGCCTGTGTCGTGAACTGACCAAACGGTTTGAGCAAACCGTGACACTGTCATTGCAAGCGTCGGTGCCATGGGTCCAAGCGGACCATCACCGAGAAAAAGGTGAATACGTGGTGGTGCTACACCCAAGCCAGGCGCCTGGTTTGTCTGATGATGCGCAGGATGGGGCCCAGGATGAAGCCTGGCAAAGTGCGCAGCGATTGGCGTGGATGGGTGCGTTGCTATCGGTGCTGTCTACTCGTGACGCCGCCAAAGTTATGGCTAAAGCACTCAGTCTGCCCAAGGATGAGTGTTACGCAAACTTGGTGTCCTACGCAAAAACTTATTCAAGGCCGTGAGATGCTGGGCCTCACGCCAAGCGTTTGCTCGATGTTGTTGACCGCGCTCATGGCTTGCGCCCGGTTGGCGAATGGGCCAACACGTACCCGCCACAGTTGACCACCCGACGCAGCGGCATCGACTTCGATGGGCAAGTTGCCAGGCATGCTTTGTGCCGCGCGCGCGGCTAAGCTACGGGCATTAGATTCTTGACTGAACGCACCGATTTGCAGAAACACCGGTTGATTGGCGATTTCAGCGGTCATGATTTGTGGCTGTGGTTGAGCCTGTGCACGTGCTGGGGCTGACGTAGCAACGTTAGTGGGCGATGTGCTGGCATAGGTTTCATTGGCCCAGGTACCGGCCCTGATCTGCTCTGGTGTGATGCGTTCGACCAGTACTTCAGCGCTGCCGGCCCCCACCATGCCAAGGCGATGTGCGGCAGCGTACGACAAGTCGATGACCCGGTTGTGCAGGAACGGGCCGCGATCGTTGACGCGCACAATGACGCTTTTACCGTTGGAGACACGCGTGACCCGCACATAACTCGGGATGGGCAAAGTGGTGTGGGCTGCGGTCATGGCGAACATGTCGTATGTCTCGCCATTGGACGTTTTACGCCCATGGAACTTGCGCCCGTACCAAGATGCCACGCCGCGTTTGCGATATGGCCGCTCAGTGGTGTCGGGCACGTAACGGTTACCCATCACCTTGTATGGCTTGTTTGGACCACGTGCCAGAGGTTCAATGCGCGGTACGGCATCAGGGATGTTGTCAATATTTGCCGGCACCTGTGCCGGTGGACCATCATCTTTGTAGTAGCCGCCACTGGAGCTGAGCCAACTGCCACCAGTCGAGCCCCCGCCCGAAGAGCAGGCTGCCAAGGTGAAGGTCATGGTCAGAAGGCCAATGCGAAACAAAATTTTATTCATGATGGCGGTGTGTCAGATTTGGAAAGATTGGTCTGACTCAATTGAGGTTGCTGACGGTGACGAGTGATCAAACCGGGCATGTCCGCAAAGCGTGTGCTCAGCGCTTGCGCGACGTAGACAGAACGGTGTTGCCCGCCTGTGCAGCCAATGGCAATGGTCAGGTAGTTGCGGGTGTCAGCCGTGTATCGAGGCAGCCACTTGCGCACAAAGGACTCGATATCACTGATCATCTCATCGACCTCGCGGTATTTGCTTAGCCAGTCAATGACTGGCTGGTCTAGCCCGGTCAATGCTTTGAGCTCAGGGTCGTAATGCGGATTGGGTAGGCATCGCACATCAAACACCAGATCAGCATCGCGTGGTGCGCCCTGTTTGTAGGCAAAGGACTCGAGTGTCATTAAAAGACCTGGCCGGTCGGCTCTGATTAGATCACGCATCCAGTCTCGAAGCTGAACGGGCTTTAAGCCTGATGTGTCGATCACATGTTCGCGATTGCGTAAGCGGTCGAGTAATTCGCGCTCGAGTGCAATGCAGGATTTAAGCGACACGGGTTGGTTGTCTGCCGCCATGCGGTCAGCTAAGGGGTGACGGCGACGCGACTCGGAATAACGTTGCACCAATGTATTGTCATCGGCATCGAGAAAAACCACGCGTATAGCAGTACCAATCTTGCGCAATGCGTCGAGCATGTCGGGCAATTCGCGCAAATCCCCTTGTGAGCGGGCATCAATGGCCACGGCCAAGCGCCGGTTGTGCCCGTGCCGCGCATTGGCAATCAAGTCGCGTAGCAAAGGCACTGGCAAATTGTCGACACAGGCGTAGCCGGCGTCTTCTAACCATTGCAGTGCCACCGATTTGCCCGAACCTGACATACCGGTGATCAGCACAATGCTTTGCAGGCCTTCAGGCATGCTTGCCCCCACCGGAGATGGCCTGTGCTTGCTTGTCCATGAACTCCTGCAACGTGTCGATACCGCGAAGTTTGAGGATGGTGTTACGAACCGCTGCTTCGACAAGCACCGCAAGGTTGCGACCGGCTGCCACTTGCAGTGTGGCTTTGGTGATCGGCTCACCCAAGATTTCTTGTGTCGTGTCTTGCAAAGGTAGGCGTTCAAATTTCTCTTGCGCCGAGGCGCGCACCAGATGGACGATCAGTTTGAGCTTCATTTTGCGGCGCACCGAGGTTTCACCAAAGATGGTGCGGATATTCAATAAGCCCAGACCGCGGACTTCGAGCATGTTCTGTAAAAGCACCGGACAGTGACCATCGATAACGTGCGGAGCAGTGCGCGACAGTTCCACGGCGTCGTCTGCAACCAAACCGTGTCCGCGTGAAATCAGCTCAAGTGCCAACTCGCTTTTACCAAGCCCGGACTCGCCGGTAATGAGCACACCTAGCCCAAGTACGTCCATGAATACACCGTGGACAGTGATCTTTGGAGCAAATCGTTTGGATAAATAAATGCGAAGACGGTCGATGGTTTCAGCCGCAGACACACCAGTGCGTAGCAACGGAATGCCGGTTCGATCACAGGCTTCGACTAGGTCAGCGGGTGTTTCTAGACCGTGCGCCAAAATGAGAGCGGGCACGCCACCATGTGCCAGTTCTTCGATGTGTCGTATGCGCCGTTTCGGATCAAATCGGCGGTAGTAGGCCATTTCCTCATGGCCGAACACCTGGATACGTGCTGGGTGGATGAGGTTGAGATGGCCAATCAAGTCGGCGGCCGATCGGCCATCATCGGGCAGTGGTCGCACCTCACCGGTTTGCCCGGCCAGCCACTCAAAGGCGACATCGTCAGCGTTGTCTTCGACCAGTTCTTTGACCACTAGCATGGCTTGTCCTCAAGCGTTGGTTGCTTGATGCCAGATCAGGTTGCAGCAAAGGCACTTTTTGCAGTTAAAAGCTCATGTACCCGCAAGGCATCAGATTCCGTTCGCAAGGCACTGATCACGCTGTCATCAGATAGTCGTTGAGCGACCTCGGCCAGGATATCGAGATGCTGCTGCGTTGCCTCTTCCGGCACCACTATGACCAGCAGTATATCGACTGGTTGCCCATCGGGCGCGTCAAATGCAACCGGTTCGATCAAACGCACAAACGCGGCCGAGGGTTCTATGGTTTTTTTGATGCGACCGTGGGGCACAGCCACGCCATGCCCCAGGCCGGTTGAGCCAAGTCGCTCGCGCGCAAAAAGACTATCAAAAACGTTGGCACGCTCGAGCCCCTGATTGTTTTCAAACAAGAGGGCAACCTGCTCGAGCGCTCTTTTTTTGCTAGTGACCGAAACGTCGAGCACAACGTTTTCTGGGGGCAGTATTTGTGACAGAAGCTTCATATTGCAGATTATAGGGGTTTTTGCCGCAGCGCAATATTAAACACAGGAAACCCTTCCTTAGCCTTTTTTTAAGCACAAATGGCTATGTTTTAGTGAAAGATAGGTCAACTTTCTTCGACGATCTGTCGTTTAGCCGTGGCGTGAGCATGGTCCTGCGTTTTCTTTTTGTGCTCCACAACACGACGATCGACCTTGTCGATCAACAAATCAATGGCGGCATAGAGGTTTTCTTCTGCGGCTTCACAATGGATGTCTTTGCCTCGCATGTGTAACGTCATCTCAGCGCGATGTTTAAGGGGTTCAACTGTCAGCATGACTTTGCTGTCTATCACATGATCAAAGTGCCTAGTGACGCGCTCGAACTTACTGGAAATGTATTCCCTAATGGCGGGCGTGACTTCGAGGTGATGTCCTGTGATCTGCAGGTTCATGCTTTTTCTCCTTGAAAGAAGCCACCCAAGGTACTGGTGTGGCAGATAACCTGACATTTCAGTGTAAAGACTTGTTCAAGGAAAGCAAGCCTAACTGCACAACAGTTACATCTTGGTTACATCTTGGTTACATCCGGTGCGCCCTAGCATCAGATCTACATCTTGAAATGTTCACCTAGATAGACCCGGCGCACGCCAGGATCATCAATGATGTCCTCAGGGTCCCCGCTCGTGAGGACGGAGCCTTCGCTGATGATGTATGCCCGGTCACAAATGCCAAGCGTCTCCCGTACGTTGTGATCGGTAATGAGCACCCCGATGCCGCGGCTTTTTAAGAACCTAACAATGCGTTGAATTTCAATCACAGCGATCGGATCAACGCCAGCAAACGGTTCATCGAGCAAGACAAACCGAGGATTGGTTGCCAGTGCACGGGCAATTTCGACCCGTCGGCGCTCACCGCCTGATAGTGATAGGGCACCGTTGCCCCTGAGATGGCCAATTTGCAGCTCATCAAGTAGTTCTTCAAGGCGGCGGTTTACCTCGGCCTTGGTGGTTTTGCGTCCGTTGGCATCGACTTGCAGTTCGAGCACCGCCCGGATGTTTTGTTCGACGCTCAAGCGTCTGAACACCGATGCGTCTTGCGGCAAATAGGACAGGCCGTTACGTGCGCGCTGGTGAATCGGCATGGCTGTGATGGAAGCACCATCGATTTCGATGCGCCCAGCATCTGCCTGAACCAGCCCCACGATCATGTAAAAGCTCGTGGTTTTGCCGGCTCCATTGGGCCCAAGCAAACCAACCACTTCACCGCCATCGACATGCAGACTGACGTCTTGCACCACCATGCGACCACCGTAGGATTTGCGCAGCCCGATGGCAGCAAGCCGTCCGTTGTCGTCGTTCGCCTCGGTACTGGCGTTGTGAGAGGTCGTCATGGTCAATAGAGGCTACTGTTGGGGCGCAGGGGGTTCGGGAATCGTTGCGCCACTGGATCGCAGCTGGCGACAGGCTTCAATGGCTGCATCGACCTTGGCGCGTGGTTGAGCAATCGAGCGCACTCGCCCGTCAGGATTGTCGGAGTTCGGCCCAGAAAACGCCTGGTAGCGATCTGTGCTTTGGAAGTAACGCACGCGTTGGCCGCTGATGGTGTCAAAGGGCTTGCCGCAGATGTAGCGCGTTAGCCGAGCTTTGCCAACGAGGTCAAAGGTTTCCGCTTTACCGTCATACTCGGCGCGCTCGCCAATGCCTTCAAGCACCTCGAAGTTTTCTGGGCGTTCTTGACGAATGTAGACACGCTTGGCGCTGTCCATTGTGGCTGTGCCGTATTGATAGCCCTCGGCATCTTCTTTAAGACTTAAGACATCGGCCTTTAAGGTCAACAAACCACGCGTCATGATGACGTCGCCAGTAAACACGCTAGTAGCAGTCTTTTCGTCGTAGGTCAGTTCATTGGACAAGATTTGAGTCGCAGGCTCTTCTTCACCTTGATCGC
>Ga0209953_1000224_pt1 | contig 22267 bp, 26 predicted proteins | sample SalPonred_H2O_MG_FD_185713 | JGI IMG/M metagenome (GOLD analysis project Ga0209953, IMG submission 185713) | Salt pond water microbial communities from South San Francisco under conditions of wetland restoration - Salt Pond MetaG... | ecosystem: Environmental > Aquatic > Non-marine Saline and...
TTGAATCATGGTGGCGGTTGCCGCTGTTGTGACTAAACCGAGCCGAGTCGACGGTGGTTGAGTGGCAATCATGTCTTTTAGTGTGGCTTTAGCGACTTCTAGTCGGTTTGGCGTGATATCATCTGCACTCATGCTGCCCGAGACATCGAGCACGACCATGAGTTCGTCGGCACGGGTGGGTAAATTCAGTTCGACTTTTGGGCGCGCGACGGCTAACAGCAGACCGATGAGTCCTAGCACCACCATGACACCACCACTCACGCTGCCAAGTGTTGAACGCTCGTGGCGGCGGATCGCAAAGTAAACCACCACGGCCATGGGCACGATCAATAAAAACCATAGCAGTTGGGGCCACACAAACGTGAGGGCATCGACTGGAAATGAACCCAACCAATTACCCATGGCCAACACCTGTTGGCGCCTGACGCATCAGTTGTTGGCGTTGACGCACAAATCGAATCAGACCCTCATCTACTGCTTCGGCCGTTGAGAGCTCCAAGCAGTCAACGCCGGCACGACTTAAGGCGTTTAACAATGCCGCTTCATGATCCTGAGCGCGCTGCGCAAAGCGATCCCGAAACGCGCGGTCACTGGTGTCAACAAACACTTGCTCGCCAGTTTCTGCATCGCGCATGGTGAGCATGCCCATGTCAGGCAGATCCTGCTCGATAGGGTCAACGAGTCGCACCGCCACCACATCATGGCGGCTCGCGAGCATGGTCAAGGCCTTTTCCCAACCCGAGGTGGAATAAAAATCCGACAGGATAAAGACCGTGCTGCGTTGTTTGATCAGACGCGAAGCGCGCAGCAACAAACTGGCTAGGCTGGTCATTTGCTCAGTTGACTCACTTTGCGCGGTCAGCATGTGGCGCAGCACGTGTAGCAGGTGCCTGCGACTTGCGCGCGCCGGGATGATGTCTACACTCGGGCGACCTCGATCGACAATGGCGCCAATGCGATTGCCGTGCTGCTGCAACAAGTGGCCGAGCGTGGCAATCGTTTGAGCGGCAATGTTTCGTTTGCTGGTGCCCATCGACCCAAAATCAATCGATGGGGAAAGGTCAACCAGAAACCAGGCTGCGAGCTCCCGGTCTTCTTCGTGTTGACGCACATGCGGTGTTTGCATGCGGGCCGTGACATTCCAGTCAATGTGCCTGACGTCATCTTGTGGCCCATATTCACGAAGGTCAGCTAGCATCATGCCCGAGCCGCGAAACAGCGTGCGGTAATTGCCTTGCAGCAAGCCGTCTAAGCGCCGCGCGCTCGTCCAAGCCACGCGTGCGAGCAACGCCTGTGCACTGCCCGCATCCGACTCGGGGGCAGTTTGCGGCGCTGGCGCGGCCTCGCTACGCGTCTTGAGCCACTTGAACATGGCGATGCAAGGGACGTTGGGGTGCGGCAACCGATTTGAGTACCTCGGCGATGATGTCGTCTGCCGAGACATTCTCAGCGAGCGCCTCGTAAGACAGCACCAGGCGATGACGCATGACATCGGGCGCGATATCGATTAAATCCTGTGGCGTGGTGTAAGGACGGCCGCGTAAAAACGCCAATGCGCGGGCACCTTCGACCAGATTGATGCTCGCGCGCGGGCTGGCACCAAACATAATGTAGGGTGCTAGATTATCCAAGCCCACTTTGTGGGGTGTGCGCGTGGCATTGACCAAGTCCACCGCATATTGCACGAGCGCCGAATCCACAAAACCTTCCCGGCAATGTTTCTGGATGTTGCCAAGATCTTCGGTGCTTGCGCGCGCAGCCACCTCGATGTGCTGGCCGATGGCGCGCTGGACAATGACAAACTCTTCTTCTGGTTTTGGGTAGCCGACTAGCACCTTCATCATGAAGCGATCGACTTGTGCCTCTGGCAATGGATAGGTGCCTTCGCTTTCGATGGGGTTTTGTGTGGCCATGACCACAAATGGTCGGGGTAGCTTGTGTGTTTCACCCGCGATCGTGACCTGACGCTCTTGCATGACTTCAAGCAGCGCACTTTGTACTTTGGCTGGCGCCCGGTTGATTTCATCGGCTAACAACAGGTTAGCAAAAACCGGTCCCAGTTCTGTGCTGAATTCGCTGGTTTTTTGGTTATAGATGCGTGTGCCGACCAAGTCAGCAGGCAAGAGGTCAGGGGTGAACTGAATACGCTTAAACGACCCTTGCAAGACCTTGGCCAAGGTGTTGACCGTCAAGGTCTTAGCCAATCCCGGCACGCCTTCAATAAGCAGGTGGCCGCCTGCGAGCATGGCAATCATGATGCGCTCCAGAAAGGCGTCCTGGCCCACCACCACTTTTTTGACTTCGTAGAGTACGCCTTCCATCAGTGATGCCGATTGACCGACGTCGCCGTGGGTGGTGTCTTTTGGTTTCCAGACTTCAGGTTCGTTCATGTCGTTTGCTCACAAATTTAGAAGGGTGGAATGCCAGCGGCATTGGCCGCACTTTCCATGGTGATGGCAAACCCGATGCCGGCAAATGCGCCATCAGGTGATGGGTTTAACAGCGCGGTCACCACGCCTAGCACTTCGCCGGACTGATTCACCAACGGCCCACCCGAGCTGCCCGGGTTGACTGCCGCATCGAACTGAATGAGTCCCGTTAAGGGCTCACCACCCGGTATGGGAAATGTCCGATTCAAGCCGGAGATGACGCCGGCTGACACCGATGGCCCCATACCAAAAGGAAATCCAACGGCCACCACCATGTCGCCTGGTGCCATTTGGCCACTGGGCGCAAGCACCACGGGTTGCAAATCGTCAGGCATGCGCGCAGGCGCAAGCACCGCAAGATCGCGCTCGGGCTGTGCTGACACCACCGAAGCTGGCGATTCCAGGCCGTTGGCAAATGTCACGACAATGCGATCAGAACCCGCTACGACATGGTAGTTAGTCAAGATACTGCCGTCATCTTTGATCACAAATCCGGCGCCTTTGCCTGGCTCACTGATGAGCCCCGGTGGGGGCGGTTCGCCATCGAGCGTGCGGATTTTGACGATAGAAGGCTGCACCATGGCGGCGACTTGCGAGGCGCGCGAAGGCAACGACTTGGTGGCCAGTGTCTCCATCACGATAGAAGCAACCTTGCTTTCGGTGATTGGTGGTGCAGCGTTGCTGTCGGGCCGCTGGATCGTCCATACAAACGCCGCACCGAGCAACACACCCAATACCAGTAAAGCGTATGGGCTTTTGAGGTGTGGCTTGAGCACTCCCAGAGTACGCTTCGAGTTTGATTGCGCTGTGGTGGTCTCTGAGCTGGTGCTCGCGTCTAAATTGACGCGCGTGGCGGCCTGACGGTTTTTTGGGGTGCTGCGGCTGTAAAGCGTGGCGCGTTTCATGCGTTCTGTCCTCAATGCGGCGAGCGATGATACAGTTGAATCATCTTAACGCCGCTGGTGTGTTTATGCACTTTATTTGGCCGCAAGCTTTATGGGGTCTTTTGCTCGTACCGCTGCTGGTGCTGGGCTACTTATGGTTGCTTAAGCGTCGCCGCCGGCAGGCATTTGCCTACTCGACCCTATTTATCGTACGACAAGCATTGAGCCCAGGCCAAGGCTGGCGTCGTCACGTGCCGCCCGTGTTGCTGCTGATCGCGGTGACAGTGGCGTTGGTGGGTGCCGCGCGCCCGACTGCCAAAGTGGTGCTGCCAGCTGATTACATGACGCTGGTGCTGGCGGTTGACACGTCGCTGAGCATGATGGCTGAAGATGTGCCACCCAATCGATTGCAGGCCGCACAAAGTACGGTCAAAGACTTCATCGATCGATTGCCAGGCGATATCCGGGTGGGTTTGGTGACATTTGCGGGCACAGCCCAAGTCGCGCATGGGGTTACCGACGATCGTCGGGCGCTATTTGAGGCGGTTGATCGGTTTCGATTGCAACGCGCAACGGCCACTGGCAGTGGCTTATTAATGGCCCTTGCCACTCTGATGCCAGACATAGCGCTGGATATCGAACTTTTAATCTATGGCTTTGATATTGAGCGTTTCCGCGGTGCGCCGCCGTCTTTCGGGCAACGCGAGCCGGTGCCGCCCGGATCATATGAGTCTGGCGCGATTATTCTGGTGTCCGATGGACGGCGCACCACGGGGCCCAACCCGATTGCTGCCGCGCAATTGGCCGCGCAACTCGGTGTGCGCGTCTATACCGTGGCATTTGGCACGCCAGAGGGGTTCATCCCTGGGTTTGATGGTCGCTCGTTCTACGCCGCTGTCGACGAACGCACCTTACAGAGCATTGCCATGATTACCGAAGGTGAGTTTTTTAAAGCAGAAAACGCCGACGAGCTCAATAACATCTACGAGCAGCTGTCCACGCAGTTTTCTCTAGAGCGAGAGCAGACCGAGGTCACCGGTCTGTTTGCCGCGTTAAGTGCTTTGCTCGTATTGATGGCCGCTGCGCTGTCGCTCTACTGGTTTCGTCGAACCGACGCTTAAACCTTCGACCTTGAGTGCCAACCAACCACCGGTGATAATGCCAGCGAGTGCCATCATGGAAACAAAGGAGAGCGTTGACATCCCGGTCAACCCCTGACCGATTGAGCAACCAAGCGCTAAGGCGCCACCGACCCCCATACATGATGCACCCACTAGATACCGGGGCATGTCAGTGGGTTTTTCAAACCCTTGTACTTTGAATGTGCCTGTGGTTTTGGCAGCTAGCAGCGAGCCAAGGACTACGCTAACCACCACCACAACGCCAAAGTTCAGCGTCATGCCCGTGGCGATCATGGCGTACTGAATCGTGGCACCGACTGGGGCAACGAAGGTCAATGACGCCAATGGTGTGGGCTCAAAGTCATCAAACCCAACCCAACCTGTGATGAACCAACCCGCAACCACCAATAGCCCGATGATCACGCCAGACAGTACATCGAGCCTCTGTCGCCAGAACCCGCGGTCGCGCAAAATGAATGCGAGCAACAGCCCGCCAAACCCGATGATGAACGCCCAGCGCCCGGCCTCAGTTGTGAAAGTACCCGTTTGCGTGGATACAAGGCTCGCCGCGGTTAAGTCATTGCGCAAGCTGCCAAATACGCCACTTAGCGTCATGTAGGCGGTAATGCCGATCACCAACACCACCACCAGACTGCGCAGGTTGCCTTGGCCGAGCAACACCAGCGAACGCGCACCACAGCCACGAGCGCGAATCATGCCAAAGCCAAACAAAATCCCACCCACAACCGTGAGAATCCAGGAGGCCTCGGGGGTCTGGTAAATACTTTCTGACAAATCCACGATGCCCTGGGCATCGAGCGTCTGGGAGCCGAGCATGGCGACAAACAACGCTAGCGCGAAAGCGCGCAACTTGTTACCGTTGTTCGACGTGAGTTGTTGTCTGAGGGCACTATTGAGACAAAAGCCCGAGATCTGGGCGATCGCTCCATAAGCCAAACCTAGCGCCAGCGCTAGCCACAACACCCATTCTGAGGCAGAGAGTTCCATATAACCTGATCTTATTTGTCTTGGTCAGAACGTTAAGGTACGCCAGCCACAGCGAATGGCACAAATACGAATTGGCAATAAGCTTTTTAACGGGGGTTCGAATGATTGACTTGTATTACTGGCCGACACCAAACGGCCACAAAATCACCATGTTGCTAGAGGAGACTGGTCTGGACTACCAAATCAAGCCAGTAAATATCGGCCGTGGTGAGCAGTTCGAGCCGGACTTCCTCAAAATTGCCCCGAACAACCGCATGCCAGCGATTGTTGACCATGCACCAGCCGATGGTGGCGAGCCGATCCCAATGTTTGAATCTGGCGCCATCATGCTTTATCTTGCCGACAAAATAGGTCAATTCATCCCTTCGGACGTCAGGGGGCGATGCATGACACTGCAGTGGTTGTTCTGGCAGATGGGCGGCTTAGGCCCAATGGCTGGGCAAAACCATCATTTCGTGCAGTATGCGCCAGAACGTATTCCGTACGCCATGGATCGCTATGTCAACGAGACTAGCCGGCTCTACGGTGTGCTGAACAAGCACCTCTCAGACGGTCGGGCATTTGTCGCCGGTGATGCTTACACGATTGCCGACATGGCCAGTTATCCGTGGATTGTGCCGCATAAAAACCAGCAGCAGGATTTGGCTGACTACCCGCATTTGGCACGCTGGTTTGAAACCATTGCTAAACGTCCGGGCACGATTGCCGCTTATGAAGCGGGCGAGGGGATTGCGCAGGGCCCCACCGTGGATGAAGAGGCTAAAAAAATCCTGTTTGGCCAAACCGCTAAAACCGTCAAGTGAGATAAGCACCATGAGTGACAGCACCCCGCCAATCAAAGCAGTTGTGTTCGATGCCTACGGCACATTGTTTGATGTCTTTGCGGTCACCGACGCGCTTGAGCGCTATTGCCCGGGCAAGGGTGCTGCCATTGCGCAGCTTTGGCGCGACAAGCAAATTGAATACTCTCGTTTGATCAGCTTGTCTGACCCAAGCGTCAAAGGCAGTCGCTACTACGAATCGTTCTGGTCGTTAACCTGCAAAGCGCTTGACTATGCGTTGCAGCGCTTCGATGCCAAGCTTGATGATGGTGAGATCAAGTCTGTTCTCGATCAATACCATGCCTTAGATGCTTTCCCAGAAAACGCGGGTGTCTTGCAGCAGTTAAAGCAAGCGGGTATCCAGACGGCGATTCTGTCTAACGGTGATCCGGCCATGCTCGATGGCGCTGTGCGTGCCGCTGGCTTTGAGTCGTTGATCGACTGCCAGCTGTCGGTCGATGAGATCAAGCACTTTAAGACCACACCGCAAGCCTACGCGTTGGTTGAGCAACGCTTGGGCGCCAAGCCCGCTCATGTGTTGTTTGTATCAAGCAACGGTTGGGATGTGATGGCTGCTGGTTGGTTTGGTTTTACGACTTGCTGGATCAATCGAGCGGGATTGCCAGTAGAGACTTTGGGACCACAACCAACTCATGTTGGTCGTGATCTGACGGCTGTGCTAAGCGCCATAGGCCAAGCAGGCTAGTTGTGGTTGGCTAGCGGCACTTGGCTAGTGTTTTTTGGCTAGCGACATGTGATCGAACACGCCGTCGCGATCGATCAATCGGTGTTTAAGTGCGCCGGCGATATGTAAGGCCAGTAGTACACAGAGTGCGACAGCTAGCCAGCCGTGCACTGCAAAAATGTCTTTGGCCAACACTTTGTCAGCCGGTATGCCCGGCATGGCTGGCAGGTTCAAGCCACCAATGGTGTTCAGTGCACCGAATGCCGTCACGCCTGCCCAACCCAGCAAGGGGAGGCTGAGTAGTAGCGCATACATGATCCATTGCGTGGCTTTGGCCAGTTTCTGCACACCAACAGGCACGCTGTCGGGATAGCTTGGCGCGGTGCCCATGGCGCGCAACACCAAACGCCAGATGACCAACCACAAGAGAATAAAACCCAAGGCCTTGTGAGCGGAGTACAAACCGCCGGTCAGCCCATCCCAGAGGTTTGCCTCGCCTCGATCGACCATCCAGAACCCGATGGGCAATAAAATCAGCACCATCATGGCCACGATCCAATGCAACCATCGTTGTGTTCTAGAGAAGTGTGGCGCTGTCATCTTCTGTCCTCTGTCCTTGCGCGTCTTGATTGGTACCTAATAAGTCACCATTGCAACCCGTACTTGAAATAGTACCGTCTACACCTAGCCTGCCGATAAAGGGCAAGCGCAGGGCGGGGCAATTAAAATCTAGACCAACACCTAAACCGAGCAGGTTCAATTCAATGCCTTCGCGGGGACTGGCAATCACCCCAAGCAAACCTTTGAGCGAGGCTTGCACGCCACTGCCAGATGGCGCGATGCCAACGGGACTGGAAAATGGCCGATAGTCTTTACCGATAGCCGTTGGTGGCAAGTCAAGATCGAGCGCAGGCACCTCGCGACCAATGTGCGCCAAAAAAGTATTGCTATTTGGACCCGGATAACTTCGATAGGTGTTGTTATACGGGTAGCTGGCGATCGCTTGTTCGATATCGGCAATCATCGAATCAGCGTCTTGACCGCGTTCAAACGCCAAGATGCGCGGGGTGGCGCCATACCATTGACTATCAGCCCGCGCATGGTTGCGTCGAACCACGTTGGTGCGACTCCAGCCGATCACTTCGTAACGGGTATAGGTGTTCTCACCGGCGCGCCTGTAAACAATCCAAGGATGTACAGCAAAATAGCCACGCCAGCCGTATGTTGGCGCGGCTAGTACCGCCACGATGGCATCGTCAGTCGCGCTCGGGTCAGGCAAGACATTGGTGGCATCACGCGGCAGTTGGTACCAGCCCAGTGTCTGTGCATGGGCAATCCGGTCGCCGTCTTGCCACCATTTGATGGCACCCGCCAAAGCCACGAGCACCACAAAGGCCAATAAGAAACGGGCCAGCCGCTTCATACATGACACCAAGGTTTAGGGGCTGTCGGCATATTGAGTTTGCATCACACTTTCATAGCGTTGTTTTAAGTGGTCGGGACTGTCGACGCTTATGCCCAAGTCGCGAACCAGACCATCGTGTAAGCCGTAAATCCAGCCATGCACAGTCAAAGATTGGCCACGTGCCCATGCTTCGTTGACGGCACTGGTTTGGCTGACATGTATGACCTGTTCGATAACGTTGAGTTCACAGAGTTTATCCAGGCGGTCATCATCACCCAGAAGATGGCCTAGGTAGTGATCATGCTTTTGTTGGACATCGCGTACGTGCCGAATCCAGTTGTCAGCCAGGCCCAGCCGCTTGTTCTGTAGGGCGGCTTTGACACCCGAGCAGCCGTAATGCCCCACCACAATAATGTGTTTGACCTTCAGCTCTTCAATCGCGAACTGGATCACTGACAGCACGTTCAGATCGGTATGCACGACCACATTAGCGATATTGCGGTGAACAAAGACCTCGCCTGGTGCGAGCCCCGTGATTTGGTTGGCCGGCACGCGCGAATCCGAACAGCCAATCCACAAATACTCGGGTGATTGTTGATTGGCCAAGCGGGTAAAAAACGTCTTGTCACTCCCGGTAACTTCAGCAACCCATTGACGGTTGCGGGCAAAGAGTTCGGACAGGCTCTCAGAAGCGTTGGGTTCTAGCATGACGGAATCTATCGAGGATCAATGGTTGGTTTGGCTTTGTTGTGCAGACGGCGCGTGAGCACGACGGTGAATACGACAGCTGCCATGCTGCCAATGGCAACCGGAAACAAAGCTGTAGTGACAGAATAATGCTCGAGCGCTAAAATCACCAAGATGTTGCGCACCACAATCATGGAAAAAAACAGCAGTGACTCCGACTGAGGCTGCGCGTAGGCTTTGCGCAGCGTCGGCCCAAACCCCAGCACATCGATGGTCGTGACCAATAAGACCGCTAAGAGTGCGCTATCGGTCAGATACCACAAGGGTATGGCTGCCAGCGCCGTCAGAAAAAAGCCCCAGTCACTGCGCACGATACGGATATCGCTGCGTTTGCTGTATGCCAGGATCGCAACCATGAAGGCAATAATCGCAGAAAAGCCCACTGGCCAAGCGCCCACACCGGCACCCGACTCACGTTGCGCCCAGAACACAATCGATGTGGTGATGCCCCAGATCGTCCAAGACATCACGTGCGGTCGAATCGCGCCGCGTATGGTCGACACGAGATATGGCAAAAATGCGATCAGGCTGATGGCCGTGGCAATGGCCGACAACCAAGTTTTATCCATGGGGGTGACCTATCACGGGCTATTCGGCCTGTTGCAGTTTTTGTAGGTCGACGATGCGATACAGACGTCCGATGCGATCCATGGGTTCGATGGCCCCCTCTTTGGCCCAGCGACTGACTTCGCGACTGACGGTCTCTAGTTTCAGGTCAGACATGGCACCCATGTCTTCACGAGAGAACAGCGATGTCAAAGAAGGGTCATCATCATGGCGCATCTTCAGGATGATGTTGGCCACGCGTTGACGCGCTGTCCCGAAGTTCAGGTCAGCCAGCCAATCATCGGCATCTTTAACGGCTTTGTGCCACCGCTCCATCAAGCGCATGTGCAGCCTCGGGGAGGTGGTGGAGAGATTTTTGATGATGGAAATTGGGATCCGACAGACGCTGACTTCGCTAGTGGCCACGACGTCGGACTCGTAGGCATTGGCAAATAACCCTTCAAGCCCAGCGACATCACCTCTTTTGAGAATGCGCACAATTCGTACCCGTCCGTCAGGTGTGTTGCGCACGACTTTGACTAGGCCTTTTCTGATCGTAAACACGTGCTCAGCGGAATCACCCTCAAGAAACAGGGTGTCGCCGGTGTGAAACACCAGATCATCAATTGGTGCATGGATGTTCGCAAAATCTGACTCGTTGAGGTCGGCAAACAACACCATGTCGCGGATGCCGCAGTGCCGGCAATCCGACGTACCACGCCAAGCTGATTCAATATTGATAGGGATCATAAAGCTAACTTTACAGCAAAGTTGCAACAATCAACGTAACGCCTGACTATCATACGACAACGCCAACTAAAAAGAGGATTAGCGTCATTAGCCATCAATCGGTTTATGTGGACTTTGCAGTGTTTTCTGATAGAAAGTCGCATCAAGCCAACGACTGAACTTAAAGCCAGCCTGCTCGATCGTGCCGCAGTGGTGAAAGCCAAACTTTTTATGCAGCGCGATACTCGCCGTATTGGTTGCATCGATGCAACCAATCATGACGTGATAATCCTGGGTTTGTGCCTGATCGATCAAGTCCTGCATTAAGGCACTTGCTACCCCTTGACCTTGAGCATGTTCGGCCACGTAGACCGAGAGTTCAACTGTGTATTTGTAGGCGGGTTGTGGGCGAAACGGGCCGTAGGTGGCAAACCCCAAGAGTGCGCCCTGCGCATCAAAGGCGCCACGCAAAGGGAGTCCTGCTGAGTGCTTGTGTGTGATCCAAGCCGTGACTTGCTCGATGGGACGCGGCTCATAGTCATATAGCGCCGTTGAGGTTTGAATCACGTGATTCAGAATTGTCTGAATCGATTCGCTGTCTTGGGTCGCTTCGCAAGAACGGATGGTCATGGAGTCTTGCATCATGATGCTCACTGGGAATTGGCGTCTTATTTGACGGTTAACGCCATAAGTGTAGCGGTAGGTGATCGCACGTGGTGACGGTGGTGTCTGCCGTATTTGAGGTATCTGACGCTTGGGTAAGCGCGCATTTTCATGCTATCACTAGCGTTATGACTGGCATTATGGCTGGCTTTATATCCGATTCACCCACTGCTGGGAGTCTGGCATGTCGTTAACCTCACATCACCGTCTTTATCAGGTCAGCTTATTAACCAAGGCGGGATTGGTACTGTCGATTGGCTTGTTTGGCTTGCTGGTTGCCTGGACCAACGTGACGGCCTACACGATTAATTTTCAGTTTGTGCAGCATGTTCTAAGCATGGATGCTTTGGCCTCGTGGGCGCAAGTCGATGCTTTAACGCAAAGGGCGATCACTGACCCGGCCACGCACCAGTTCGCCTATGCAGCCATAATTCTGGCCGAGTTTGTGGTGGGGCTGTTGTGCAGTGTCGGTGGTTTGTTGTTTTTGATTACCGTCTTTAGTCAAAGCGACCGCCATCTGGCCATTGGCAAAGCGTTTGCGTTGGCTGGTTGCGGGATCGGCTTGGCAGTTTGGTACCTGGGTTTTGCGGTCATTGGCGCGGAGTACTTCGCAATGTGGGCGAGCGACTGGAATGGGCAGTCCACGGCGTATTCGTTTTCTGCGATTTTGCTGCTGTCGATGATTTATGTGGCCCAGCCCGAGCCCGGTGCAGCTGCCGCCGCAGCTGCCCCTAGCCCTAACTCGCTCCATCCAGATCTAACGCCAGACGAATCCGACCATGACCGATAAAGTGGTGGGCCAGCCACCAAGCGGGAACTTGTTCGAGAGCTTGCTCAAGCAGCAGGCTGAGGAAGAATTGGAAATCCTGTTAAACCACCCCAATGTTCGCATTGAGCGGATCGTCTCTACTGGGCAGTGCAGTGCACCTGGTTTTTGGTATGACCAGCTGCATGCTGAGTGGGTGCTACTGGTGCAAGGACGAGCCGAACTGCAGTTTGAGCAAGATTCAATGCCCATCGAACTGAGTGCTGGTGAGTATGTATACATCGAAGCCCATCGCCGCCACCGAGTCGTGTTCACACAAGCCGATCCGCCGACGGTGTGGTTAGCAATTCATGTAGATCAGCCGCGGCGGTAAAGCCAGCTTGTACCTGCTAAAGCGGACGGCATCTATGTCATGCTAGGGTCGCAGAATAATCTTCGACGATGCACTCGCGCCGCTATCGAGATCGAGGAATGCTTTCTGACCTTCTGACAGTGGTCGTTGCTCGACCCAGGCCAAGTCACCGAACACACCTCCATCCAAAGCATCGACCGTGGCACGCAGATCTGCTGTCGTGTAAGTGTACGTACCCAATAGCGTGATTTCCGATAGCGTGAGCTTACGCATATCAATTTCACTGGCCCAGTCCTGAAGCCCAACATGCATCACCACACCGCCCGGTTTGATGCTGTTGATGGCTTGGTTGCGTGTGATTTTGGCGCCAACCGCATCCATGACGTGATCGTAAGTCGATTCTGGCGGCGGGCTCTGGCTTGGATCGATAACGTCGCAGCCAACCGCCCGGGCCACGGCTGCGCGTCGGCCTGGGTTAAGTTCGCTCACCGTCAGGTGTTTGACACCAAGATGCTTGAGCATGAGCGCACCCAGCATGCCGATGGCTCCGCCACCGATAACCAGTACGCTTGCCTCGTGTATCGGACGATGCAATGCTTGAATGGTCAGATTCACGGCATGCCAAGCGGTTGCCGCTGGCTCAGTTAATGCAGCTACTTCTGCTGCCATATCTTGTGGAATGGCAATCAATGAAGAGACGGGAATACTCATGCGCTCGGCGTATGCACCTGGTCGTGTCATACCGACCATGGTGCGGTTTGAGCACAGGTTGTTACGTCCTTGCACGCAGTACTCGCATACGCCGCAAGTAATCAACGGGTTACCGGTGAACCGCGTGCCAACGTCAAACCCAGGTGCTGCGGACTCCAAGACGCGTCCAACAAATTCGTGGCCGAGCACCAGTCCAGGCTTGCGTCGTGGGTCATGGCCGTGCCAGGCATGCATGTCAGAACCACAGATGCCAACGGCTTCAATGCCAAGTACCACCTCGTCATCCTCAAGCACGGGTACGGCAAGATCTTGCAGAACTAGCTCTTTGGGCTGGGTATAAACGAGTGCTTTCATAATGTCGTCTCTGATTTCAGTTGGTTCAGTTAGATGTTCATTAGCGAGCGGTGTAGCCGCCATCGACCATTAAGGTTTGTCCAGTTACGTATTTGGAAGCATTGCTACACAGAAACACCGCCGGTCCATGTAAATCTTCAAGCTCACCGTTGCGCCCGATGCAGGTCTGCTGCGCGTGCGAGTTAGCCAAAGTCTCGTTACCAAACACAGGGGCAGTTAACGCGGTTGGAAAGAAACCTGGTCCGATGGCATTACAGTTAATACCAAAGGGTGACCAAGCTTGCGCCATGGCGCGCGTCAGTTGCACAATGCCACCCTTGCCAGCGCCATACGGCGCACTGTTGGGCATCGCACGATAGCTTTGCAGTGATGCAATGTTGAGTACTCGTCCCCAGCCGCGCTCACGCATGGCTGGGCAAAGTGCTTGACTTAAAAAGAAGGGGGCGCCCAGATGCAGAGCCAGCTGCAGTTCCCATGATTGCGGTGTCACTTCATCGATGGGTTCTCTTAAGTTCACGCCCGCGGCATTAACGAGAATATCAATGTCCCCAAACTCGCTCATGGCGTCGTTTGCGATGCTGTGCAAGGTATCGAGCTTGGCCAAATCTGCCGCTAAGACCTGCGCATCAATCCCTTCTTTACCCAGTTCATTGGCTGCTGCTTGCAGTTCAGTCGCTCGACGAGCCACGAGCACCACCCGAGCGCCAGCCCGGCCAAGCGCTAGGGCGATGGCCTGGCCGATACCCGAGTTGCCACCGGTCACCAGTGCCCGGCGCCCTTGAAGACAGGTCGATTGATCGGGGTTCATTGCCTTTAAACCTCTACGGGTGTGCCACGGTCAAATGTTGCATCGGGGAAGTATTTTGCGAGTCTGTCGTCTGCCGTTCGAGCATGGGCTTCCATACCCTCAAGACGGGAAATACGAGCCGTTACTTCACCAAGGTCACGGGCAGCCTCTCGGGTCATACGCTGCCAAGTCAGCGTCTTCATGAACTTGTGAACCGACAGACCACCAGAGTAACGACCGGCGCCCTTGGTCGGCAACACGTGATTCGGACCACTGCATTTGTCACCGTAAGCCACGGTGGTCTCTTCACCGACAAACAGCGAACCGTAGCAGGTAAGGTTCGCTAACCACCAGTCTAGATCTTTGCAGTGAACCTCCAGGTGCTCTGACGCATACTTGTCTGAAATCTCGACTACCTCTTCACGGGTGTTGCAAAGAATTACCTCACCATAGTCACGCCAAGCCGAGCCGGCGGCATCTTTGGCCGTAGGTGGCAAAGTGTCAATTAATTCGGGCACCAGTCGCATGACTTCCTTGGCCAGCACCTCACTGGTGGTAAACAACCAAGCTGGAGATTCATGACCGTGTTCAGCCTGCCCGACGAGATCGCTGGCAACAATGGCGGGATCTGCGGTTTCGTCTGCAATAACACCGACTTCTGATGGGCCAGCAAATACGTCAATCCCCACTTTGCCAAACAGCGTGCGCTTGGCTTCAGCGACAAATTTGTTGCCAGGTCCAACAATCACGTCTGCCGGTTTACCCGTGAATAAACCATAAGCCATGGTGGCGATTGCCTGTACCCCACCCAAGGTCATGATGACGTCAGCGCCAGCTTTGTCAAAGGCATACATTAGGTAAGGATGCATGGGACCGCCACGGAAAGGTCCTGAGCAAGCAATGATGGTTTTAACGCCAGCAGCTTTGGCGGTCGTGACTCCCATGTAAGCTGATGCAATGTGCGCGTAGCGACCGGCGGGTGCATAGCAACCTGCCACATTCACTGGCAGCACTTTTTGACCGGCAGTCACACCGCTATGTAACTCCACATCAAAATCACGAATAGAGTCACGCTGTGCGCAGGCAAAGTCGTAGACTTGCTTAATAGCAAAGTCGATATCGCGTTTGACATCGTCAGGAATGGATGCTGCGACTTCAGCGATCTGCGCTTTGGTCACGATCGGATTGCCATCCCACTTGTCGAGCTTTTTAGCGTAATCAAGAACGGCTTGCTCACCGTTTTTTTCAATTTCAGCCAGCATCTCCGTGACGACAGCTTGTGCTGTACCTGTTTCTGTCTCGGGTGTTTTAGTGGCCTTCTTGAGGTAGGTAATCATGAATACTCCAAAATAGTATGGTTAGTTAGTTGTGTCATTGAATTATTTGTAAATGTCGGGCAGTAGCGCTGTTGTCACTTCGGGCACGAAGGCAATCAGCAACACCACGAGCAGCATGGAAAGCGCGAACGGTAGGGCCTGTTTGGCAATGCGCAGAATGGATTCGCCAGTTAACCCTGACACCACAAATAGGTTCAGCCCTAATGGCGGGGTGATAAAGCCAACGCCCAATGTGGTGATCATCATCACGCAAAACTGAATTTCGTTCATACCGATCTGATCGGCAAGCGGCTTCAGAATTGGGGCGAGAATGACAATGTTTGGTGTCGTTTCCATCACGCAACCAGCGGCCACTAAGATCGCGATCATCAACAAAATGATGACGTACGGCTCTTCGGACAAACTGGTGACTGCTGCTACAAAGCTCTGTGGCACGCCCATGACAGCCAACGCTTCGGCCATCGGTAATGAGAACGCGATAATCGGCAAGATGACACCATTGACCTTGGCCGAACTCACTAACATTGCTGGAAAATCTGCCAGTTTCAAAGTACCAATAACAAAACCAATGATGATGGTAATGACAACCGCAGTCGCACCCGCCTCAGTAGGCGTGAGGTTCCCAGAAAAAATGCCGGCAAATATGACGCCCGGTACTAAAAACGCGTACCAACCGCGTTTTAAGGCCTGCCCGACGTTAGCCAGCCAAGCCTTGCCGGTAATCGCCACATTGGCTTCATAGGCGTAGCGCCGGTTAATCCAGCTATTGGTGATAAAAATCCCTGTCAGAATCAGTAGCCCTGGTATGAGTGCGGCTTGAAACAAAGTTGAGGCAGAAATACCTAAGACCAAACCAATCACGATGTAGGCAATTGAAGGTGGGATCAAGATGCCGGTGCATGCGCCGGCCGCGACCAGGGCGCATGCATACGGGCGAGGGTAGCCAGACTCAACCAAACGATTAATGGTCATGCGACCAACGGCCGCAGCGCCGGCTGCGTCTGATCCAGAGATGGCGCTAAACATACCGCAGACCAAGACAGTGGCCGAACCGAATCCGCTGCGCGTCCAATTGGTCAGCGCCTCTGCAATGTCCATGAACTTACGGCTTAAACCAGTGCGCACGAGCACGTCGCCAGTCAGGATGAACAGCGGCACGGCGGTCAAGGCAAAAGCATCAATGCCTTCAAACAGTGAGCCACCAAATAGCGACATTGGCAATACGCCCGACCACAACAACAGACCGATCGACGCGGCACCAATGGTCACCCAGACGGGCACGCCAAGTGCGATTAAAAGCACAAACAGTAGAACGGGACCGTAAAAGCTCCAACCAAGCGTCGTGCTCTGATCCAAGAACCCTGGATTGAGATAATTCAACGTGATGCTCCTTGGCTTGTCGTATCAGTCGAACAAGCGATCGCCCTCGTATACCGGGCGTGCGTGACGGATGTCTGAGATATCGCGCCAAATCGACTGTGACAATCGATAGAGCAGCAATGCCATGCCAATGGGAACGGCTGCGAGAAACCACACCATGGAGATACGCAGGCCGTGAGAGACTGAGCCAAATTTCCAGCTAATCAGTAAGCTGTCAACTGACCAGTAAATGGCAAACCCAACCACTACTAGAGTGACCAGGTCGCCAAATAGATACAGACCTGCTTTGACTCGAGCCGAGACAAATTCGAACAACACATCGATGCGGATGTGCGCACGCTCGCGCACCGCCGCTGCCGCACCGATCCAGACCAGGTAGATAAAGGAGTAGCGCACGATCTCCTCACCCCAGACCGATGAGTACGAGAAAATCTCCCGCCTAAGTACCTCAACCGACATGGTGATCACTAGCATTCCGTAAAAAACCAGTAGTGCCCAGCGTTCCAGGTTGCGGTCTAAGCTGGCTCGCCAGCCCGATGTGTGTTGCGGCTTTGTCATGGCTCAAGTGCCGTCCATTAAGCGTCGTGAACGTAGTAACGGCTTTGTGTGTTGGCTGCCTGTTCAAGCCGTGAGAACACCTCGGGTGAGGCGAGCTCATCACGGAACGGTTTCCAAGCATCCAACTGATAGCCACCGGTTTTTTCCCAGACAGCAAGTTGGTCAGGTGTGAGCGACTTGAACTCAACACCGGCCTTGCCCAGTTCTGCCATGGCGTAGTTACGGGCTGCAGGCACTTTGGCCAGGTTCTGAGCTGATGTGATCTCAGACGCAAATTCAATGCCTTCCTGAACATCCTTGGGCAAGGAGTTAAACCACTCAAGGTTGCATGAGTACACCTGGCTGTCAGGTACAGCACGGGTGAAGGTGACGTGACTTAAGATGTCTTTGAAGCCAAAGACGTACAGTGCACCAGTCGATGGGTCAAGTGCATCTGCCACACCTTGTTTGATGGCCGACGGCGTTTCGCCCCAAGCCACTGGCGTTGGGTTGGCACCCACCATGCGGTAGTACTGTTGCAGCATTTTTGAGCCGGGCACACGGAATTTGATGCCATCAAGATCCTCTGGCAGGGTCACGGCATTGCCGCCCTTGCGAATCGCCACCACGCGGGGATCAATCACAATGTAGAACAAGGCTTTGAAACCACGTTGCTCAATCTTTGGGTGAACCTGCTGCTTCCATGCATCAGAAGTCACCAAGTTAACGAACTTCTGGTTTGCACCACAGAAGTACGGCAAGTTGATCATGTCTGCTTCGGGTGCGAACGGCGCAAAGTTTGCCAGTGAGTGTTGTGCGGCTTGAATGGTGCCCTCTTGCACCTTTTTCACGAGCGCACTACCTGCGCCAAGTTGGCCCGCTGGTGCGAGACGCACGTAGACTTGTCCGCGCGTGGCATTCTGGATGTTCTCTTTGAAATCCAACTGCATAATCGGATAACTGCGGGTTGCACCTAATTGATAGGCGCTAGCAATTGTCATGGTGTACTTGGCCGCTTTTTGGCGGGCTTCTTCTTCCTGGCGGGTTTGCGCTACTGCCGCAGGTGAGTAAAGTGAACTGCCGGCAGCCGCGAGAGCAGCCACGGTAAATCCGGTGGTGCCAGCGACTTTGAGAAACTGGCGACGATTCGCTACTTTCTCTTCTTCAGTGACTTCGGGTGTCCAAATCTTGGTCATGCTTGTCTCCTCGTTTGTTTGGTCGCGCTCGCTTCAAATGGCGGGCTTGTTGCAACCTGATTGACCCTAATCCCCCGGGGTCTGGTTTGTTTTCAAAAGGTTGGCTTTGGCCTCTAGGGCCAAGGTACCGGTAGTAAAGAGCACAACTGCAAAAAACAGCACTAACATCTCTTGCAGGTCATTGAGAAAGGGTTTGATACCCAAAGGACCCGCCAGAAAAACATTCAGAAAAAACACCACGAACACCAACAACGCGCCCCAAAGCGACAATCGCGCGACAAGTTGCAGAGTGTTTGCGGTCATGGTGTCTTCTCCGTTACATCCAATTAAGCACTTTCATATAGGCGCGTGAGAACAAACTCGCGGTGCCCCAGTGCTTCGGCAGCCGTTAGTCGACCGTTAGCGGTACGCAGCATCATGTCGAGCAATGCGTCGCCCGCACCGTCCATGTTCATATCGCGCTGCAGCAGACCAGATGTGTCGACATCCACGTGTTCGCCCATGGTTCGTACAGTACGTGGGTTGGCACAAATTTTGATGACGGGCACAATTGGATTGCCAATGACGTTGCCTTGCCCTGTGGGGAAGAAGTGAAGCGCATAGCCTGAGGCTGCGCACAGTGTCACCATCTCGGCGGCCGCTGAAGACGAATCCATAAACCACAGCCCGGGACCCGTTGGGGCTTCAGCTTTGTCGAGCACACCATCAACCACGCACTTCTTGCCGATTTTCTGAATGTTGCCCAACGCTTTTTCTTCAATCGTCGTCAAGCCACCGGCAATGTTGCCTTTGGTTGGCTGCGACTCAGATAGATCGGAGGTTTTGTGGCGATCGATCATGTCTTGGTAGCGATTAAACATACGCATGAATTCCGCATGCACCTCGGGGCTGCGGCAACGGTCGGCCACCAACTGTTCACCACCGGTCAGCTCAGAAGTCTCGCCAAAGCATAGGGTGCTGCCGACTTCATAGAGTTTGTCAAACGCGTTGCCCACGGTCGGGTTGGCGCCACAGCCTGAGGTGGTGTCGGATTCACCGCATTTGGTCGATACCCACAGCTCGGAGATATTGCAGACTTCGCGTTGCTTTTCTGAAGCCCACTGCACAAGTTCGCGTGCACCGCGCGAAGCACGCATGATCGTGTCGTGGTCGCCGTGCATTTCAATAGAAAAGCCGAGCACCGGCTTGCCGGTTGCCGCAATGCTATCGACGATTTTCTTGGTCCAGCCTTCTTCGATCCCGATAACCACCACGGCCGCCACATTGGGGTTGCACCCAGTGCCAATTAGGGTACGGAAGTGCAAGTCAAGATCTGCGCCGAACTGCAGTCGCCCGTAGGGATGCGGCAAGGCCATGGTGCCTTTGATGTTGTTGGCCACTGCTTCGCAGGCAGCGTTGGAAATGTCGTCAACGGGCAGGATGATGACGTGGTTGCGAACACCGACGCGACCGTTTTCGCGCCGATATCCAAGGAAGGTGGTGTCTTGGTTAATCATGTTGATAATTCCTTGTTTGTCTCAGATTCGGTCCGGCTACCAGCGCTTGGTCTTGACGTTGTGTACATGTAGATGCTCGCCCGCCTTGATGGGTGCGACGACGCGCCCAATATCAACGCCGTACTTGATCACGGTGTCATCGCTGCTGAGGTCGCTCAGTGCAATTTTGTGACCAATTGGTATGTCACTGCGCGTTGCTAACTCGACGGTTTTGTCTTGTTCCATAATCCAGCCAGTTAACGTCTGGCCGCTCTGGATACCTTCGACGACGATCGTGCCGACCGAGTCGCCTTCTTCGTGTACGACGAAGTGAATCATGTGGATGTCTCCTCTCATCAATGATTGAGTCAATTAAATCGGAAATTCAATTCTGTGTCAAACATATCATATATATGTTTTGATTCATAGTAATGTTTCGCCTATGATGGAATGATTCGCTTTCGCTTTGCTAGCGCTCAGGTGCATCAGGAAAGCCAGTTTGCTTGCGGGTAAAATCGTTTAAGTAAGCTGCGCGCGATTGAGTGCTCACAGCAGATCGATTGGCGCACTCGTCAATTTTCAACAGTTGGTTGTATATGGATACGTCACAGGCATCGATCGCACCTTCTCGAATCGGACACGACTGGCATCAGCCAGCGCTCTACATTCGCGTGCGCGCTCAAATTTTGGAGACCATCCGATCAGGTCAGTGGCCACCCGGTGAAGCGATCCCGCCGGAGAAAAAACTTTGCGAAATGTTTGGCGTGAGTATCGGCACATTGCGAAAGGCGGTCGATGAGCTCACGAGCTCTGGTGTTTTAATTCGGCGCCAAGGAAAAGGCACGTTTGTAGCCAGCCATAGTCAAGACCGTTATTTGTTTTTCTTCTTTCATTTGCTTGGGCAAGATGGTCACAAAGAGTATCCCGCCGTGGAGTTCCAGAAAATCGGAACGGTCAAGGCCGATGCATATGCCGCCCAAGCATTGGAAGTTAGTGTGGGGGAACCGTTGTGGCATGTCTCTAATCGGCTGTCACTGAGAGGCGAGGTTGTCTCTCTTGATGAAATTTACCTGCCGAAAGCTTTGTTTCCAGACATCTCAGATGCGCGCCTGAAGGTTCGACAAACAACGCTCTACCAAATGTATCAGGACGAATTCGGTCAGACGGTTATGCGTGCGGCTGAGCGCGTGCAAGCGGTGCTAGCCACGGCAGCGCAGGCCAAACGACTGAACATCACAGCTGGTATGCCGTTATTAAAAATAATCCGCATCGCTTATACCGTCGACGATAGGCCGATCGAGCTGCGCTATTCTTTTGTTCAAACACAGAGCTGTGAGTATCGTCCTGATGCGTACGTTCGTGCCTAGGATGCCCATCTAGAGGCCCGTTAGAGTGTGCCGTGCGAGTATCAATGCCAATATCAGCATGACGGCGCCAATGATGATGTCAAGTATTTGCCAGGCCCTTGGTTTGGCAAACCAAGGTGCAAGCCACCTCGCGCCAAACCCCAGTAATACAAACCAGCTCAAGCTCGCACAAGCTGCACCGGCGATGAACCAGCTGCGCAATTCGCCAGGTTGCTGCGCGCCAATGCTGCCTACTAAGAGCACGGTGTCTAGATAGACGTGCGGGTTGAGCAGGGTAAAAGCGGCGGCTTGCATTAAGACAATCCACCAGGCCGCACGCTGACCCTGTGTTGAGGTTGTCAGACGCTGGCTTTCTTTCGCGCGGCGCAGTGCCTGAATGCCGTAGACCGTGAGAAATACCGCGCCGCCAGCAGCCAAAGCCTGAGCCAACCCGGCGCGGTTTTGAACAACTGTGGCCATACCCAACACGCCGGCGGCAATCAGTAAGGCATCAACCACCGCACAAAACAAAACCACAAGAATGACGTGCTCGCCACGCAAGCCTTGACGCAGAACAAACGCGTTTTGTGCGCCAATGGCAACAATGAGGCCTAGCCCAAGTCCAAAAGCTTGGGTAAAAACCGATACTTGTGCAAGGCCTGGTGTCATAAGTGAGTCAAACTTAAGCTTGCGCTACATTACCGCGTAGGTGTTTTTATCTGAGGCAAAGTCGTGATGTTAAGTGGTTTACCGTGGTTCATGGGGACCGGTTTGATGAGGGCAGGTTTAATGGTGGCGGGTTTAATGAGGGCGGGTTTAATGGCGCTGTGCCTGCTCGCGACGGGTAATGCCTTGGCACAGACCTCTCAAAACGAAGTCAGCGCTACTGAGGCGTATGCACTGCTGCAAGATGGTGATATCACGTTGATTGATATCCGCCGCCCAGAAGAGTGGCGCCAGACGGGTGTGGCGCAGGGTGCTACGCGTA
>Ga0209953_1000225_pt1 | contig 22244 bp, 21 predicted proteins | sample SalPonred_H2O_MG_FD_185713 | JGI IMG/M metagenome (GOLD analysis project Ga0209953, IMG submission 185713) | Salt pond water microbial communities from South San Francisco under conditions of wetland restoration - Salt Pond MetaG... | ecosystem: Environmental > Aquatic > Non-marine Saline and...
CCGGCAAACATCAGACCAGATCCCAAGCCAGTCGCCTCAGTTCGCTGTGCACCGCCTAGACGTGCCCATTCGGCATAGGCCAGACCGGTAAATCCACTTGCAGAAGCCCCAGCCACGGCGCATAACCCAAACACCATCCATGTCTCCCAGTCCATGGCGAATTGCCCGGTGAGTAAAGCTGTCGCACCCATGATGAACCCTTGCCATGCGAGCAAAGCATTTGCCGAGCACCATCGGTCTGCTAACCATCCCCAAATAGGACGGCTGATTACACCGGCCACCTGAAACATGGCCAAAGCCCAGCCGGCTTGCACGAGATTGAAACCGGTTTTACTGGTGAGATGCACCGTTAAAAACGCGATGAAACATAGCTGCAAGCCGGTATAGACAAAGCTCACAAACGCCAGGGGTCTGAGTTCGGGTCGGTCAAACAGAATCTGAACGGGCGCAAAAAGGCCGTTGCTAAAAATCCGCTGGCTAGGTTCTCGGTCGACGTCCCACTGGCGACGCACGGATTCCAATAGAAGTACGGTGACCAATACTGGCAGTGTCTGCCAAAGCAATGCCGCTTGCCATCCTAGACTTAGGGTCAGTGGGGCCATCACTAGCCCGGCCAACACACCGCCCAAGGGCACACCAATTTGTCGAATCGATAGCACCAAGTTCATCATGCGCAGCGGCGTGCGGGGTACAAGCAGGTGCGCGCTAGCTGGCGCTGTCGCACCGTAGGCGAGCCCTAATAAGGCTGCCCCAAGAACAACCGAGACGATGCTGCCAATTGAGCAGGCCAAAAGCATTGCGAGCGTTGCGATGAGTACCAATTGACTGACTCTGACGGCACCAAAGCGTCGAATAAAGCGAGGCGACAACAGTGCCGATAAAATTCCCACGCCATAGACGATGGCGATAAAAAAACCAACCAGCGTTCCTGGTATCTCTAAGTCTTGAGCGATCACCGGGGCTACCACGGGAAAAGAATACGCCGCCATCGTCGCCAAGCTTTGTGTCGCCAAGGTGGCGACCAACGGGAAACTCGGGAACTTGAGGTCCTCGCGTGCTTGGTTGACGGGCTTGGCAGGCTCTGTGGCCATAGGGGGGTTGTTCCTGTGGTGAAAGTGTTCTATGACTGTCACTTCTGTGTGTCACTGACGTCTGTCGATAGTATGAGAAAAAATCAGTGCCTGTGTGGCCCATGCCTTGCTAGTTGCTGTCGTCCTGCGCTTGGGTGCGGTGCTATAGTCCAGACGTTGCTTGCAATCTTTGATATGTGACTGATGCGCAAGCTTGAAACAACACCACGATCGCGTCTGCCGTTGTCTGCTGTTAGGCGCCTTCCCACAACAGCGACTGACAAATGAAAACAAAAATTTTGATGGGATGCACCTTGGCGTGCATGGGTATGGGCGCGAGTGCCCAAAGCGCATTCGAAGGCTTCTACGGACAAGCATCGACTGGCTATGAGCACACCACGGTGCAAGATGCGCAACTGACTGGGACGGATTTTGGGTCGACACCTAATCTGAGCAACACCGTTAGCCCAAGCTTCAGCAGCATGCCTTTGGTACTTGGTTTGGGCTACACCTGGCAAGTGCAGGACCAATTTACGCTTGGCCTAGGAATTGATTATTCGTTCAATAGCCAAAAGGACACCAACGCGGCGGTGTTCACCTATCCGGGCACTGGTTCATCAACGGGATACGACTATCAGTTTTCGGTGTCAGATCGAATGAATGTATACCTGACACCCGGTTATGCCATTGACAGCGACAAGTTGCTTTACGCCAAGCTCGGCTATTCGACCCAGCGCGTGCAATTTAGCCAAACCAATTGTTGCTCAGCGCCTTCAAACACCGCCAACATGAACGGTTATGTCATTGGACTTGGCTACAAGCAGATGATTCATGCTGGGTTCTATGGTTTTGCGGAGATTAACTATTTTGATTACGGTCGAGTGAATCTTTCCTCGACCTATACGGACGATGGCGGCGGTAGCGTCACGTCCAACCCGTCGTCGAATGCCTACAACATCCTGCTCGGAATCGGGTACCGGTTCTAAGATCATTGCTTGTTTGGCTGCGATAGGGTCACTGCGATCGGTTCAAGCGCGCCGGTGACCTACATCAGCCGATGTTGCCGTCGCACTTGATTGCGAATCGATGAGGCGGGGGTGTCGCCTAGAAACTCAAGCGCACCAGAGCGAAGGATAAAGCTGCCTGTGTCTCTGATATCAGCCACAACAGCTTGTCTGGCTCTTACGGCATCTCGCCGGGTCAGGCTATCAATGAGCTTGGCATGATGGTCAAACGACTCCCATTGCGTAATGCCTCGTGTGGCATGTCGCAACGTCGATGAAATGGCCGGTGCCACCTGTATCCACAACCCTTCGATCATTTCAAGTAGCAACGGCATGCGGGCGGCTCGATATACGCCGAAATGCAAGTCGCGATTAACACGGGCAAGCAAGGTCGGGTTCGGTCTAGGCTTATGACCTTCCTTGTTAAAACGTTGAGCGTGGTGACGCAGTTTGTGCAGTTCAGCTGGCGTCATTTGCCGACATGCGACTTCTGTGGCCAACCCTTCGAGCGCACAGCGTATTTTGACGATCTCAGCGAACTGACTGCCTGAGGGTGCATTGACCCGAATGGTGCGATTGGCAAACATGTGTAGACCGCCTTCTGCGGTCAGTCGTCTAACGGCATCGCGCACCGGCATGACGCTTGTGCCAAACTGTTCAGCCAATCCTCGAAGGGTCAGTTTTTGTCCTGGTTGCATGGCACCGGTGAGTAAGAGCATGCGCAGTTTGGTGTGTACGTTATCAGCAGCAGTCGTGCGTGTCGCACTTGTGGGTGTTGATTCAGCCATGTTTATTCCTGATAGAGTATTGATCGTTACCATACCAATTTGTGATCACAAAATATAGAAAAACACAGAAAAAATCCGTTTTTTATATGAAAAATCCTTATACGGACAGTTTTGTGATCACAATAGTGGGTGCAAGTTGGTAATGCGTCATGAATGTGACTAACCTACGTATGAATCAAAAAACACTGTCTTTAATGTGTGCTCGTTTGTCGATATAGCCATTGAAGAATTAACAGTGTTGTGATTGATTGGATCGGTCAACACACTTTGCTGCGACTCAATCCATTCGCTTGTAATCGCAAGAAGATTGCAAATTTCAAGTCTCATGATGAGACGAGTGATTGTTGCCAGTGATGAGCAAAGCATCGCAACAGTCAAGCGCCATGACAATCTGTACGTCATGAGCGTCAAGGTAGTTCATAGCAACGCATGAGTGAGATAAAAAACACCAGCAAGCACGACGCATTAACTGAGATTACTTTTAGACCGGCCACAGCCTCTGACGGCGTGGCGGTTTGGCGGGCCGTGCAGCAAGCCGGCACCCTTGAGGTCAACACCGCTTATTTCTATCTAATTTTTTGTAGCGACTTCTCTGACACGTGCTTGATCGCCGAGCACGACGGCGAGATTGCCGGGGTGCTGATTGGCTACCACCCGCCACGCGAACCTGACACAGCTTTTTGTTGGCAAATAGGCATTGTGCCGGCCTGGCAGGGCCAGGGGTTGGGTAAACGCATGTTGTCTGCTTGGTTGGCATTGCCTGCCAACCAAGGGGTGCAGTGGCTAACCGCTACTGTTGCTGATGACAATCTGGCGTCTGATCGCCTGTTTCAAAGCTTCGCCAGAGAATTGAACGTTACTTGTTCCATACAACCGCATTTTACGCAGGCGCTACTGCAGCCAGGCCATCGTCCTGAGCCGCTTTATCGCATTGGCCCGATTCACTCAGCACGCTAGAACGTGCTTAAACCGACCTGGTGTGGGCGGTTGATCTTTTTGATTGTCCCCAGGTCACAAATGGAGGTAAGCAGCATGAATATCTTTGAACAATACGAGTCCGAGGTTCGTGGTTACTGCCGCGCCTTTCCGGCGGTGTTCTCATCGGCCAAAGGGGCCTGGATGACTGACACCAGCGGACAGCGCTATTTAGATTTCTTCAGTGGCGCAGGTGTGCTGAACTATGGTCACAACAATGACCGTATCAAGCAGCCGCTGGTGCGCTATTTGCTTGGCGACGGTATTACCCACACGCTTGATATGTACAGTGAAGCCAAGCAGCGTTTCATTCAGCGTTTTAATGATGTCATTCTCAAGCCGCGCGGTTTGTCTTACAAGTTCCAGTTTCCTGGACCCACAGGCACCAACGCAGTTGAAGCAGCCTTAAAGCTCGCGCGCAAAGTCACCGGACGCCAAACGGTGGTGAACTTCACCAACGCGTTTCACGGTATGACCCTGGGCTCGCTGGCCGTAACGGGTAACAGTTTTAAGCGTGCCGGTGCAGGTGTGCCGTTGCACCATACCGCCTCGGTGCCATTTGAAGGCTATCTGGGTCAGGATATCGATACGCTCGAGTATCTAGAGGCAATGTTGCTCGATAACGGCAGTGGCATGGAAGTGCCAGCGGCTGTGATCGTTGAAACTGTGCAGGCCGAAGGCGGTGTCAATGTCGCAAGCATGCAATGGTTAAAGCGTTTACGCGAAATTACCAAGGCTCACGATATTGTCTTGATCATCGATGATATTCAGGTAGGCTGCGGGCGTACTGGCGCCTTCTTTAGCTTCGAAGATGCCGGTATTGAACCTGACATCATCACGCTGTCGAAATCACTGTCTGGATATGGTTTGCCACTGGCGCTGGTGCTAATTAAGCCAGAGCTTGATGTGTGGTCACCCGGTGAGCATAACGGTACGTTTCGTGGTCACTGCCCAGCGTTCGTAACTGCTACCGCTGCGCTGGATTTCTGGGTCGACAACACGTTTGAATTGTCAGTGCGCAAGAAGTCAAAGCTCGTTGAACGTCGCCTAAACGCAATGGTGCAAGACGAGAACCTTCAAGCTGACGTGCGTGGTCGCGGTCTGATCTGGGGCGTTGAATTTACCGACCGTGAACTGGCGGGTCATATTTCACAAGCATGTTTTGAGCGGGGCTTGATTATTGAGACCGCTGGTATCGACGATCAGGTGCTGAAGCTATTGCCAAGCTTAACCATCAGCGAAGACGACTTGAATCACGGTTTGGACATCATTGAGCAAAGTCTGCAGGCCGTGCTCCAAGAAGCCACAGCACAAGCTTAATTGATCGGGAGAAACGAGCATGATTGTTAAAAGACTGGAAGATATTTTAGGCACCGAGGCTGATGTGGATACCGAGGGTTGGACCAGCCGTCGTTTGATTTACAAGGACGCAGGCATGGGGTACTCGGTTAATGACACGATCATTAAGCCCGGCGCCGAACTTGAGATGGAGTATCGCAACCACCTCGAGACGGTCTACTGCATTGAGGGGGCTGGTGAGATTTTGGATTTGGCCACCGGCCAAACTCATGCTATTGCGCCTGGCACGATCTATGCACTGAACAATCATGATCGACACATCTTAAAGGCGAATAAGGGCACGCACATGCGCATGGTGTGCGTGTTCAATCCGCCATTGACCGGTCGCGAGGTGCATGATGAAACTGGGGCTTATGCCGTCAGTGACTAGTTATTAACTAGTGCTTTGCGTTTGTTGCGTTTGTTTGAAATCGACTGCGATAGGAGAAAAACCAGATGAATAAAACACTGGAACACTCAGCGGTCAACCAAGACCGCTATCCCTCTCGAATCTCTGACACACCTGCGGTGATCGCTCGCCAAGATCCCGTTGTGTACGGTAAAGCAAGCGATGGTCCTCTAGATCAGGCCATGCTTGATCTGTACGAGGACAATGGCTTGTTGCATTTCGAGTCACTGTTTAGTGAAACGGACCTGCAGAGTTGGCTTGATGAGTTGCACCGTCTGCGTAGCAGCCAAGCTGTTAAGTCGTCACTTGAGGCGATTGTTGAGCCGCACAGTCAGGAGTTGCGGTCCATATTTGCTGTGCATCAATTAAGTGATGTGATGCGTTGCCTAGCCGCACACCCAAAAATTGTAAGTATCGCCCAGCAGTTGCTCGGCGGCCCGGTCTATGTGCATCAGTCGCGGATAAATTACAAGGGTGGTTTTCGGGGTAAGGAGTTTTATTGGCACTCGGACTTTGAGACTTGGCATGTTGAGGATGGACTGCCAGCCATGAGAACGGTGAGCTGCTCGATCAGTCTGACACCGAATACGCCCTATAACGGGCCGTTAATGTTGATCCCAGGTTCACACCATCGGTTCATTGGTTGCGTGGGGCAGACACCTGAGGACCACTACAAGGCGTCGTTGCGTCGCCAAGAGCTTGGCGTGCCTGACGATGAAAGCGTGACCAAATTGGTTCAGGATTTCGGCATTGTCGCACCGACTGGTGCAGCAGGTTCTGTGACGTTTTTTGAGTGCAACACCATGCATGGCTCAAGCTCGAATATCACGCCGATGCCACGCAGCAATATCTTTATTGTCTACAACAGCCTGCATAACAAACCGGTTGAGCCGTTTTGTGGGCTAGCGCCCAGACCGAATTTTATTGCTGAACGACAAAGCTTTAGGCCGGCCAGTCAGTTGGTCCAGATTGTCTAAATGCTAAGTGGCGACCCTGGGTGTCTCACCGAGGGTCGCCATTAGCTTTTGCTACTGATTGCCACTACTAAACACAGCATCAGTATTACTGAGCGGTAGCAACTGCCTGCTCAGCCATTTCTACCAACTCAGGACCAACACGATCTACCCACTTGTCAAACACGGGGCGGGTGGTTTGCTTGAAGACCTCAAGCTGCTCGTCTGTCAAAGTTGAGATACCAACACCCATTTCAAGAATGGTCTCTTTGACCGGTTTGCGAGCCAAGGCAATCTGTTGTTCACCTGCGTCCAGCGCCGCTTGGCGAACAATCTTTTGGTCTTCAGGTGTCCATGAAGCCCAGACCTCTTTGTTGACCACAAACACCAGCGGATCGTTCATGTAGTTCCAGTCGGTGATGTACTTTTGGTTGAGCTTGTCCATCTTGGCAGCCACAAAAATCGACAAAGGATTCTCTTGACCATCAACGGCACCGCTGGCAAGCGCCGGCTGTGCATCTGCCCAGCTCATGGATGTTGGGTTAGCACCAAGGGCGGTAAAGGCATCTACGAATAGTGGGGAGCCAACCACACGGATCTTCATGCCCTTTAAGTCAGCGGGTGATGTGACGATTCGCTTGGAATTTGACAGTTGACGAAATCCATTTTCACCCCAAGCAAGTGGGATGGCACCGCGCTGCTCGATGAGTTCAAAGATTCTTTTGCCTACTTTACCGCCGGTTAACGCATCGGTTTGTGCGTAGGTGGTCGCCAAAAATGGCATAGAGAAGATATTCAACTCTTTGATTTGTGGTGACCAGTTGATGGTTGAACCAATGGCCATGTCAATAACACCTTGACGTACGGCAGCAAATTCACGTGTTTGGTCGCCATTGACCAGTGACACACCGGGGTAGAGTTTGATGTTGATACGACCATCGGTGCGTTCACGTACGAGGTCTGCCCAGATCTGTCCGCCTTGGCCCCAAGGGAATGCGGTACCGACCACGAGAGACATGCGGTACTCGTCTTTGTAGTCATTGGCCATCGTGGCTGACGCCATGGCCATGGTGGTGGCAGCTAAAGCTACCTTCATTGTGGTTTTAATGTTCATGTTGACATCTCCTCCGTGTCTATATGGAAAAACTAATAACCGAGCGTCTGGGGAAGCCAGAGAACGATTTCGGGAAATACCACTAACAGCAGTAGTAAAAGGGCGGCGGCCATTAAGAACCACATCACCCAGCCGATGGTGGTTTCCATCTGTACGCGTGCAATCTTGCACGAGACCATTAGGTTAACGGCAATCGGAGGGGTGAATTGGCCAATAGCGACCATGACCGTCAGAATAATGCCAAACCACACCAAGTCCCATTCATAAAATAGGGCGATTGGCATGAGTAGCGGCACAAAAATCAAGAAAATCGATACGCCATCGAGCACCATGCCCACGAGCACAAGCAGCAAGAGCACGAGTGCTAGCACGCCGTATTCACCAAGCCCTGAGCTGGTGATGGCTTTTGTGATGGGATCAATGATGCCAAGCGTCGAGAGCGAGAAAGCGAAGATACCGGCTAGTGCCACAACGATGAGAATAATGGCAGACAACTCAGCAGCATCACGAAACAGCAAATACAGGTCTTTGACCTTAATGGTTCGATAGATCACCATGCCAACAAACAAACCATAGAAGACGGCCACCACGGCTGCCTCGGTTGGGGTAAATAGTCCCGCACGCATGCCACCTAGGATGAGCACGGGTGCCGCTAGCCCCCAAGACGCATCTCGCAGACTTTTCCAAAACGGTGGGCGTGGCAGATCTGCCTCGTGTTGACCCATGCCGTGCCGCTTGGACAGCAAATAGGCTGGAACCATCAGTGCGAGACCAAATAACAAACCTGGAAATAGCCCGGCCGAGAACATGGCGGGCACCGAGGCGCCTGGCACGAGAATGGAATAGACGATCAGGGCAATCGAAGGTGGCACGAGAATATCGATGGCCGCTGACGCCCCGATTACGCTGGCAGAAAAAGACGGGAAATAACCTGCTCGGGTCATGGCAGCGATCATGACCCCGCCCACAGCAGCTGCCGTGGCTGGACCGGAGCCCGATATGCCGCCAAGCAGCATCGCCACCGCGATGGCGACCACGGGCAACACACCCGGGCCACGACCCAAGATCGCAATGGCCAAATCAACGAGACGGCTAGCGACACCCGATCGCTCAAAAATCGTACCAACCAGCACAAACATCGGTAGTGCCAGTAGTGGGTACTTGCCTAAACTGGCGTAGAAGTTTTGTGGGACGGCCAGCAATCCAAACCAGAACGCGTCCATGTTGGCCAAGCCAATGGCCAGTGTGGCGCCTAAGCCCATGGCCACACCAATCGGCAAACCTGCAAGCATGAGGGCAATGAATACGCCAAAGAGAACAAACCCGATCATTGGCCTTTCCTCGTGCGCATCCAGAGGCCGAGTAGTCGCAATGCGATGATCAGCGACAGCAAGGGCAGCCAGATTGAGTACCACCACTGTGGCACACCAATAGCTGGCGAGGTTTCTTCATAAATGTATTGATCCCAAACCAGTCTAGAACTCAATATAGCCAGCGCAAAAAACATCAACGCACCAAGCCACGCACCGAGCTCGGCAAGTAGCTGTTGAGTCTTGGGTTGACATCTATTCACAAAAAACTCAATGCGAATGTGGTGGTTGCGGGCGAACGCCACAGAGGCACCGGCAAGCGCCAACACAATCATCAGAAACACCGAGATTTCCTCGGTCCATGCAAACGATTGGTCGGTAAGGTAGCGCACCAACACGTTCATGAAGGTGATTAGCGCCAAGGCAGCCATGACCGAAGCGGCAAGTATGTCTTCAATGGCCAGTGGCACACGGGGTTTGATCGATTCGGGATTATCCCGCCCGGCGCCGTTTGCATGGGTGTTATTTACTTGATTGGGATCTGAAGAGGATTCCGGTGTTTTTAGTGTCATGGCTAAGCAATAGAGGGCAAGGTCATGAGTGATTTACAAGCGTCGACGATCTGTTGGCAGTTCACACGTGCCACCGATTCGAGTTCACTGGCGTAACCCACCGGAATTCGCGGTGCGCCCAGACGCTTGGCTGTGCAAGGGACTTGTTCGACCACACTGGCCAAGACCTCAGCACCAAACCCCCCGGCTTGCACTGCTTCATGGACGACGAGTAATCGCGAGGTTTTGCGGCTTGAGGTCAATACAGCGGCTTTGTCCCATGGCCACAGGCTTCTGAGATCGATTAGTTCGACATCGATGCCTTGTGTGGCCAAGATGTCTACAGCTTCCTGGCAGACATGGCGCTGTCGGCTCCAGGTCACCAACGTGATGTCTTGACCAGAGCGCACGATATCAGCCTGACCAAGTGAAATCTCATGATTAACATCAACGTCGCCGGTTGTGCCCCAGAGGGTCTTGTGCTCAAGGTAAATGACCGGATCGTCACACGCGATGGCTGCCTTAAGCAGGCTGTAATTGTCTTGCGGCGTAGAAGGCGCAACAACCACCAAGCCAGGTAGGTGGACAAACCAGTTCTCTAGCGATTGGCTGTGTTGTGCTGCCGAGGCGTCCCAGATGCCCATGGGCATGCGTACCACCACGGGAACTTGGCCTTGGCCACCAAACATGTAGCGATTCTTGGCGGCTTGATTGACGATCTCATCCATGGCACACAGAGCGAAGTCAGTGACACGCAACTCAATGACTGGTTTAAGGCCTGCCAGAGCCATGCCCACACCAGCACCCATAATCGCTGCTTCACTAATAGGGGTGTCAATGATTCGTTCAGGACCAAAGGTTTGAGCTAGGCCAGCGTATTGCGCAAAGATACCGCCACGCCCGATGTCTTCGCCGAGCACCACAATCCTAGGATCGGCTTGCATGCTGTCTTCCAGAGCCTGTGCCGCAGCCTGAGCATAATTCATCAGTGCCATTGGCCAGCTCCCGTTGTCTGAATGTGTTCGTATGCATCGGCAGGGTTTGGCGGTTTGCACGTGTCGGCGAAAGTCAGAGCAGCTTGAATTTCAGTCAGTGCTTGCGCATCGATGGTCTCGAGCTCTTCTACCGTTGCCCCGGGAAGGCTTAAGTAGAACTCGCGCACCAGCGCTATTGGATCGCGCTCGAGCGCTTTCTCGTGCGTTGCTGGGTCACGATAGGCAGCCTGATCAACGGAGACATGTCCTTTGACTCGATATGTACGGGCATGCAGCAACTTAGGGCCGGTGCCCTGACGCACTGACTCAACAAGTTCCTTAGCAGCCTCATAAATCGCCATGACGTCATTGCCATCAACCTCTATGGAAGCAATATCCATACTGCGCGCCCGGGCTGCAGCGCCGTCACCGGCGCTCATCGCTGCAGTGGCAGTCGTAGCACTCCACTGGTTGTCTTCGCAGACAAACAGCACCGGCAGTTTATAGACGCGGGCCCAGTTCAAAGACTCAAGGAAGGGACCACGGTTAATGGCGCCATCCCCAAAAAAGCAGGCAGTGATGTCGTCTCTACCTTGTAGCTTTTGTGCATGGGCTGCGCCCACGGCAATTGGCATACCCGCGCCAACTACACCGTTGGCACCTAACATGCCAACAGAAAAATCAGCGATGTGCATGGAACCACCGCGTCCGCCATTAAAGCCACTGGCCTTGCCATAGAGTTCGCACATCATGCGCGTCATGTCCGCGCCCTTGGCCAAGGTGTGACCATGACCCCGGTGTGTGGAAGTAAGGTAGTCTGTTTTGTTTAAGTGGGCACACACCCCAGCGGCCACGGCCTCTTGACCGGTTGACAGGTGAAGAGGGCCGCGCACTTTGGCGCTACCGCTTGCGGCCTGACCGTAAACGGCGACACCACCTTGACTGGCTGTTTCGGCGGCATCTTCAAATGCCCGAATCCGGACCATCATGCGATAAAGCGCAATCAGTGTCTGTTGCTGCTGCTTCAAAATAAATCCCCAACTCTGATCAACGGAATGGATTGATTGCTTGCATCGGTTACCGCAGGCGCGCGCTGAGTGCCGCGAGGAGACCAATTTCTCGCATGATCGAATTCGACCCTGCTTTTCTTATTGATGCATGATATCCCTAGAACCCACTGGTATGCGGTTAGACGGTATTAAGGGTTTTCACGGTATCCATTTCAGCTAGACGGGCGAGCAGATCGCCTGAGGGGTTAAACGAATGGGGGTCGGCCATAGACCACCCAAGCTGCAGTACTCGGGATTTGAGCTCACCGGCCAGGATTTCACCCGGCTGTGCTTCGGGAAATACTGTGGATAAGAGCGTGACACGATTGGCTGACACCCGACAGGCGATGTGATGCGCTTTTAGATCATCCGGGTGGTGTAGACCTGCCGCACCGATCAGTTCAGCCAACGCGCCTAATGTGTTGCGGTGATAGTTCGCCACACGTGGCGCTTTATCTTCGACCACCAGGGCTTTTTGTCGCAGGGGGTCTTGGGTAGCCACACCGGTTGGGCAGCGACCCGTGTGGCAGGACTGTGCCTGAATACAGCCAACGGCAAACATGAAGGCCCGTGCGCTATTGCACCAGTCAGCGCCAAGCGCCATGATACGTGCCATGTCAAAGGCCGAGGCCACCTTGCCAGAACCGGCAATTTTGATTTGATCGCGCAGGTTTAACCCGACTAGGGTGTTGTGCACCAAACGCAGTGCTTCTCGCAAAGGCGTTCCGACGTGGTCGGCGAACTCAACGGGTGAGGCACCCGTGCCACCTTCGGCACCGTCGACCACAATAAAGTCAGGCAGGATGTTTGTCTCTAGCATGGCTTTGGCTATCGCAAACCACTCCCACGGGTGACCGATACAAAGCTTGAAACCCACGGGTTTACCGCCAGAAAGGTCGCGCAACTTCGCCACGAAATGCATGAGGCCAATCGGTGAGTCGAATGCGGTGTGCGATGCTGGTGAATTGCAGTCTTCGCCCACACGCACACCGCGCGCTGCGGCAATTTCAGGGGTGACTTTGCCACCTGGCAAAATACCGCCATGGCCAGGTTTGGCACCTTGTGAAAGCTTGATTTCAATCATCTTGACTTCAGGGCGCTTGGCGTTCGCAATAAAGTGCTCTTCACAGAAATTGCCGTTCTCATCCCTGCAGCCAAAGTAGCCAGAGCCTATGTTCCAGATCAGATCACCGCCTGGGCGCAGGTGATATTGGCTGATACCACCTTCACCCGTGTCATGCGCAAAACCGCCGATTTTGGCGCCTTCGTTTAAGGCCAGGATGGCATTACCAGACAAGGCTCCAAAACTCATGGCCGAGATATTGAGTACCGACAAGTCCACCGGTTGCTTGCAGTCTTTGCCACCGACGCGAATTTTGAAGTCGCGATCAGCGATGTGAACGGGCTGCATGGAGTGGTTGATCCACTCGTAGCGCTCGGCATAGACATCTTCTTCTGTGCCGAATGCTTTCTTATCTAGCTGCTGCTTGGAGCGTTGATAGACCAGTGAGCGTTTGGCCCGAGAAAAGGGTGTGTCGTCTTGGTCATTTTCAAAAAAATACTGGCGTATCTCGGGCCGGATGGACTCTAGTAGGTAGCGCATATTCCCGATGATTGGGTAGTTGCGCCGAATCGAGTGATGCGTTTGTTTAAGGTCATGTAAGCCAAGCGCTAACAGCAGCCAACTGACGACGGCGAGTAACCACCACTCCATGTGCCAAATAAGCGCAAAGACTGGAAAGACAAAGCTCAAACCAAATACGACCCAAAAGACCGTAAACTGCCCACGGAAGGGCGGCAAATGGTTGCTCAACATATTTTGTCTCCACATGTGGATGGCTCGGTTTTTATTGCTTACAACGTCTCAGAGCCTACGGGTAAAGAAGATAGCAGAAATTACGCGATGCCTTGTACATTAACCCACGCTATAAGCGCTGTTAATGTAATGACCGAGGCCAACGTACTGATTAAAATCGCCTTTGCGGTAATCGCGGCATCCTCTCCGTACAGGTTGGCAAGCATAAATGGCCCTGTACCGACCGGTAGCGCGGTGGCGAGAATTGCACACCATGCCCAGACTGGGTCGAGATCGAACACAAACAGCGCAAAAAAGCCCACAAGCATGGGGTGGACGAGTAACTTAAGCACCACAATTTGGGTCACCGAGTGTCCGCCCGACTTGACTCGGGTTTGCGCGATAAAGAGACCAATGGTCAACAATGCACATGGTGTGGCGGCGTTGCCAAGTTGTTCAATACCCGCGGCGATGGGTACGGGTATCACAATACCAAGCGCCGAACACAACACACCCGAGACGGTCGATACCAAAATTGGGTTGCTTAGCAACGAGATAGCGACTTTCTTTAACGCCGGCCCGAGGCTTCGACCTTTGGCACGATGAATTTCAATGGCGACAATGGTCAAACCGAATTGGACGACCACCGTTAAAACCGCACCAATGACAGCAATGGGTAACGCTTGCTCGCCAAATAGCAACAAAATCAGGGGAATCCCCATGTAACCGGCATTGGAGTAACCAACACTTAGCGCATTTAGCATTCTGGGTTGAAACGCGATGCCTTCCCGGCGGGCAATCCACAGGTAAGCCAGCATCGTGAGCAAAGTCCCTAGCGAGAAACTTGCCACAAACCCAAGTTCCGCCATCGCTTGCAGGTCTGATCGCGCCATGGCGATAAAGAGCAAGGCGGGTAGGGCAAGGTAGATGACGAAGCGATTCAAGGCCTCGGTGGCAGACTCTTTGAATAAACCACCTTTGCCACAGAGCCAGCCTAAAAGAATCAGGCCAAAGACCGGGACAACCGTATTAATGACCGAAGTCAACATTAAGGACAGCCGCTATAGTTAGAATTCGATTAGTTTAACGTGCTGTGTTTGTGGTTCAGGATGAGGGTCCATGATGCAAGCGAATACGCCCGGTGTATCCGTTGTTTTGGGTAGTTGGTCAGAGCTAGGTGCTGTAGCCTTGCTGCTACGCATTGAAGTATTCGTGCATGAGCAGGGTGTACCCCAAGAGCTTGAGCAAGATGATGCTGATGCAAACGCGACGCATGCCGTGATGCTGCACAACAGCGAGGCTGTTGGCACAGGACGATGGGTGCTAGTTGGCCGCAGCACTGCCAAAATAGGACGGCTAGCGGTTCGACGTGACCACAGGGGGCAGGGCGTGGGTCGCCGTATCCTGACCAGTCTAATGCAAGACGCAATCAAACACGGGATTAATGAATTGCAGCTTCATGCTCAGTGCGATGCCATCCAATTCTATGAGCGCGAGGGGTTTTTTGTGGTTGGTGATCGGTTCCTAGAAGCTGGCATCGAACACGTGCTGATGAAACGCCCGCTTTAACCACTGTCTGATTGTTCTGACCTGCTAGTCCCGAGTGCAATCAATACAAAACGGCGTGGCCGGGTCGTTTGCAAGCCTAGCTGATGCTATGAACTCGCCGCAGCGGCAACACAGACCGTATTCCAATCGATCGACACGATCAATTGCTGCGAGATATTTTCGTTTGTCAGTTTCTAATCGGGCTCGATGGGCTGATGCCATGGCCGCTTGTTGCATGGCATCCATGCGCGTTAGGCGACCGTTGGTGCTTTGGTCAAGTTCAACGACGGCAGCGTTGTCACAGGCTTGAACGAGCGCTTGCTCAATTCCAGCGACGCGGCGCAGTAGTTCAGCACGGACTTCCTGGTTGCTCTCTGGCATGGCAAGTCTCGATGATCTATGTGGGCTGCTTGAGTATATGGTTGAATGAGCGTGTGTAACTTTCGCTTACAACGTTCGCCCGTAAAAATATCAAACCCGGTCAACGCTGGCGCGTTTAAGGGAATAGCGCGTTAATGGGATAGAGCCGAAGAGCCATGGGGTAGAGCCCCAAAGGGTCGCCAAACGATTTTTGTTATTGATGTTAAACAGTGGTGCCCAGGAGAGGACTCGAACCTCCACACCTTGCGGCACATGGACCTGAACCATGCGCGTCTACCAATTCCGCCACCTGGGCCCTGCGTAGGGCATAATGCTAATTAAGCAAGACGCAAATTATATACGAGATTATCCCATTGGCAATTGACCCCAAAAACCGCCGCAACCGTAAATCCAATCCGGTTGATGATGAGCGAGTAGATACCCCCAATTTTGATCCGGATGTGCCCGCGCGAGAATCCATTCTGTTGGCATTGCGCGCGGCAACGGCACCTTTGACGCCTGCCGAGTTGGCAGAACAACTTGGCGTTGAGCGCGATGAAACTTGGGTCGGGTTTGAGCGTCGATTGGCAGCCATGGAGCGCGATGGTCAACTGATGCCCAATCGCAAAGGGGTTTTGTTGTTGGCAAAGAAGCTTGACTTTATTGCTGGCAAAGTACTCGGTCACCGTGATGGGTTCGGCTTTCTTTTGCGTGACGATGGAGCGCAGGATATCTTTTTGTCACCGCGTGAGATGCTTAAGGTCTTGCATGGTGATCGTGTTTTAGTCAAAGTCACAGGTGACTATCGCGGCAAACCCGATGGCACAATCGTCGAGGTGCTTGAGCGCCGCACCAATCAACTGGTAGGGCGCTTTCTGAATGAGCGCGGTGTCTCGATTGTTGTACCAGAAGATCAACGCATCAAGCACGATGTGCTGATTCCGCCGTCAGAGACCGCATCAGCGCAGCATGGGCAGGTGGTGACGGTTGAGATCATTGAGCAACCCACTCGACACACGCAGCCACTTGGGCGGGTTGCAGAGATCCTAGGGGAGATTGATGACCCGGGTATGGAAATTGAAATTGCTGTGCGTAAGTTTGACGTGCCTGTCGATTTTTCGGATAAGGCCCAACGCCAATGCGACAAGTTGCCCGATGAGGTCAAACGCGCCGATTTGAAAGGGCGTGTGGACTTACGCGATGTGCCATTGATTACCATCGATGGGGAAGATGCGCGTGACTTCGACGATGCGGTCTATTGCGAACCGGTGGATATTGGTGATGGTCGTAAACGCCCGGGGTGGCGATTGATTGTGGCGGTCGCTGACGTTAGTCATTATGTGCGTGATGGTGATGCACTTGATGATGATGCGCGCCAGCGGGGCACAAGCGTGTATTTCCCGCGTCGTGTTATTCCCATGTTGCCTACCAAGCTATCCAATGGCTTGTGCTCACTGAACCCTAATGTGGATCGTCTAGCGCTTGTATGCGACATGGTCATTGCTGGTAATGGTGCCAAAGCCGGCAGCGTGGTTGCTTATCAGTTTTATAACGCTGTTATTCACTCGCACGCTCGCACGACTTATACGCAGGTCTGGGAAGCCTTACAACAACCCACGGGGCCAGTGGCCAAGCAGCTTGGCAAGGCCGTCCCGTTAGTACAAAACCTGCACGAGCTCTTCGGTCTGTTGGTTCAGGCCCGTAAAAAACGCGGTGCCATTGATTTTGATACGGTAGAGACCAAGATTCTTTGTAACGAACTCGGCCGAATTGAGAGCATTGTGGGCCTGGTGCGCAACGACGCACATCGTTTAATCGAAGAGTGCATGTTGGCAGCCAACACCTGCGCGGCCGATTTTATGCGTCGCAGTAAGCACCTGGGCCTGTTTCGGGTCCATGAAGGGCCAACGCCAGTCAAATTACAAAGCCTGCGCGCATTTTTAAAAACCCTTGGGTTGGGTCTCGGTGGCGGCGACGACCCACAAGGTTCAGATTACGCAGCCTTGATTGAGAAGGTTCGTAATCGACCAGACTACGATTTGTTGCAAAGCATGTGCTTGCGCTCCATGCAGCAAGCGATTTACTCCCCGGATAACTCCGGACACTTTGGGCTGGGCTATTCGGAGTATGCGCATTTCACGTCACCGATCAGACGCTATCCGGATTTGTTAACGCATCGGGTCATCAAGGCCTTGTTGGACAAGCAGCGTTACACCCCTACGGCACCTGATCACGTGGTGGTGCCTGGCATGACCCGCAAAGAGTACGAGCATGATGTCTGGGAAAAACTTGGCATCTTGTTGTCCGCACGTGAGCGGCGTGCCGATGATGCTTCGCGCGATGTCGAGGCATGGCTAAAGTGCTGGTTTGTGAAAGAGCGGGTTGGCGAGGTCTTTAGCGGTCGCATTACGGGCGTTGCCAGTTTCGGTATATTTGTCACGCTTGACACCCTACACGTCGAGGGCATGGTGCATGTCTCAGAGCTTGGCACTGAGTACTTCCAGTTCAATGAGGCGATGCATGAGTTGCGCGGTGAACGCACTGGTATGCGTTATCGCTTAACTGATTCGGTTCAGGTTCAGGTTGCCCGGGTGGATCTCGAGGCACGGCGCATCGAGTTTCGACTCGTGCAGGGCACGTCATTTGCCGCGCTAAAGCGCGAAGCGCAAAAAAGTGCATCGCCTGCTGGTCGCCACGTCAAGAAAGCAGCCTCGACCAAGCCAGCCGAGCTCAAAGGGCAAACAGCCAAGCAGCGACGTGCCTCTGCCAAACGCAGCGCCAAGGCAGATGTGGCCCCTGCTAAAAAGACCACCCGAGGCGCTAGTAAAAAAACATCTACCCGTCGCCGTTAGGCGAGGGGTGCTGAGTTCAGGACGATATTTTCTATGGGTCAATCCAGATTGCTCGCCGGGTTTCATGCGGTGCAGGCGCGCGTACGTCAAGCACCAGCGTCAGTTATTGAAGTGTTTGTCGATGGTGCTCGGCGTGACAAACGCATGACAAGCCTGATTGCTTTTGTTAAAGACCACGGTGTTCGTTGTCACATGGCCGACGCAGCACGCCTAGACCAGTTGGCCAATGGGGTGCGACATCAAGGCGTGATAGCCATGGTTGAGTCTCTCGATCTGGCGCAAGATCTTGATGAAGTGTTTGACACCTTCGCTGGTCCTGCATTTTTGTTGGTGCTTGATGGCGTGACCGACCCTCACAATTTGGGGGCTTGTCTGCGTACGGCAGATGCCGCTGGTGTGCATGCCGTGATTGCTCCCAAAGATAAGGCTGTTGGCCTAACGCCCGTAGTCGAGCGAGTGGCCTGTGGCGCTACTCAGACGTTGCCGTATCTTATGGTCACGAACCTGGCCCGAACCTTGCGCGACTTGAAAGACAGGAATATTTGGCTAATTGGCACTGATGAACGGGCCGAGCCGGGCATTCATGACGTCGATCAGACAGCACACATTGCCTGGGTAATGGGCGCTGAAGGCAGCGGCATGCGGCGTTTGACGCGCGAGTCGTGCGATCATTTGGTGCATATTCCCATGGCAGGTTCCGTACAAAGTTTGAACGTGAGCGTGGCAACAGGGGTTTGTCTTTATGAAACCGTGCGCCAGCGACGCTCGCACACCGATTAAACTATCGGATTACCTTGACCGGTTTGCTTTGAACAAAACACATCCATGAGCCAGTCCGACACGCCTGAAGGTCAGGCGGGTTTTACAACCCGTATCCTGCATCATGATCGCCGCCGTGGCACCGAGCACGGCTCGGTGCATCAATCGATACACACGTCCTCGCAGTACGGCTATGGCGATGTGCGTGACTTGGTGGATGTCTTTCAGGGCAAGCCAGGCTTCTCTTATGCGCGTCAAGGCACGCCGACGACTGCTGCGCTCGAGAGTAAAATCACGCAAATGGAGGCAGGCACCGGTGCCATTGCGTTCGCAACTGGCATGGCGGCTCTGGCAACGGTTTTTACAACGCTACTGAAAGCTGGCGATCATATGGTGGCCAGTCAATACCTATTTGGTAACACCAACAGTTTGTTTGGGACGTTGTCGCAACTCGGTATTGAAGTCACTCTTGTCGACGCCACCGATGTGAGTGCAGTCCAGGCTGCGATCAAACCCAATACACGGATGGTTTTTGTGGAAACCATCGGCAATCCAGGCACGCAGATTGCGGATTTGATTGGTATTGGGCAGCTAGCACGAGAGCAGGGGCTGGTGTACCTAGTCGACAGCACCCTGACTTCACCGTATTTGTTGCAAGGCAAGTCTGTTGGTGCAAGTTTGGTAATGCACTCGTTGTCTAAGCACATCGCAGGTCAAGCGCAAGCACTTGGCGGGGTGGTGGTCAACACGGGGCTGTTTGATTGGTCGCAGTTCGACAATATTTTGCCTGCATATCGCAAGGGCGATGTATCAAGTTGGGGCATGACGCAGATCAAGAAAAAAGGCTTGCGTGACATGGGTGCCACACTAGCGGCCGAACCTGCGCATCGAATCGCTATTGGTGCCGAGACTTTGGCATTGCGGTTAGAAAAAGCCTGCGCTAATGCTCTAGCTTTGGCACAGTTTCTTGAGCAACATAACAATGTGGCCATGGTTCGATACCCCGGCTTGCTCTCGCACCCTCAGCATGAGCGCGCCGCGGCTTTGTTTGGCGGGCGTTTCAGCACGTTGTTGTCTTTCACTCTACCACCTGAGCTCGACTGCATTCAGTTTTTGAATCGGTTGACAGTGCCTGTTCTAGCGACCCATGTGGGGGACACCCGCACATTAGCGTTACCGGTGGCCCAGACGATTTATCACGAAATGGGTGCTGCTTTGAGGCAAACAATGGGCATTGATGACAATTTGGTTCGAGTTTCAGTCGGAATAGAAGATAGCGATGATTTGCTCAACGACTTTGAGCAAGCATTGAAGATGGTCTAAGTGAGCCACCAAATCTGTCCTTAGCATTTCGCAAGTACGTTCGTGCACAGATGCTCAATGTTTCAACTGATCTATGCTAAAGCACACGTTATGTCGTTTTTTTTGTCTGCAAATGACCTGCGCCCAATGATCATGCGGGTTTCAGGATTTTTTTTGTTGTTTTTACTTGACACCGAGCCCGGCTCACGGTTGAATACGAATATACAGTGCGTGCGCGAGCATGCGTTGTTTTACGATCCCACACGACGGCTCGATGTGGACTATTTAACTTACAGATAGCAAGGGGTAAACCTGACATGAACAAAACCGAATTGATCGACCACATCGCCGCCAAGGCTGATATTTCGAAGGCTGCTGCAGGACGTGCCCTCGAGGCTTTGATTGGCGGTGTTAAGACCACCCTGAAAAAAGGTGGCTCGGTGACTTTGGTCGGTTTTGGGACTTTCGCTGTTTCGGTTCGCGCTGCTCGCTCAGGCCGCAATCCACGCACTGGCGAAACCATCAAAATCAAAAAGGCCAAGGTGCCAAAGTTCCGTCCTGGTAAGGGTTTGAAGGATGCTGTGAACTAAGCACTAGTACAATCATTAACGCGACTGAGCACTAGGGTCCGTTAATTAAAAACAAACGTGCGTTTTGCAGTATTTCAACGGTCCGCTATAATGCGGACCGTTGTCACTAAAAGTCTATCGTTTTAGATCATGACTTTAGTTTCAGTTTCGTGGGTGCTTAGCTCAGCTGGTAGAGCGGCGCCCTTACAAGGCGTAGGTCAGCGGTTCGAACCCGTTAGCACCCACCACGAGACCTCCCTTCCTAAATTTCCCAAATTTCCCAAAGCCCGAATTCTTAGACTGACTAGTCACTGCTATTAGCGGCATTAGGTCAATAGCCCGTCGCGCTTTGCTGACTGATTGATTTGTGTGAGCTCCTCATCAATAGCATGGACCAAGGCGCTTTCTAGTTGCGCTTCGGAGCTTATGCGCGTTTCAATTTGTTGCGCAATATCTCTAAGTTTTAAGGCGCCAATTTGACTTGCACCCGCTTGTAGTTGGTTTAGCTGGCTTAGTGCGCCATCTAGATCACCTTCATCAATAAGCTTCAATAGGCTTTCCACGGTGTTTGCGTTTTCCTGCAGAAACACACGAAGCAAGCGGGCAAACAAATCGGCATTTTGACCCATGGTCTGAAGGGCATGGTTACGATCAATGCCGGCAATGTGTGGAAACAGCCGCCACGGTGTGGCTTCAATCTGCAATGCCAGACATTCAATGAGTGGCTCCTGTCGCAACGGCTTTTCCAATAGAGCATTGGCGCCAGCCTCTTTAATTTCCTGGCGCTGCGTGCCGACCAAGTCAGCGGTCATGGCAATAATAGGCAAGTCTTTTAGCGTGCTGTCTTCACGGATGGCGCGGGTGCACTCAATTCCATTCATGTTGGGCATCTGTATGTCCATGAGAACCGCATCAAACCTATCAGCGGTGTCTTTCAATCGATCTAAGGCTTGCTGGCCGTCAGCTGCGCTGTGACAAGTGATCGACAAAGGTGCCAGCATTTCTGCAATAAGGAACTGAATCGCAGTGCTGTCGTCAACCACGAGAATATGCGCACCCTTCAGGTGCGCTTGGGTTTGTGCCGCGCTCGCGCTCGGGCGTTGTAAGGCAGTCTCAGGCTGGGTTGCGAGAGGCAGCGGCAGTTCAAGCCAAAACGTTGTGCCGATTTGGGGTTTGGTGTTCAAACCAATCTGTCCGCCCATGGCGTGGATAATGCGTTTGCTAATGGCTAGTCCTAGCCCTGTGCCACCGAGTTGGCGCAGTGACTCGTTTTCTATTTGTTTGTATGGCTCAAATATTAATGACTCAAGGGCCTTGGGTATGCCGATACCGGTGTCGCTGACTTCGATGCGAATCCATGAAGGATCTTCAGCTTTGTCCAAACACCTCATTTTGACACCAACGCTGCCTTTCTCGGTGAACTTAATGGCGTTGCCAATGAGGTTAGACAGGACTTGTTCCAGACGAAATGCGTCAGCTTGCCGCCAAACCGGGCAGTTCGCTTGCACATCAAACGACAGTGAC
>Ga0209953_1000226_pt1 | contig 22071 bp, 25 predicted proteins | sample SalPonred_H2O_MG_FD_185713 | JGI IMG/M metagenome (GOLD analysis project Ga0209953, IMG submission 185713) | Salt pond water microbial communities from South San Francisco under conditions of wetland restoration - Salt Pond MetaG... | ecosystem: Environmental > Aquatic > Non-marine Saline and...
TATATATGCCTTTACAGATCCGCAGAGGGACAAATGCACAGCGACAGATTCTCGCTGTTCCGCTAGCCAGTGGCGAACTACTTTGGACAACAGATACACAACAACTGTTCATCGGTGACGGTGCTACCCTTGCAAATGCCCTAACACCTGTTGTAGGATACAACGACGAAAATGCACAGGATGCCGCGGGTGCAATCTTTACAAACGGAAGCCACACTGACATAACATTTAATTATGTAGATGGGTCAAACACCATAGACGCTGATGTTAGCATAAGTGCATTTAGACAAAATGTTGACATGGGCGTGTGGAGTCTTTCTGGATCAGGTGATATTACCACAACTGGTACAATTACAGCGGAATCTTTAGTTGGTAACTATAAAGGTAGCATTTTTGGAGACGATTCTACAAATCTTGTAAATGCTGTAGATTCTAGCATTAATTTAGATGGCACTGTAAAAGGCAATATAATCCCAGACACAGACCTAGCATACGATATTGGTAGTGGAAGTGCTAGATTCAATGATTTATATCTTAGTGGTTCAAGTATATTCTTAGGAGATGCAGTTATCAACAGTGTAGGGACTGCGGTTAATTTGCCTAGTGGATCAACTATTAACGGTGAACCTTTAGGTGCAGCTACATTTGCTGGTACAGATCTAAATGTTAATATCATAGGTGACGATAGTTCAATCATTGTAGACAGTTCATCTGGTAATATTAATGCTGCTACTGTTACAGGTACGTTTGTAGGTACATTAGACGGCGATGTAACCGGATCTGTATTTGCAGATGATTCAACTTTATTGTTAGATGGTATCGATAATTCATTAGTTGCTCCTAGATTACGAGGTAATAAACGTTTGATTAGTGATGGAGCACGAGCGGAGTTTCAGCTAAAATTTGATAATATGGGCGATTTGAATGAATCATACGGTCAGATAGTTTTCGCAGGTAGAACCACAGCCGGTTTAGAAGGCGAGGGTGCAAAAATTGTAGGCGGAAAATTCGGTGTATTTGTGCAAAACGATTTTAATACAAACAGTCCTGGCGTTTACCTTGAATCTGAAACTGCTACAATGACATATCAGGGAATTGCTTTTGGTACTTATTTCCCATCAGCAGAATTAGATATTCGTGGTAATGCTATAATATCTGGCACAGTAGAAGCAGACGCATTTACTGGAGACTTGACAGGAAGCTTATATGCCGATACTAGTACAGTTGTGTTTGATGGTACCGACTCTAGGTTATTTGTTGAAAATATAAATGTGATTGGCGAAACTGGAAATACTCCTGCAACTCCGGGAGCTGTTGATAGCTGGTTAGAAATTTCGGTTAACGGTGCCACAAAATACATTCCACTTTATGCTTAATTAAAATAAATCAAACAATAAATTCGAAGGTTATCAAAATAGTGGCTGGATTAATTTAGACGACAGTGCGGTAGCGTCCTTACCTCTCTCTACGAACTTCATACTTATATTTGCTGGGTTAAAATATTTTTGCACTAACCGGAGTACTGTATTACTATCGTAAGACTTACAACTGAACACGTCGATATAAAAATCGCCGTTCAGGTCAACAAAATGTCCTGTGATGTTTGATGTCTCAATCATTTGACAAAAACTTATTCCCGCTTTATTAGGATCGTGCGTAGCAAAACGTTCTATTTGTAAATCTCCATATGCCTTCATATCAATATCATTGACCAATTGCTTAACAAAAGCCGTCACATTGTCTTTGCAAGATATGTTTTCAAGATTGCCTTGTTTACAATCTAATAATAAATGATATCCCCATGCCATTATTTTATCTCTCTAAATAGTTCCGATTAAATATAATTATACTTAATTAGGTTGGCAGAGCACTTTAATGAAATTTTATATTACAGGTACAAAAAGGGGTTTAGGAAAAGCACTTGAAGAAAAGTACGGGAACTGCGGCTCTTTAGAAGAATGTGATGTTTTTATAAACTGTAAACATGACGGCTTTTCTCAGATTGATTTGCTTTACAAAGCAATTGATCAAAAGAAAAAAGTTATCAATATTGGAAGTTCGGCTAGTGATTGGATTTATCATCCAGGTAAGAAAACCTATAGGTATGGTATTGAAAAAAAAGCACTACGCGATGCAAATAGTCAACTGTTTGACAATTACTATGATACTACTTGTATAAACTTTGGCTTCTTTGATACCGAAAGAGTTGCAGACGTTGATACTCCTAAAATGCATTTGGAATATGTGGTAGGTATAGTTGAATGGGTTTTAAATCAACCATATAGAGTTAAAGAACTTACTGTATGTCCCAAAGGAAAAGGTACATGAGTAAATTCAAAAAAACAGAGAAGAAATACAATATCGAAAAGATACGCTATGAACTTGAAAGTATACAATATGCTGTAAATTCTAATAAAAATTTACAGACATGGAAGGGCAATTTTGACGTATTTGATCCAGAAAATAAAGACAAGACCGATCAAGAAATTTTTCAAGAAAAAGATATAACAGAATGCTACTACGATCTCCCTTACATCAACAGTATTATAAAAGAAAATAGATGGTATAGGACCAGAGTGTTAATGCTTAAACCTAAAGAATGTTATACCTATCATACAGATCCTAGTCCACGTATGCATATTCCTGTTAACACAAATAAATCATGTATGTTTATATTAGATGACGAAATAGTAAGGATGGAAGAGGAAGGATCATTGTATTGGATTGATACTACATTGCCACATCTAGCTCTCAACGGTAGTAGAGAACTACGCATACACATAGTTGGGTGTGTTTAATCATTCCATATTTCTTCTGTGTCTTTTAATTTATATTTTTCATGCAAATCGATACCAGTAATACGCTTATACTCACGTATTAGATAATTAGGAGTGTCTAGCGTCAAACTATAGCCATTACGATGAGCTTCATCTCTGTATTTAAACCAACGTTCGATACGTATTTTCATATTGTTATCGCCATATACCCAGTGGCCTAACTCGTCATATTCTAAGCCGTTGTTTATAAATTTTTCGTGTAAAGGAGTATCAGGTAAGATGTTTGTTGCCATTACACTGGGCTTGAGAATAGTCCCGTCGTCGTTATATTTTTTATACCTGCTCCAAAACGCTAAATTTTCTTGGAAGTCTTGTTCTGTTTCTGTTGGATATCCTACCATTAACAACGGAATACATCTAATTTTGTTTTTACTCGCCTGAGCAAACGTGTATTCTATATCTACTTCTCTTACACCTTTTTTCATTTCATTGCGTGTTTTATAGCATCCGCTTTCTATACCTACTAACAGTTGCTTGAAGCCAGCCTTGCGAATCTTGATCCAAAGTTCTTCACTTATTATATCCTGGCCACGTGCAATCCATTGCCCCTTTATAGTGGGTTTTATACCTAGTTCAATAATAGCATCTACCATTTCTTCTAAGTTTTCTATATTACCATTTAATAGACTATCGGTGAAATAGTAATGTGTGACTCCTGTGGTATCTATGTAGTGTTTTATTTCACGAGCAATAGTTTTTCCAGTTTTACTTACAAACTTAGGCCAAATTGAACCTACATTGCAAAATGTGCATCTTTTTATACAACCCCTGGTACCAGTTATGTACAACCATTTACAACCTGTTGGTTCTTTATGCGGCTCCCACCATGTCCCGCTATATTTTGTTAAGTCAAAGTCGCCATAATCTGGGAATGGTAGGCTATTCATGTCGCTGATCTGTAAAGCAGGATTGCCATTTATACCATAATAATATCTGTTTCCTCTTAGGTATTCCAAAAATGATAATTCACCTTCGCCTGTAAAGTACGCATCTATCTTTCCTGTTTCTAGCATTCTGCTCCCGTACACAGGTTGTGTGCCAGGTCCTCCCAATACTACTTTACTGTTAGGACAGTATTGTACTATAGTATCAAGAAACCTATTACAAATTCGTTCTGTCCACATGCTCAACACAGTGATGCCGATTACTTGTGGATTTTGTGATAGAATTCGTTCGCACCATTCGTGTACACATGGCTCTAAATAATTGTTCCATGCCTCTTCGAACAGATCATCTTGCATAAAAGTTTGATCGTTATAAATCCACCATTCTGGTACAACAGTGCGCAATTTATGATACAGTTCAATATTAAAATCAAAACATTTAACACTATAACCATCTGCTTCACATATGCTTTTAAGAGCAGCCGGGCCAATAAGTGGAGCCCTTATTTCCATTTTTGGTAAAGTCACTAATACAACATCAGTCATTGAGATCAATCCTTACAAAACAGTTAGGACCAAATTCTACACCTTCGTCAAAAAAGTCGCTAGTTTTCTTAAACCCTGCAGACTGATATGCAGGCAAGGCACTTTGTCTAGGCATGCTCCACGCATAAGAATATCTATTTTGTTTAGCATAATTAATCACAGCATTCAATAGCATCAATCCAACACCTTTTTTCCTATATGCCGGATCTACCCATATGCCTCTACTTCTAAAGCCGCCATCGAGTGTAGAAAAGCCACTATTTACTCCTACTATATAATTGTCTATGTATACAGCAAAAAATATTGCTGTTTGTTGACTTATACGTTTATCTCGACCTCCAAGGTACGCTATATTATTTGTAGGCTTTATAGAGTCCTTTCTTCCAGGCCAAAGTTTTTCTTCCCATATAGGAAGAACAGTTTCAAAACTAACAATCTCAAGTTTCATAATTAGGCCACAACCTATCAAGTAGGTCTCCAATTGGTTGCAGAAATACACCGTGTCCGTCTATGGTGTTTTTTAAGTGCGTTCTATATGCTTCATCTAAGTTTTTTACGTTTTCAAATCCAGTACGTTTTTCTCTAAGTGTCATTGAATAATATTTAGAATATACTTGATGTTTAACTTGAATAATATCTCTAAGTTTAGCTTTATTAGGAGCAATAAACATATTGCTCACTTCTTTTTCTAACATGAAACTTAACAACAATTCCGGAGTATATGCGTAAAATCCAGGAGCCATATTTCTATTTCTCCATTTGGCGTATCTGTACACACTATCTTCTTTTTCTTGTACTTGAAATTTCCATCCGTCATCTTTACGCTTAAAAATAGGATCACCGTGTCCTGCAACAATAAAACCGTCTAACTGATCCCATAACCACATATGGACTGGAAATTGCGGACTAATACAATTTGTTGCAACAGCATATGTTTCTAGATCATGCTTATAAAATTTTTCTAAATCAATTTCAAACTCATGTAGTTTTAATCCCATGCGTTCACAGAAACTTCTACTATGTTGTAAATCGTAGTCGTTGGTTTCGTTTTTCATTACTAAAGTAGCAACTCTAAAGTTAATGCCTGCTTCTAAAAATACTCTAATAATAAATTCGCTGTCTATGCCGCCACTATAACTTATCCATATGTTTTTAGACTTTTCTGCTATTAACTTAGCGGCTCGCATAGCTTCGGATTTAAAGTCCGTTGGCATGCTAGAACAACGACCTACGTTAACAGTGTAATTAGGTGTATTGTGAAAGTTGAGATGATTATTGTATGTAATATTGCAAGACATAGTGTAGTATATATGCTTGATAAAACTGATTGACTTTAGAAGCTGAAAATAATATTATGTAGTATCAAATTAATATCTGTTAAGAGTTTTATGAGATACATACACTTAGAGGAAGAAAACATGAAAAATATCATAATGACGATGTTGATAGTTATTTCAAGTGCAACCTGTGCTGATAGCACTGTAAACATTGTGAATTACGGAGGTGCTTGGGGAGAAGCACAACAACGAGCGGCGATTGATCCGTTTATAGAGCAGAACCCAAACATAGAAGTAAACATTATTAAAAATGCACACTCTGCGCTTGCGGCATTGCGTACACAAATCGAAACAGGAAAGATTACATATGATGTAATTGACATTCCGCAAGAAGCACTTGCTATTGCTTGCGAAGATGGGTTAGTTGAAAACTTTGATCACGACAAAATTCTATTGCCTGCACCAGACGGTACATTGCCTAGCGAAGATTTTCTTCCTGGCATGTTAAAAAATTGTGTGGCACCTCAAGTAGTATACAGTATTCAGTTTGGATATAACCCGGAAACCTACATCAATAATGCTCCGCAGACACTAGCAGATGTATTCGATGTAGAACAGTTTCCAGGTAAGCGAGGTTTGCAACGTCGTCCTTATAATAATTTAGAATGGGCTCTGATTGCTGACGGAGTTGATCGTAATAACGTTCGTGATGTACTAGCAACAGAGGAAGGACTCGATCGTGCATTTGCTAAACTAGATACAATCAAAGATCACATTGTATGGTGGGACAAGGCTGCCGCAGGTATACAGCAACTAAGCGCAGGACAAGTACAAATCCTAGCAAGTTATAATGGTCGTTTTTGGAAGGCAAAGAACGTTGACGGACAAAACATTGAACAGATTTGGGACGCACAAATTTATACTGTATCTCCTTGGGTAGTAGCCAAAGGCCAAATGACTCCGGAAGTTAAAGCATTTATTCAACATGCTACCAGCACAGAAACACTAGCACAGATTAGTAAGATTATTCCTTATGCTCCAACTCGTCAAAGTTCAATTGAGCTAAACAGCGGCAATTGGACGTCGGTTGATACTGGCACAGACATGGAAGCAGAAATGGTCACCAATCCAACTAACTTTGCTGGAAGTATTCCACGAGACGGCGCTTGGTGGGCAGAGAATGGTGAGCGTATTAACGAGCGTTGGGAGGCATGGTTGCTAGAATGATTCATGAATTATATAAACGTCCTATATGGATTCGTGACAATGTGCTTACCGAGGAGCAATTATCTAGCCTAGAACAGCTTTGCTACGAGCATGCAGAGGACATAACAAGTTATAGTGACAGGTATAATCCTGATATATATAAGTTTGGACATTATGCACAGATTTACTTAAATGAAGATAATCGGTTTGACTGGATTAGTGACTTATTACTTAATGAATTAAAGACATATGTTTTAGAACTAGGGTATACACATGAGTTTTCTAACAAACTGTTTATCGCAAACAGTTGGTTAGGAATATACAAAGAAGGAGATCTTATTCCGCAACATGTACATCGAGATAGTCTATGGTCGCTTGCGTTTTACATTAAAAATAAGACTCCTACTAAATTAAAGTTTATCCATGATATGTATAACAGTGCTCCATACCCTCAAGATTACCATTTAGAATGGTCTAAGAATACTTCTACGTTTGAGTGTACACAAAACAGAGTTCTTATCTTTAGTTCATACGACTGCCACGGCGTAGATAAAATACAAAGACCCGAAGGCATCGAAGATGAGGATCTAAAGGTTATGTTAAGTTATAACTTTCAAATAGCAAGGCCATAAATGTTAAAAATAGAAAACATAACAAAAACCTATAAAGAAATAGTGCTAGATAATGTTTCCTTTTACGCCAATACCGGAGAGAATATTGCAATACTAGGCCCAAGCGGCAGTGGTAAAAGCACCTTACTTAATTGTATCACAGGATTTGAAAATCCCGACTGCGGCAAAATTTTAGTTAATGGTCGAAATATCACTAACTTACCTAGTAATAATCGATCGCTCGGTATGGTGTTTCAAAATTTTAGCCTGTTTCCAAATATGACTGCTCGTGAAAATATAGCCTATCCGTTGCGTGTAAAAGGTAAAGATACCAGTTCAGTATTAGATATTTTAAAAGTTATAGGTATGGAAGAACATGCTAATAAGTATCCATCTCAGTTGAGTGGCGGGCAACAACAAAGGGTGGCTATTGCCAGGGTATTAATATACAACCCTGATGTTATTTTAATGGATGAACCACTAGCATCATTAGACTTAAAACTTAGAATTAGATTACAAAAAGACATTAAAGAACTATTAAAAGACACAACTGTCGTATATGTCACACACGACTTTACAGAAGCGTTTAGTATGTGCGATACTATTGTGATACTAAATCAAGGAAAAGTGGAACAAATAGGTAGTCCTACTGAGATAATTAATAACCCTAGGAGTGATTTTGTAAATGAATTTGTTTGCGAAACATGGAAGGATTATACCGCTAGTATTTTTTCTAGCGATATTCTTTCTTCTTCCATTAGGTGAAATTCTAAAAAAAAGCATCTATAATACAACGGTGGAACAGTATCTGCCTAACATAACACACTATGCAAAAAACGGCGGAGATAGATTAGAAGCTATACAAAAAGACTTAGCTAGAGAAGACAGCCGCAGAGCTATCACCTATCTAAATCATCATTACCACAAAACTCGCAGTATGTTTAGGAAGGGTATAGATCATCCCGGCTGGCAAGACCCTAAGTTTTGGGCAGTGATTGAAAAAGAAATAAAGCCATACACATTTGCTAATTTTCAACGTGCGGCAAACGACTTATATTTAAAAGTAATAGGAAGGACTTATCTACTTAGTGCAATAATAACAATAATTTGCTTGGCTATAGCATATCCTTTGGCATACTATCTAACTAAATTAAAAAGCACTGCATCAAAGATTGCGCTGTTTATTGTTCTTATTCCACTGTTCAGCAGTTTTTTAAGTAGGACTGTTAGTTGGATCTTGCTTTTACAGCCATTTGATCTTATGAATACTATTACAGCAATCTATATAGGCAGTGTATATATTGCACTACCTCTAAGCGTGTTGCCCATATACCTTGCTATGAAAAATGTGGACACTGATCTAATTAAAGTTAGTACAATTGCTGGCGCTAATAAACTTCAAACCTTTAGATTTGTTTACTTCCCGCAAACAGTCAAGGGTATAGCAAACAGCATTACACTGACATTTATGAGTGTGACTGGATACTACATCACTCCAAGTCTACTAGGAGGCAGTAAAGGATTGTTTGTGACAGAGCAAATCATCAGGCAAGTACAATATACTCTAAACTGGGGACTGGCAAGTGCATTGGCTGTTATAATGTTGAGTACTAGTCTACTGTTGTTTTATGTGTATTATCGCATCAATTTCAAAGGAGATAGTAATGCTTAAAATATTCTCCTATGCTATATTCTTGTATTTACTTTTGCCTATGCTTGTGATAGTTGTATTCAGTGTTGACGGCGGAAACTATTTTAAGGTTTCCGACTTTGAGTTCAGTTTTAAATGGTATAGTCAGTTATATAGCGATCCTATGTGGTTTAATGGTATTGTCACAAGTTTTAAGATTGGTATTACTACTGTTGTTTGCTGTATACTACTAAGTATTCCAACAGCACTTTGGTTGAACAAATACAAGAACGGAGTAATATTGAGTATAATAATCAGTCCAATAATAATACCTAGTATAATAATCGGGTTAGGTTGGGTTTTCTTCTTTAATGATATAGGCTTTACTAACAGTTTTGTTAACGTTGTCATTGCGCATACTGTGCTCTGTGTTCCTTACGTTGTGCTAATGACTCTAAGCAGTTTGAATAATTATGATCAGAATGTTGAAAAGAGTGCTAAATTGTGTGGGGCTAACAGTTTACAAATTTTAAAAGACATACAACTTCCAATTATGTTGCCTGGATTACTAACAGGCAGTTCCCTAGCCTTTATAACCAGTTTTGACGAGTTTATAGTGGCACTCCTGCTCTTAGATCATAGCACACAAACACTACCAATAGTAATGTGGAGTTATGTGACTGATATTATTAGTCCGAGTGTATTAAGTGTCAGTGTGATAATTACTTTAGTATATGCTGTTTTAATCGGTATAGGGAGATTAAATCAAAAACATGTATAAAGATATTGTTTTTATAAGTATTCCAAAATTTGAGGTACAAAGTCCTCTTATCGGTCCGGCCGCACTTAAGGCAGTTGTGGAAACTCACGGCTATACTAGTCAGTGTATAGATTTTAATGTAGAATTTTGGAATACTATAAAGAACGATTATGCACACTTTTGGTTAGATAACGATCAAACCCTAATACATAAAAAATATTTTGAAAAAGTAAAATCTATCTTTGAACCGTTGATTACGCAGGCAGTAAAGAAAATTGGCAGTTTAAATCCAAGGTTTATCGGCATTACACTATTAAGCCATTGGCAACATGTAATGTGTGACCTTTTCCTTGACGAAATACTTGCTCAGTTGCCAGACGTAAAAGTAGTGTTAGGAGGTCCAGGTGCTACGCCAGACTATGGTCCAAAAAATCTAGAAAAAAATCGAATATATGCTTATGTAGAAGCAGAAGGCGAAAATACAATACTAGAACTTTTAAAAGAAAACAGAGATTATCCTGGAATTAACGGCCGATCACCGATGCAGATAATGAATTTAGACTCGCTTCCTTTTGCCGATTATTCAGACTATGACTTATCCAAGTACAGTCACTTGTTTAGAGATCCGTTCCAGGATCCAAAGGGTACAGACTTACTTTATTTGACCGGTAGTAGAGGATGTATTAGACGTTGTAAGTTTTGTGATGTTGGTAAGCGTTGGCCGATGTTCGCCAGTAGGAGTGGTGTCACTATTGCTAAAGAAATGATCCATCAAGTAAAAAGTCACCCTGAAATAAAAGAATTTTACTTTACTGATAGTTTATTAAACGGCAATATTCCGCAAATGAACGCAATGATGGATACACTTATTGAAGAAAACTTAGAAGGTATTAAATGGGGCGGGCAATTTATTGTAAGGCCTCCTAATTCGCAAGGACCTGAGATATACAAAAAATTAGCAAAGAGTGGGTGTACAAGAATGTTGCTAGGCATTGAAAGCGGCAGCCAAAAAGTTCTAAATGCTATGAAAAAAGGTGCTAGAGCAGTTGACATTGATTACACTCTAGAACAATGTTCAAAGAATGGTATAGATACTGTGATGATGATGCTTATTGGTTATCCCGGAGAAGGTGAAGACGAATTTCAAGAAACTATGGATATGTTTACTCGTAATGCAAAGTATGCAAAAGACGGAACAGTATTTCAAATTAGCCTTGGCGCAACAGTAAGAATATATCCGGGAACACCTTTGTTTGATCAATTTCAAGAAATGGGCATTGACTACGACGATGTAGGTGCTTGGGAAATTGGCGATAACACACAAAAAGTAAGAATAGAACGTTGGTTTAGATTGCGCAACCATTGCAGAGACCTAGGGTACAAGTTTGCTCTCGACTCTCCAACTTTCCTAATAGATCGATACAAAAGAATTACAGGCAAAGACATAAGGGATATGTATGGAGAATAAAGTAGCATTACACATTGGTGTGTTCGACGATAGTTATTTGTATATGAGGGAAGCACGAGCACTTGGATACAAAATTGTAGCAACACATCCAATGGAAATTAAAGACAAGTATTATTATCATACTGTAAAAGATATGATAGATGAGTTTTATATCATTGATTATATGGATGTAAATTCTTTAGTACAACTAGCAAAAAGTTGCGGCGCCGAAATGACAATTACGCATCCTTGTACAAACGATGCTAGCATGGCTATGGCTTGTGTGAACACTCGAATGAAATGGAACGGCATAGGCGAAACTGCCGCAAAATTTTGTGCAAGCAAGGAAGCATGGCAAGAACTGTTAGTAGAGCAAGATTTGCCAAGGCCAAAATGGTCCTATCGATACGACAAACTTACCGACTTGTCTAGTCTTACCTATCCTTGTATTGTAAAACCTAACTATGGTGCAGGCAGCAATGGTATCAAAAAAATCGATAGTGCAGAAGAACTAGAGACGTTTATGCGTGAACGTGATCGATCTAACGGTTGGAATCTAAATAAAAATTATGATTATTACCTAGTGCAAGAATATACCCATGCTGATTATTTTAGTGGTGTAAACTGTTATGTGCAAGACGGAATCATTCATCCTTATACACATTATGCTAGAGACCAAAAAAGTAAACTAGAACAAGAACGTTTGCCTTATTTTTATTATGAAGAAGGATTGTTTCCAAGTGATTCAAAGTTTATAACACAAGAAGTTTTAGATATTCTACAACATCTAGCAAATGTGCTGGAAATAAAAAATGGCGCATTACGTACAGAATTTTTTTATGATAATGATCTTAACATAATAAACGTCATAGAAACGAATCTTCGCCCAGGGAGTAGTCACACAGCAACAAGTTTTCACGAAATTTACGGATACAATGTCACCCAACAATTAGTTAAACTAAATTCACCCGATTTGAAGGCAGATTTTACACGCAAACATAATACACAGTACAAATACTCTTTAGGTAAGCAATTTAGATTTAAACCAGGAACAATCGAAAGCATTAAATGGCCAGAACTAAATGAACATGTTCATCATTTCAGCAGTACACTTCACGCAGGAAGTAAAATCCCTAAATACTGGAACGCCAGTGTAGGGCATCAAAACGGACAACTTATTTTGTTAGGTGAAACTGTAGAGCAAGTATATCAGCAATTGGACCAATTTACAAAAAATATCAAAATTCAATATGCTTAACCAAAAAAATTATTCCTGTATTTTTCCTCTAAATAAATATCAATCTATGGAGATACCTAAAAAGTGATCAATATAGTTGTGACCAGCAAGCCTGTAGATGGACTGTTATATTACAGTTATGAATATTGTTCATATTTAAATTCTATAGGTGTAGATTCTAGAGTTGTTATTATTACTCATAGAAACTTTACAGTAATGGATTACATCGAAACTATTCTATGCAAATACATACACTGTGAAAATGTAGTATTCGATAATATTGTTCCGGATCCTAATGATATTTCTCTTGTAATGGGTAGAAGCATGATAACGCTGTCCTGGCAAGACTTTGGAGATTACCGATTTGAGCAACAAGATAGTTTGCGAAAACTTTTTGCAGGAAATGTAATCAGTGTCTATTCAGAAAATCACCCTGCAAAATATCCTTTAGCTTTAGAGTTTTATAACCCTAAACAAGTTATAGATTTATGCGATACAGAAGTATATCCCAACGGCGTAGGTGAACATTTTGATAAACGCATCAATTTTGATATTTACAAGCCGTATCATGACGATCCGCAGTTCGAGTATTTGTTTCTCGGAACTAACGACAAATACTATGCAACAGTAGAAAAATATATAGGAGATTATCCCGATCACGGAATCTTGACATACCGTGCTGATTATGTTAATATGAACAATAATAATGTATTTGTGCCTGTGACAAATTTAATCGGACTGTTCGATACTTATGTGTATACAAAAGCAACATTTGATCCTGCACCTAGGATTATACAGGAATGCAAATATTATGATAAAAATATTATTTACAAAAGAGACAAAAATTTAAAGGACGGTGGCAGTGTTTATTGGAAACGTGATATATACCCACCCGACATAACGGCAATAAAAAATGCAATAAAGGAATTAAATGGAAATTGATCCAAGATGCTTAAAATTCAATAGTCCAAAAAATAAAGGTGCAGCATATACTTCAGACGGGTTTATTTTACCATGTTGCTGGATAGACGACCCACCGGTGCATAGATATATTGTTGAAGCAGGTTTAAAAGATCCAGAATTGGCTTTAGAGAACAATGACTGCCTAGAAGACATTTTCACGTCAGATCAGTGGGAGAACTTTTTTCAAAAGTTATTTAACGATCCTGATCGATGTTCTTACATGTGCAAGAAAAAATGCGGAGTGGGGCTTACCGAGGGCGAAATTGAAATTCGTAAAGTAGAAGAGAGATTAGAGGTTTTAAAACAGAGTGAAGGAAAGAATTACTGACACATATGTCAAGCATCAAAAGAATAGCAGGATCAATATTGATACTTCGCATCGTTGTCCATTTCGCTGTCCACAATGCGTAAGACAGAAAACAATAAGTCAAGACATGATCCGTAGAAGTTTTGATTTAGAAGAACATAACTTCAAAAAAATATTAGACTATTACGAATACGGTCTTACATTTTGCGGTCAGATATCGGATCCGATTTACCATCCTAGATTTTTAAACTTTCTAAAAATGTGCCACGGACAGAAACGAGCTATTCGCATAGCAACAGTAGGAAGTGGCAAAAGTGATGAGTGGTGGGACGAGGCTTATAGTTATGGCCTAGGCGAAAATCAATGGACTTTTGGAGTAGATGGCATAGACGAAAAAAGTGAATTGTATCGTGTTGGTAGTAATTTTAAAGATCAGTGGCGTCGAATGCAACAGGGTAGAGATCTAGGACATGTGATTGTTTGGCAGTATATCATATTTGGGTATAACGAACACGAAATAGATCGTGCTATAGAAATTGCAAAACAAGAAGATATTGCACTGCTTTTTGTAAACACTAATAGAGGATTTAATCCGGAAAGTGATACTCTTAGAAAGAATGTTAATTTTAAAATTAATAGTCCTGACGAAAAACATCGAGATTCAACTGGACGTATGAAAAAAGAATGGTACGGGCATGTCACAGAAACATTACAAGCCTGGCGTGATCTTCCACCATGGAGTGAAAAATGAAAAATAGAAAATACAATAAACTCAAAAAATGCGAACATTATCCAGCTTTATTTTACGACGCTGAATCTGACACTTTTGTAAAGTATTATCATGGCAGATATGGTTTAGAAAAATGGTGGAATATTTATAGAGAATATCAAGAGTTTGAACCTCGTGCAGTTAAGGTTTTAGAAGTGAATTTAAAACGAAATTACTTTGTAATGGAGTCTATAAAAGGAATCAATCTTGAACATGAAATGATACAACTTAATTTTGAAGATACAAGAAAAGTTCTTGTGCAGACACTAGATATTTTTAGTAATCAATTCAATTTTAAATGCGACTGTCTATATGAAACTGAAGTATTTTATCATAAAGATTTTCGAACTGAAAATCTAATGTTTGACGAAAATAACACGGTTAGAATAGTAGATCCCGATAGTTTCAGTGCGGTCCCGCTTGATAGAATGAATAATTTATTGTTTTTCGGACGATACATGGATACACTCTATTCTATTCGAGAACGCCTTAGTTTTGCAGAGCTCACTGAAGATCAAAAATATCGACTAGGAAGAGGATATCTATACTAATGATACCATACGACGGTTGGGATAGAGAATACAAACAGAATGTAGGTGCTTACATAGAACTTTTTGACCAGTTTATGAATCAAACAAACTACGAAAACAACGAAGATTTTGAACGAAAAGTTGCATATCGATTTGATCGTAAACATTGTGTAAGTGTTGCCAGTGCTACAGATGCATTACACTTCTCTCTTTTTGCACACGGCATCGGCCCAGGCGACGAAGTCTTGGTTACAGACTTTTCATGGATAAGCAGTTCAAGTTGCGTAGACATGGCAGGTGCTACCCCGGTGTTTTGCGATATCGATTTAAATTCATACCACATGAACATGGACAGCATTCGTCGTATGTGTTCGGCAAAAACAAAGGCTATTGTGTATCCTCATCTGTTCGGCAACATGACGGATACCACAGATATACAGCAGTTCTGTCGCGAGCGGGGCATTGTGTTTATTGAAGATGCCGCACAGAGTTTAGGAAGTAGTTTGAACGGAGTTGCCGCAGGAACTATAGGCGATTCTAGTGTGTTCAGTTTTAACTCGAACAAGGTAATCGCGGGTATCAACGGTGGCGGTGTTGTATTAACAGATGACGACGAAGTTGCACTGCGTGTCAAGCAGATTCGCAGGCACGGCAAAGACAAAACATTTGATACCTTAGGATATAACAGTCGCATGTATGTTCTAAATGCAAAGATTATAGAACTGCGTATGCAGAGCATGGAACAAAATCAACAGCGTAGGCAGGAAATAGCACAGCAGTATAACACGGCCTTTGCAGATTTGCCTGTGCATACGCAAACAATGACTGAGGGATTAAATCACAACTATCACAAGTATGTGGTAAGGTTTGAGGACAAGCTTACTCGCAAACGAGTAAAAGATGCACTAGGTGCAAGCATACACTATGAAACACCGTTAAGCCTGAACGGAATGTATTCGGGCAAGGTTATCCGTTCTGATGCGTGTGCCAATGCCAAGAAGGCCGCCGATACTGTAATAAGTTTACCAGTGCATGCTTGGCTTACAGATGATGAAGTTAATTTGGTTAAAAATTCAGTAAAAACTGCGATTTAAATTACTTTTTTAATATTAAATATATTATTGCAGACAACAGTATTATAGGAGAATGTAAATGCTGGTTGAGGATATATTCTCGAAAAGAAAACATGTAGTCCACTATGACGACAAAATTATTCCAACCCGTGCAGAGGTAGAGGAAATTTTGAGAGTAGGATATTCTCTAGCAACATCAAAACAGAAAGCATATGCCTATAAATTTTGGATATTAGGCCCTAACAAAGAACGAAGTCACATGCTGTGGGAGATGGCCGAAGGCAGAAAAATAGATGTAGACTACGAAGCATACGGTACCACCACCGAAGATAAAAAATATGTAGCGAATCCTGCTCTGTTTCATCTAAAAAGTTCTCCTTGGACATTTTTAGTGACTCCGAGAACTTCGTCTCCAAACCCGCATTTTAAGTATGCATTTGAAACTGCTGCCAGTAAATGGCAACTAGAAGATCGAGATTTTGTGAACACGAAAAATAGAGAATCAAATGCAATAGATGTAGGGATGGTGGCAAAAACTATCAGCGGTGCCGCATTAGAAAAAGGCTGGGACGTATCATATAATATATGTTTTCAAAACGAAAAATCAAAATGGCCAAAATCTCTTCCGTTTATTAGTGACCATGCTACAGGGTTTAGACCTGTAATGATGATGACCCTAGGAAAAGGTAAAAAATATTATTATGAAAGATTAGTCCGAGACGGGACCATAGCAAACGATCCAAAATATAATACAGATCCGCCTTTCGAAACAATTTTCGAGTTTTGGGATGAAACAGAGTCATGAATAACTATAGATATGTTTTAGAGTATGACAGTTCTGCCTTTGTTGATCCTCAATATATTGACGATGCACTAGAGTATGCATGGAAGGTAACCCCATCAAAGCAAAACTTTATGCCATATAAGGTGCATGTACTATCGCCCGAAGCCCAAGATCATAAACAAATTCTATATAATAAAGCACTGACTCAACAGGCATCAAAGTCAGGAGTAAAAATAAAAACTAAAAAATCTTTAGAAAAATACAACGATAGTTTGACAAAAGACCATAGACAACCTTTTTTTAGGAATTTAAAATCAGCTCCATACGTGTTTATATTTGCACAGCGTGTTGAGGATCAGCCTAACATTTTTCAACAACAAAGCATAAAGGACGGACAAACTTATTGCCAACTAGAGCTTAAGGATCCCGAGCACGATATCTGCAAAGACATCGCAAGAATTGAGATAGGCATGTTCAGTGCGAATCTTGCATCACATTTATTATCTAATAATATAGATGTTAGTTTTACAGAATGTTTTCCTGGAGAGCTTCATACCTGGACTGAAAAAGAATTTAATTTTTTAAAGGATGACGTTCTCTTTATTATGACAGCAGGAAAAGGGAAAATATACAGGAGAGATCTTAAAGGGCAAGAAGGAGATCTCAAACCAAATTTTGAAAGAATCGTAAACAAGGAAGTATAATGATTAAAAAAATTTTAAATAACTGGAAATACGTTCTCAAATTCGACACTGAGCACAGAACAGATAAAGGTATTATTACAGACATAATGCATACAGCATGGCAAACTACTCCCAGTAAAAACAGTTTTATGCCTTACAGAGTCCATGTAATTGGTCCAGAAGAAGAAGGTTTAAAAAAAGCAGTTTATGAAACAAGTGCCGCTAAAGAAAAAAATTCAAACAGCAGAAATCCAAATCCTGATCAATGGGAAGTGAATGGGAATAAAGCAAGTTTGCTTAGTGCCGAATACATTCTAGTGTTCACTCCTAGGGCAGAAGATGAGCCTAGTCCTTGGCAAATTCATTTACACGAAGGAGGATGCTACATGGACGCATGGTATGAAGACAAATTACACAAATATAGAGCAACAATTTTGGTTGAGGTTGGACTTTTTGCACAAGCCGTATCGACACTGTGTTTAGAACAAGGACTACATACCAACTACATTTCGTCGTTTGAATCAGATTTAAAATATTGGGAAGGTCTTGACTTTATAAAACATCCACCTTGTCTAATCATGGGAATAGGTAAGGGTAAGCATTTCCGTAGAGATTGGTTAAAAAAAATCGGTTGGGATGAAGGCGATCACAAACCGAAATTTGATAGTGTTGTTCATTTTTACGGTGTTGAAAAATAATGGATTTAAAGAAAGCGATAGATTCGGCACAGAGAGCACAACGCAATTACGATCTTTCTAAAACTATTCCGCAGGACGATTTAGAAACTTTAATCTATGCAGCTGTAAATAGTCCATCCAAGCAGAACGAAACCCATTACAGTTTACATGTTTATACTGATCAAGATGTAATTCGAGACATTTATAATAATACAAAAAAGTTTATTCTTATGAGAGACGAAGAAGATCGCAAAGAATTATTTGGTGAAACAGACGGAAAGTATTGGCAAAATGACAAACAATCTGTGACTAACTCACAAATTCTAGCAAATGCACTATTTGTATATGTAGAAGAGACTGGGGAAGCACGAGGCGGGACTCATTTTGTAGGACAAACGAACCCTAATGGCAACGCAGCTAAACTATACTACGAACAACAAAGTTATAGTATTGGCATTAGTATGGGCGAACTTATTTTAACTGCAAACTTGCTAGGATATAAAACTGGGATTTGTAGTGCAATGGACAGTAGGCCAATTAAAAAAATTGTAGGAACGGAAAATAGTGTAAAATTGTTAGTAGGAGTTGGATTTGATAATGTCGGAACTGATAGGCGATTACACCCTGAAACATTAAATAGAGATGTTCCAGAAAAATTTAGAACAGGCGACTTGGAAGAACAGTGGCGTTTTCCTAGTTTAGAAAAACACACAAAGGTAACCATCAATGGCATTAACACTTAAAGATCTAAAGTCTGCAGGATATCTCACAATTGATTTTTATCTCTCTAAAAGTTGTAATAAGAGTTGTCATTATTGCACAGCTTGGACACTTGAAATGAGAAATCTAACAGTTGATATGGAGTTCCTAAAAAATACTTTAGATTATCTTAGTCCATATAAAACTCGTATCTGTTTGCTCGGTGGGGAACCTGCTCTTATTAAAAACCTTAACGAAGTAATTGCTGAAATAAAAAAATACGACAACTTCGTTATACAAGTGATGAGTAATTCGTTAATTAGAAAATTTTATCCTTGGATTTTAGAAGATCCTGAAATATTTTACATTGAACATTTGGTTTTAGATTTTCATGAAGATAGAATTGAAAAATTAGGAAATTACGATTTTTTTGAAGAAAACGATAAAAATAACTATAATCTAATCATAGAAACTCCAAACTACTTTAAGTATAGAGAAAATTTCGATTTATCTATAGTTGATCATAAAAACACAGAGTTCAAAGAGTACAACTCGCGTTCTCCCAGTTTCGAAGTGATAGAACAGGCACCTGAATTCGATAGACGAATTTGCGCTAAATTTCCTATGGTGCCGGTTGTAGATTTTGAAATACAAAAAATTAGACACTGTAGTCGCAAAGTGATTAATGGTAGTCGTCAGTTTGAAGTAACACGAGAGAACGTAGACAAGATGATGAACTTTGAACTTTTTGAGTTTGAAAATTATTGTAGAACATGCACTGATATAATTCCTCGCAGACCCGACTGGCAAATTTTACAAATACTAGAAAAAATGGATTAAAATGAAAATTTTTTCTCTTGCACTAAACATGCATGACCACAATACCTATGATGGAGAATTTCACAATCAGGTAGAACGAAATTCTCGATTAAAACATAATCTAATTTATAAAAATCCGCACGACCCTTCCCGGTGTAGAGAATTTTTTTACAGCTCCTTTTTAGAAAAATATTTAGATAAAACAGAAAACACTGTTCTAGCGTTTTCGTGTAGTAATTTGGGTATAGAATATATTAGAGATTTAATAGATAGTACCTTACCAAACACAGACTTTTTAAACTTTAGACCTAAAAACTTATGGGATAGATATCAAACTGATTTTTACTACATTGATCATCATCAAAGCCATGCCGCATATGCATTTCTAAGTTCAGGATTTGCAAAATCAGATATCCTAGCAATAGACGGAAGAGGATGGCATTACACTTGTATATTTGTTGATAAACACGGAACTATTACAGATTTGTCAGACAAATTAAGTATTGGCGGATTATGGAATAGGCTAGCACAGGATCTAGGGTTTGGTTATCTAGGTGCAGGTAAACTAATGGGATTAGCCGGCTTTGGTAAATTAAACTTCGATATCGAAGTTGTAATTAGAGATTATCTTAAATCGCCAAACCATAAACTCAGCGACGACGCACAAAGAATCATAGAAAATGTCAGCAAAGAAGATGTAGCATACACACTACAATATGTAACTTTAGAATTAATCAAGGAACATGTATTACCTCTTAAAACCTGTGATAACATCTGTGTAGCAGGTGGTGTAGCATATAATGGATACATGAATGAAGAACTGACTAAACATTATAAGCGTGTTCATGTGCCGCCAGCGGTAGGGGATGAAGGTCAAGCTATTGGAACATACATGCATGCAGATTATGTGTTAAACAATACCATACATATTCCTAACACATATGCTGGTAGAGAATATCAAGTTGATACCGATCTTTTTAAAGATTTGCAATGGGAAGAAAAATCTTTTAAAGAAATTGCTAGGGAAGTTGCGCAGGCGATATCAGAAGGAGCCATTGTGGGGTGGTATCAAGGAAAAAGCGAAAGCGGTAATAGAGCACTAGGTAATAGAAGCATACTAGCCGATCCTAGAAATCCTAAAATCAAAGACATTATAAACAATAGAATTAAAAAACGTGAAGACTTCCGCCCGTTTGCGCCTAGTGTATTAGAAGAACACTATCAAGACTATTTTGATACAACTCAATCTAGTCCATATATGTCTAGGATTGTTAAAATAAAATCTTACGAAATTCCTGGAGTAACCCATGTTGACAATACTGCAAGAATACAAACAGTTAACAAGAATTTTAATCAAAAATTCTATGATGTTATTAACGAGTTTTATAAGATTACAGGAATACCAATGTTGCTAAACACAAGTTTTAATTGTCAAGAGCCCATAGTAGAAACTCCAGAACATGCTGTAGATACGTTTAAAAACACAGAATTAGATATACTAGTAATCAATAACTATATGGTAAAAAAATGATACATCGAGACGATATAAATTTAATTAAAAATATTATTAATTTACATAACAAAAATGTTGATTTTAATTTTTTATATAAGGTATTAACAGCAACTAAAGATTTCGATTACTTAGCAGATGATATTTTGGATTCATTTAGTGATAACCAAATTAAGGCAAAGTCTCGAGTTTTAGAATTTATCGATAAAGGTAATTTTATAAATGAAGACTCCGAAGTAATTATTTTCGGATCTTGGTACGGAAGCATATTGATACCCGGTTTAGCAAATAAAGTTAAAAGAGTTACTTGTATAGACTTAGATGAACAGGTTTTAAAAATTGCTAAAAATAGGTTTTTTGATAATATTAAAAACGTTGATTATATCACAGCAGATGTTTTTGAAAAAGATAGAGAAAGGTATTGGAATACCAAACTCTTTATTAATACTTCATGTGAACATATGTTGCCTATGAAGCAATGGCCATATTGGCCAAAAAATACTAATTTTGTTTTTACATCAAATAACATGCGTGACATTGAAGGTCATGTAAACTGTGTAGACTCTATAGAAGAATTTAAAACACAACTTCCGGATAATTCTACAGTGTTGTTCGAAGATGAAATCTCAGATGAACGAGGAACACGATTTGTTCTCGTTGGAAAAATACACTCTTGACTTTGCAGTTTTAAGAATGTATACTACAGAAGTGGTCGTGAGCAAAACTTCGGCAAAGCTCCCTACAAGGGGAAGGCATCACAGACGTAGTCGCAGATGCTTGTAGGTTCGAATCCTACCGACCACACCATTGTTTACGATAAGT
>Ga0209953_1000227_pt1 | contig 22052 bp, 22 predicted proteins | sample SalPonred_H2O_MG_FD_185713 | JGI IMG/M metagenome (GOLD analysis project Ga0209953, IMG submission 185713) | Salt pond water microbial communities from South San Francisco under conditions of wetland restoration - Salt Pond MetaG... | ecosystem: Environmental > Aquatic > Non-marine Saline and...
ATCTTCAGACGAGTTTCCCGCTTAGATGCCTTCAGCGGTTATCTCTTCCGTACTTAGCTACTCGGCAATGCCATTGGCATGACAACCGATACACCAGCGGTACGTCCACTCCGGTCCTCTCGTACTAGGAGCAGGCTCCGTCAAGTATCCAACGCCCACGGCAGATAGGGACCAAACTGTCTCACGACGTTTTAAACCCAGCTCACGTACCTCTTTAAATGGCGAACAGCCATACCCTTGGGACCGGCTACAGCCCCAGGATGAGATGAGCCGACATCGAGGTGCCAAACACCGCCGTCGATATGAACTCTTGGGCGGTATCAGCCTGTTATCCCCAGAGTACCTTTTATCCGTTGAGCGATGGCCCTTCCATTCAGAACCACCGGATCACTATGTCCTGCTTTCGCACCTGTTCGACTTGTCAGTCTCACAGTCAAGCACGCTTATGCCATTGCACTATCAGCACGATTTCCGACCGTACCTAGCGTACCTTCGAACTCCTCCGTTACGCTTTAGGAGGAGACCGCCCCAGTCAAACTGCCCACCATGCACTGTCCCCAACCCGGATAACGGGCCAAGGTTAGAATCGCAAACAAACCAGGGTGGTATTTCAAGGTTGGCTCCACGCAGTCTAGCGACCACGCTTCAACGCCTCCCACCTATCCTACACAAGCCGGTTCACAATCCAATGCAAAGCTACAGTAAAGGTTCATGGGGTCTTTCCGTCTAGCCGCGGGTAGATTGCATCATCACAAACACTTCAACTTCGCTGAGTCTCAGGAGGAGACAGTGTGGCCATCGTTACGCCATTCGTGCAGGTCGGAACTTACCCGACAAGGAATTTCGCTACCTTAGGACCGTTATAGTTACGGCCGCCGTTTACCGGGGCTTCGATCAAGAGCTTGCACCCCATCACTTAACCTTCCGGCACCGGGCAGGCGTCACACCCTATACGTCGACTTTCGTCTTGGCAGAGTGCTGTGTTTTTAATAAACAGTCGCAGCCACCGATTCTCTGCGGCCCCTTCATGCTCCAAGCGCAGGCTCTTCACACTACCGGGGCATACCTTCTCCCGAAGTTACGGTATCAATTTGCCGAGTTCCTTCTCCTGAGTTCTCTCAAGCGCCTTGGAATATTCATCCCGTCCACCTGTGTCGGTTTGCGGTACGGTCTCGTATGGCTGAAGCTTAGAGGCTTTTCCTGGAACCACTTCCAATCACTCCGTGAACCTAAGTTCACTCGAGCCACACCCTTGAATTACGCGCCCGGATTTACCTAAGCGCCTTCTATAGTGCAGCAACAGGGACGTCCAACACCCTGATGATCTTCCGCAATCCGTCCCCCCATCGCACCATACGACGGTGCTGGAATATTAACCAGCTTCCCATTAGCTACGCATCTCTGCCTCGCCTTAGGGGCCGACTCACCCTGCGCCGATGAACGTTGCGCAGGAAACCTTGGACTTACGGCGAGGGGGCTTTTCACCCCCTTTATCGCTACTCATGTCAGCATTCGCACTTCTGATACCTCCAGCAGCCTTTACAAGCCACCTTCGCAGGCTTACAGAACGCTCTCCTACCGCGTGTACAAAGTACACACCCGCAGCTTCGGTCTATTGCTTAAGCCCCGTTACATCTTCCGCGCAGGACGACTCGATCAGTGAGCTATTACGCTTTCTTTAAAGGGTGGCTGCTTCTAAGCCAACCTCCTGACTGTCTATGCCTTCCCACTTCGTTTCCCACTGAGCAATAGTTAGGGACCTTAGCTGGCGGTCTGGGTTGTTTCCCTCTTGAGTCCGGACGTTAGCACCCGGTGCTCTGTCTCCCACGCTCATACTTGCCGGTATTCGGAGTTTGCCATGGTTTGGTAAGTCGCCATGACCCCCTAGCCATAACAGTGCTCTACCCCCGGCAGCAATACGTGAGGCACTACCTAAATAGTTTTCGGAGAGAACCAGCTATTTCCAGGTTTGTTTAGCCTTTCACCCCTATCCACAGCTCATCCCCTAATTTTTCAACATTAGTGGGTTCGGTCCTCCAGCACGTGTTACCGTGCCTTCAACCTGGCCATGGATAGATCACCTGGTTTCGGGTCTACACCCAGCGACTAAATCGCCCTATTCGGACTCGCTTTCGCTACGCCTTCCCTATTCGGTTAAGCTTGCCACTGAATGTAAGTCGCTGACCCATTATACAAAAGGTACGCAGTCACCCCCAAAGGAGGCTCCTACTGTTTGTATGCATGCGGTTTCAGGATCTATTTCACTCCCCTTCCGGGGTTCTTTTCGCCTTTCCCTCGCGGTACTGGTTCACTATCGGTCGATCACGAGTATTTAGCCTTGGAGGATGGTCCCCCCATCTTCAGACAGGATTTCACGTGTCCCGCCCTACTTGTCGTGCGCCTAGTTCCACCTTCGTGATTTCGTCTACAGGGCTATCACCTGCTACGGCCAGACTTTCCAGACTGTTCAACTATCACAATGGCTAAAACGCACCGGCTGATCCGATTTCGCTCGCCGCTACTTTCGGAATCTCGGTTGATTTCTTTTCCTCGGGTTACTTAGATGTTTCAGTTCACCCGGTTCGCCCCTCTGGACCTATGTATTCAGTCCAGGGTACCTACCTCGCGGTAAGTGGGTTTCCCCATTCGGATATCTGCGGATCAAAGCTTGTTTGCCAGCTCCCCGCAGCTTTTCGCAGGCTGCCACGTCCTTCTTCGCCTGTGATCGCCAAGGCATCCACCACATGCACTTAGTCACTTGATCCTATAACCCTGCAGGCTCGCACCTGACAGACTTATAAGTTTTTTACTACTTTGCTGAGTTTTCGCGTTTGTGTGCCGTTCTTCCATTCAAGGCTCTTTATGTGTTTCCACACAAAGACTTGAGTAAGAACAAATTACTACAATGCAATCACAACCCGTATCCGTGTCTCTTCGGCCCATCAACCCTGGTGGATCAACAAACCCCTTTGACACAAACACTTCTCGTTGTGCTTCTTCCCAATTGTTAAAGAACAAAGAGTTACCTATTTCTACTGAACCACGCAACACCACTAAACAATTCGCCTAATGACGCTCAATGCCCAGTCAACAATACAAGACCACTGCCCAAGACCACTGCCTTACCCTGTTGACTACGCACTGCTTAGCTCGCTGCACTGCCCAGTTCCACTGCCGTCGCCGTCTCTACCCTCACCACCTGACTTCCAGCCTGACTTCGCACTCACCAGACACAACCCCTACAACCGCCTGCTAGAGAATGGTGGAGGATGACGGGATCGAACCGACGACCCCCTGCTTGCAAAGCAGGTGCTCTCCCAGCTGAGCTAATCCCCCTCTGTGACACGCAGATGGTGGGTCTGGTTGGATTCGAACCAACGACCCCCGCCTTATCAAGACGGTGCTCTAACCGACTGAGCTACAGACCCAACCGACACAGCATCTAACCCTTTATCCCAACCAACAACCGATAAGTGTGGACACCCAACACCTTAAAACAATCAATGCCTAGCGCTGACTCTAAAAGGAGGTGATCCAGCCGCACCTTCCGATACGGCTACCTTGTTACGACTTCACCCCAGTCATGAATCCCACCGTGGTAATCGCCCCCCTTGCGGTTAGGCTAACTACTTCTGGTGAAACCCACTCCCATGGTGTGACGGGCGGTGTGTACAAGACCCGGGAACGTATTCACCGCGACATTCTGATCCGCGATTACTAGCGATTCCGACTTCATGCAGTCGAGTTGCAGACTGCAATCCGGACTACGATCGGGTTTGTGGGATTAGCTCCCCCTCGCGGGTTGGCAACCCTCTGTCCCGACCATTGTATGACGTGTGAAGCCCTACCCATAAGGGCCATGAGGACTTGACGTCATCCCCACCTTCCTCCGGTTTGTCACCGGCAGTCTCATTAGAGTGCCCTTTCGTAGCAACTAATGACAAGGGTTGCGCTCGTTGCGGGACTTAACCCAACATCTCACGACACGAGCTGACGACAGCCATGCAGCACCTGTGTTCCGGTTCTCTTGCGAGCACTCCCAAATCTCTTCGGGATTCCAGACATGTCAAGGGTAGGTAAGGTTTTTCGCGTTGCATCGAATTAATCCACATCATCCACCGCTTGTGCGGGTCCCCGTCAATTCCTTTGAGTTTTAATCTTGCGACCGTACTCCCCAGGCGGTCAACTTCACGCGTTAGCTGCGCTACCAAGGCCCGAAGGCCCCAACAGCTAGTTGACATCGTTTAGGGCGTGGACTACCAGGGTATCTAATCCTGTTTGCTCCCCACGCTTTCGTGCATGAGCGTCAGTGTCATCCCAGGGGGCTGCCTTCGCCATCGGTGTTCCTCCGCATATCTACGCATTTCACTGCTACACGCGGAATTCCACCCCCCTCTGACGCACTCTAGTTCGACAGTTAAAAATGCAGTTCCAAGGTTAAGCCCTGGGATTTCACATCTTTCTTTCCGAACCGCCTGCGCACGCTTTACGCCCAGTAATTCCGATTAACGCTTGCACCCTACGTATTACCGCGGCTGCTGGCACGTAGTTAGCCGGTGCTTATTCTGCAGGTACCGTCATCTACACAGGGTATTAACCCATGCAATTTCTTTCCTGCCAAAAGTGCTTTACAACCCGAAGGCCTTCATCGCACACGCGGGATGGCTGGATCAGGGTTGCCCCCATTGTCCAAAATTCCCCACTGCTGCCTCCCGTAGGAGTCTGGGCCGTGTCTCAGTCCCAGTGTGGCTGGTCGTCCTCTCAAACCAGCTACGGATCGACGCCTTGGTAGGCCTTTACCCCACCAACTAGCTAATCCGATATCGGCCGCTCCAATAGTGAGAGGTCAAAAGATCCCCCCCTTTCCCCCGTAGGGCGTATGCGGTATTAGCTACTCTTTCGAGTAGTTATCCCCCGCTACTGGGTACGTTCCGATACATTACTCACCCGTCCGCCACTCGCCGATCCCCCCCTTTCCCCCGTAGGGCGTATGCGGTATTAGCTACTCTTTCGAGTAGTTATCCCCCGCTACTGGGTACGTTCCGATACATTACTCACCCGTCCGCCACTCGCCGCCAGACCGAAGTCCGCGCTGCCGTTCGACTTGCATGTGTAAAGCATCCCGCTAGCGTTCAATCTGAGCCAGGATCAAACTCTTCAGTTCAATCTCTGTGTCTTGGCATGCACCAGTAAACCAGTACACGCCTACTTCACTCAAAGAAACAGACAAGTCATTCAACAAATCTCTTTGCCAAATTCCTTTACCTTGCTTCTTTTTTGTGAGCACTTACTTATCTATGTGGTCGTTGCGCCCTTAAGTACATACCAAACACCAAGTTGCCCCAGCATCCAATACCCACCTAAGCACACCAACTGCCTCTCGACATTAAGTGCCCACACTTATCGGTTGTTTTGTTGTTAAAGAACAATGCAGTCGCTGGACTGCCTGCAACCATTCGCTTGAGCCAAAGACAAAAAAGCAACAGACTTTTAAAAACTTCTCGTCTGCAACAAATCTGTAGTGATTTTCGATTAACTTGATCGGAACCGATCAAAGAAACCTGCTCATGCTACTGACTGCGATTTCTACTCTTCGACATTTCGTTTTGATCTGTCGTTGAATCAGAGAAACGAGATTATGCACGTGTTTTTTTTGCCTGTCAAACGCATACGCAAAAATAATGACAGATCTTGTTCATGACTTAATCTGATGGGCAAACTGCTGACGTAGCTTCTCCATCTTTGGCGCGATCACAAACTGGCAATAGCCCTGATTCGGGTTACGCACAAAAAACTCGTGGTGATATTTTTCTGCTGTCCAGAAAGTGGTGCGAGGCAGCAGTTTGGTGCAGATCGGCGCCGGGAATTGACCACTGGCATCCAATGCATCAATCATCTGTTGGGCCAATAAAAGCTGCGAATCATCTTGGTAAAAAATCGCAGACTGATACTGAGGGCCGACATCAGCGCCTTGGCGCTCGGGCGTGGTGGGGTCATGCGTGGCAAAGAAAACTGCCAACAAATCCTGGTAACTCACCACATCCGGATCAAAACTAAGACGCACCGCCTCAATATGGCCGGTGTTCTTCTGACAGATCTGCTCATAGGTAGGGTTATCGACATGACCTCCGCAGTAGCCCGGTTCGATCGCTTGCACACCGTTAATCTCAGCAAAGAACGCCTCCGTGCACCAGAAACAACCACCACCAAACACCGCTATTGTCATCACACACCCCAAAAAACTCAAATCATTCGCTACAAGCCCGTTTCTAGTTAATAGCTACTACCAACCAATCACTCGGGCTTTTGCACAAGGCTCAGAATAAAAATTGCCATGTCGCGGGCTTCCTCATCTGAGACCTGCGGTTGAGCCGGCATCGGTATGGCGCCCCACTTGCCACGCCCACCGTTCTGTATCGAATTCATTAGCACCGTGATCGTTGCATCACGCTCACCGCCACCATAGCGATTTGCAATGTTTGCAAAGGCCGGTCCTACACGCCTCTTGTCCACCTGATGGCACCCAAGACACATGTTTTGCTGCATGAGACTCATGCCTTGTTCCATGGTCATCGTGTCTTGTGCGCTAACACCCATAGGGCTTGCGCACAACAGGCCAAGCAACAGATTAGTCCTCAAACGCATCGGTCACTGCTCCTTTACTCGCGCTGCTGGCAAGTTTGGTAATCTTACCCAGCACGCCTCGGGTATACCGAGGCGCGGGCTGCTTCCAACCTTGGCGACGTCGCTCAATTTCCTCGTCAGGCACATTTAACTGCAACAGCAACTGGTGCGCGTCGATCGTGATGGAGTCGCCCTCTTCGATTAAACCAATGGTCCCACCCACAAAGGCCTCAGGGGCGACGTGCCCAACCACCATGCCCCAGGTGCCACCCGAGAAACGCCCGTCGGTAATTAGTCCGACGCTCTCACCGAGGCCCTGGCCAACCAAGGCTGAAGTGGGTGCCAACATCTCGCGCATGCCCGGACCGCCCTTGGGGCCTTCGTAGCGAATCACCACCACGTCGCCTGGCTTGACTTGTTGGTCCATGATGGCCGCCATGGCCAAATCCTCAGAGTCATACACACGGGCCGGCCCGGTAATCACCGGGTTCTTAAGACCGGTGATTTTGGCGACCGCCCCCTCTGTGGCCAGGTTGCCTTTCAAGATTGCAAGGTGACCTTGGTTATACAAAGCACGATCAAGCGGACGAATCACGTCTTGGTCCGCCGGCGGCGTATCGGGTACATCCTTGAGCACCTCGGCAATGGTCTGGCCTGTAATGGTCAAACACTCGCCGTGCAGTAAGCCTGCATTTAACAGCAACTTCATTACCTGCGGGATACCACCAGCTTTGTGCAAATCCACGGTCAAATACTTGCCAGACGGTTTTAAGTCGCAGATGACCGGCACCTTTTTACGAATACGCTCAAAATCGTCGATCGTCCAAGGCACCTCAGCGGCGTGAGCAATCGCAAGGTAGTGCAACACCGCATTGGTTGATCCACCAATAGCCATGATCACGGACACCGCATTCTCAATGGACTCTCTGGTGATGATGTCGCGCGGCTTTCGGTTAGCGCGCACGGCCTCGACCAGCACTGTTGCAGCTTTCGCCGCATTTTCAATCGCTTCGTTATCTTCGTTGGCAGCAGTCGATGAGTAGGGCAAGCTCATTCCCATGGCTTCAAATGAAGAGCTCATGGTGTTTGCGGTATACATGCCGCCACAGGAGCCAGATCCTGGGATTGCCTTTTGTTCAATGGCTTTAAAGTCTTCGGCGCTCATACGCTTCATGGTGTATTCACCAACAGCTTCGAACACCGACACGATGTTTAAGTCCTTGCCTTTGTGGTGGCCTGGCTTGATCGTGCCACCATAGACATAAATTGCGGGCACGTCGCAGCGCGCAATACCAATCATGCCGCCCGGCATGTTCTTGTCACAACCGCCAATAACCACGACGCCATCCATCCACTGGCCTTGCACGGCGGTCTCGACACAATCAGCAATCACCTCACGCGATGCCAATGAGAACTTCATGCCTTCGGTGCCCATTGACATGCCATCAGAAATCGTTGGCACCCCAAACACTTGCGGGTTGCCTTTGGCAGCACGAACCGCATCAACGGCGGCATCAGCCAAGGGCTGCAGACCGCTGTTGCAAGGCGTGATGGTCGAATGACCATTGGCAACCCCGATCATGGGATTCTCAAAGTCGCTTTCCTTGTAGCCCATGCCGTAGTACATGGAACGATTGGGCGCGCGGGCGACGCCTTCGGTGATGTGACTGGAACGTTCGTATTTAGACATGAGTTTCTCTTTCGCTTTGAGTTATCAGACGATGCACTGATTGGTTCAGACAGTTATTCTGCAGGCAGTTATTATGAAACAACTTTACACAAAACGTTGCATCCATGCTGTCTTACCCTCAAATTGACCCCGTTGCCTTTGAACTTGGACCTCTGGCTGTTCACTGGTATGGCCTGATGTACCTCATCGGATTCGGTAGTGCTTGGCTTTTGGGGCGCTGGCGTGTCAAGCATGGCTTAACACGCGTAACACTCACAGACTTTGAAGACATGCTTTTTCTGGCGATGCTCGGTGCGGTCATCGGCGGACGTCTGGGGTACACCCTGTTTTATCAGCCCGGATATTACTTGCAACACCCCTTGGAGATCGCATTTCTGTGGCAAGGTGGCATGTCGTTTCATGGCGGGTTGCTTGGCGTTGTCGCGAGCCTGTGGTTTTTCGCGAGACGCAAACAATATCGCTTTCTGGAGCTCGGTGACCTAGTAGCCCCGCTGGTTCCTTTGGGCTTGGCCGCCGGTCGATTGGGCAACTTTATCAACGGTGAACTATGGGGACGCCCAACTGAACTGCCATGGGGCATGGTGTTTCCTGGCGCGCAAGACGGTATCGCGCGCCACCCATCACAGCTTTATCAGTTTGCGCTCGAAGGCGTGCTGCTATTTATCGTGGTTTGGTGGTTCGCCCGCAACCCCAAGCCAGTTGGGCAAGTCAGTGCCGTGTTTCTGATGGGATACGGCGTTTTTCGTTTTGTCGCCGAATTTGGTCGGGAGCCCGATGCGTTTTTGGGCCTGCTATGGGCCAACCTGAGCATGGGTCAATGGTTGTGCATTCCGATGGTGATTGCCGGCGCCTGGCTCTACCACTACTGCAGCAAAGCCAGGCAGGAATTACATCGATAAATGCCCCGCGCATGCCGTCAAGACCGGCATCTCGAACCCTAGGTTCAAGGTCGGCCGCCTCGTGAAGCGCTTCGAGCACATCTAACAAGAGACACGCATTCCCACTCTTCTAACCAGCGACCTGTGTGCCATAAGCATCGGTTCAGAGACTATAAGGTCGAGTCACGAACACCGCAGGGACAACCTGTTAGCGACTACGCAGCATCTGCTGCATCAAGCATCGCGTTTATGTCATCAATCTTACGCTTGAAATCACCCACTGACAAATTACCCAAGGGCCCTTCAGGTGATTTCACCACCAGCAGCTCGGCTGCAATCTGGATAGCAGCCATGACCGCGATCTTCTCGTTGCCACTGACTTTGCCGGCGCCTTGAATGCGTCCTGCCAATTGCCCCACGTGGGCCACGGCCGCCTCGAGCGTTGCTTTCTCTTCGGGCGGACAAGCAAGCGAATAATCACGACCAAGAATATTGGATTTGACCGTCTCCATTAGCCATTCTCCTGAGCCGTCGCGCCGGGTAATTTTTCAAGCACACCGTCTATACGTTGACGAGCCAGCTCGTTGACTTCGCGCAGGCGACGCACCTCATCTTCTCGCGTCTTTAGCGAGCTTTGCATGGATTCATTCTCCTGGCGAAACAAATCAAGCGTACCTTGCAGCGCCGCTTGCTCTTGTGCGGCTTGGGTCTTGGTTTGCTGAGCAACGCTTTGCGCAGAGCCCAAAGACTGTTTGAGCTCAACTTGCTGGGCTTTCTCCGCTTGTAGCTCAGCCGCCAACCTGTCGCGCTCACTAGTCGCTGTTGTTAGCGATTGACGCAACTCAGCGGACTCTTGGGTCAAGGCGTTTAACCGACCGACAAACGCAACTCAGCAGACTCTTGGGTCAAGGCGTTTAATCGACCGACAAGTTTTTCAATTCGACTCGCGAGGACATTTAGTTCATCAAGCATGTCACTATCGTAAAACAAATTTCGCGAACCGTGATGGCTGATTTTGTACACTAGACTACAACAACAACCGAAAACCCCAAAAACTTCATATTTCCCGAGGATGACAACATGACAGCATCAAGCATACAAACGCGTGACTACGAAACGCTTAGCCCACAGAAAGTCGCTTTCCTTGGGTTGGGCGTCATGGGGTTGCCAATGGCAGGCCACTTAGCCAAAGCAGGCCACGAGGTCACCGTCTACAACCGTACCGAAACCAAATCACAGAACTGGGTAAAAGAGTTCGGCGGCAAGCATGCAAGCACACCTCGCGAGGCTGCTAGTGGCGCGGCTGTCGTCTTTTGTTGTGTAGGCAATGACGATGATTTGCGTAGCGTGGTGCTCGGTGAGAACGGCGCATTCGCTGGCATGGGTAAAGGTGCGATTTTTGTGGATCACACCACGGCCTCTGCCGATGTAGCGAAAGAGTTGTCAGCTGAGGCAGCCAAACACGGCCTGAGTTTCATCGACGCGCCAGTCTCAGGCGGCCAAGCCGGTGCTATTAATGGCGCTTTAACAGTGATGTGTGGCGGTGACGCCACCATATTTGAAACAATCAAACCGCTGGCGATGCACTATTCAAAAGCCGTCACGCTCATTGGTGAAACAGGCGCAGGGCAACTGGCCAAAATGGTGAACCAGATCTGTATCGCCGGGCTGGTGCAGGGTTTATCCGAGGGGACTGCCTTTGGACAGGCCGCTGGGCTAGACATGAAGTTAGTTCTCGACGTGATTGGCAAAGGCGCAGCGCAAAGCTGGCAAATGGATAATCGCGGCCACACCATGGTTGATGACAAGTTTGATTTCGGTTTTGCCGTTGACTGGATGCGCAAAGACCTCGGTCTGGCCATGGATGAAGCGCGACGAAACGGCGCTCGCGTGCCAGTGACAGCGCTGGTGGATCAGTTCTATGCCGACGTGCAAAAGCTCGGTGGCAACCGCTGGGACACTTCAAGCCTGATCAAGCGTTTGCGCTAACGGATCGCGACTGCTTTGTCGCGCCCGGGCCCGGGCGCGATGTTTGCGTTGTTTGAACAACAGAGGTGAGAGCTCATTTAGAGCTTGTTGGTACACCCCGCGCTTGAACTCAATAACCGCGTCAAGCGACACCCAGTACTGACACCAACGCCAGGCATCGAACTCTGGATGGGCAGTAGCTCGCAAGCTGACATCGCAGTCTCGGCCGACCAAACGCAAAAGAAACCAGATTTGTTTTTGGCCGCGATAATGACCGCGCGACTCACGGCGCATAAAGTGATCAGGCACGTCGTAGCGGAGCCAATCTCGCGTGCGCCCCAAAATCCGGACATGCTCAGGCAACAGACCTACCTCTTCGTGTAGCTCCCTGAACATTGCCTGTACGGGACTTTCCCCGTGTTTAATACCGCCTTGCGGAAACTGCCAAGCATGCTCCCTAACCCGCTTTCCCCAGAACACCTGGTTTTTTTGGTTTACAAGGATAATGCCGACATTGGGGCGGTAACCCTCCCGATCCAGCATCGCCGCACTCGTTGAATTCAATACAATGAAGTTAGATTATAAGAACACATCTCCGATTCACCCTAGTCAATAACCCCAACACACCTCATGCGCGCATCTGCCTTTCACATCAGTACCATCAAAGAAGCTCCCAACGACGCGGAAATCGCTAGCCATCAACTCATGATCCGGGCTGGCATGATTCGTAAACTCGCCGGTGGCATTTATAACTACATGCCACTAGGCCTGCGCACGATTCGCAAAGTCGAGGCGGTGATTCGCGAGGAAATGGATCGAGCCGGCGCGCTGGAGTTGCTCATGCCAGTGGTTCAGCCAGCTGAGCTCTGGCAAGAATCAGGGCGCTGGGAGAAGTACGGTCCTGAATTACTTAGAGTCAAGGATAGGCACGGGCGTGATTTCATCTTGCAGCCCACCTCAGAGGAAGTCATCACGGACATTGCTAGAAATGAAATCAAAAGTTGGCGGCAACTGCCCGTGAACTTCTATCACATTCAGACCAAGTTTCGAGATGAGCGCCGTCCGCGATTTGGCATTATGCGTGGGCGCGAATTCACCATGAAAGACGCATATTCGTTTGACCGCGATGTCGATGGTGCCATGAAAAGCTACCAAACGATGTTTGACGCTTACCAGCGAATCTTTACCCGTCTGGGACTTGACTTTCGAGCCGTGGCCGCTGACACCGGCTCCATCGGCGGATCATCAAGTCATGAGTTTCAAGTCATTGCCGACATCGGCGAGGATGCGATCGTCTACAACCCTAACTCCACATATGCCGCCAACATCGAACTCGCTGCCGCACCGTGCCTGATTGAGCAGCGCGCAGACGCCGCGCAAGCCATGCAAAAAGTACACACGCCCAATGCGGCCACATGCGAGGAGGTCAAAAACCTACTGTCTATCGACTTAAAGCAAACGGTTAAATCAATTGTTCTGGCCACAGAACCCGAAGACGCGCCAGTCCGCATCTGGCTGTTGTTACTGCGTGGCGACCATGACCTAAACGAAATTAAAGTCAGCAAGTTACCCGGGTTTGAGCATGGGTTTCGCTTCGCAACAGAAGAAGAAATCCAACAACATTTTGGTTCGCCTCCCGGTTACTTGGGTCCAGTTGGCATTGATGCGTCAGTCGCCATCATTGCCGATACGACCGTGGCAAACATGAGCGACTTTGCGTGTGGCGCCAATGAGGCGCCCTATCACCTCCAGGGTGTTAACTGGGCACGTGACTTGCCAGAACCATTGCTAGTGGCAGACATACGCGATGTGGTGGCTGGTGACCCATCACCCGATGGCAACGGCACGCTGAACATTCAGCGTGGCATCGAAGTAGGCCACGTCTTTTATCTGGGCACCAAGTACTCCGAAGCACTCAAAGCCACTTATTTAGATGAAACTGGCAAACCGGCACTCATGGAAATGGGTTGCTATGGCATTGGTGTGACACGAATCGTTGGTGCAGCCATTGAACAAAACCACGACGAGCGCGGCATTGTTTGGCCCAAAACCATGGCCCCCTTCGAGATTGTGGTGTGTGGCCTGGGCTGGGGTAAAAGTGAAGCTGTACGTCTGGCGGCGACCGATTTGTACGAAACTTTGCTAGAAGCGGGCCATGACGTGATTTTGGATGACCGGGACTTACGCCCGGGCGTCATGTTCGCCGAATGGGAGCTCATTGGTGTGCCAGTGCGCATCACCGTTGGTGACCGTGGTTTGGCCAATGGCCAGGTTGAGGTGCTTGAGCGTCAGCAAACGAGCGCCGAGCTGGTTAACCTAGCTGATGTACCCGCACATGTAGCGGCAAAACTTAGCCACTGATTCACATGAATATACCGACCATTGAGACAGAAAATAAGTGGGAGACGTCACATCGCTGGCCGGTGCGGGTTTACTACGAAGACACCGATGCTGGCGGGGTAGTTTTTTACGCTAACTACTTGAAATTCATGGAACGAGCCCGTACCGAGTGGCTTCGGACCTTGGGTGTTGAGCAACAATCGCTGCTTAACGAGCACGGCATCGGTTTCATTGTCGCGGCTTTGGACATGAAGTACTTAGCTGCAGCCAGACTCGATGATCACTTGACGATTCAAACAAGCATCACACAAATCGGCCGGGCTTCGTTAAACTTCGCACAGCGCGTGCTTCTGTCGGATACTGTATTAGCCGAAGGAAATATTCGGGTCGGTTGCGTCAAGCTCAGTAATTTCAAGCCCAGTGCGCTGCCGGACGACCTACGTGAACAAATTTCGCAATTGGATAAGAGATAACCATGCAGCCAGGCGCCAATATAGATATGTCGATCACCACCTTGATCCTCGAGGCAACGTTGCCCGTGCAGATCATCATGCTGATCTTGGTTTTGATATCCGTTGTATCTTGGACATTCATTTTTTCTAAGCGCTCGGCGCTAAACAAAGCCCGCGCACAAACCCAGCACTTTGAAGATGACTTTTGGTCCGGCGGGGATTTGGCTTCGCTGCACCAGACTGTCTCCAAACGACGTAGCGAACTTGGCGGACTGGCCCGTATCTTTGACGCAGGCATGAACGAGTTCATGAAGACACATCGCAGCACAAATGCAGTCGATGGGGCACGCCGCGCCATGCGGGCTGCATTTCAGCGCGAGATCGACGACATGGAAACCAACCTCGGGTTTCTGGCGTCAGCCGGTTCAGTGAGTCCTTACATTGGTTTGCTTGGAACGGTCTGGGGCATCATGCACTCTTTTATGGGGCTTGCCAACGCCCAACAAGCCACACTGGCGGCGGTCGCACCAGGTATTGCTGAAGCTTTGATTGCAACCGCCATTGGTTTGTTCGCAGCCATCCCCGCTGTAATTGCTTACAACCGATACACCAGTGATATCGATCGTCTGTCGATACGATTTGAAACGTTCGTTGACGAATTTCTCAACATCTTGCAGCGCCAGTCCAGCTCATGAGTTCCCTACGAACCTCACGCGGCCGCGGCGGCAGCCGGCTCAAAAGCGAGATGAATGTCGTGCCTTACATCGACGTGATGTTGGTGTTGCTGGTGATTTTCATGGTCACGGCACCCATGATTACGCCGGGTGTCATCGAATTACCTAGCGTGGGACGCGCATCAAATGTTCCCCAAGTCCCTCTAGAAATACAAATTGCTGAGAATGGCGAGTTATCATGGCGAAAGCGTGAGCCTGGCGCTCAATACCAGCCAGTACCACGCGATGCCGTTGCTCAGACCATTTTGGATATCAGAGAACCCGACCAGCCGGTTGTCATTGCCGCACATGGCAAGGTGCCGTACGAAACTGTGGTCGAATTAATGGATCGTTTAAGATCCGATGGCGTAGACCGACTCGGCCTACTGGTGGAGCAACGACAAGGAAGTGAACCCGTTGATACGACACCTGCCACAGGAAGTTAATGCCCCGTTCGCGTCGCAGCAGCAAATCGGTTTGGTCGACAGCGCTTAGCCCTGAGCAGTGGCGAGCGCTAGGCTCGTCTGTTGCCGTCCACTTGGGCATTGTTATCTTGTTAGCAGCAGGCTGGAACTGGCAACTCGAAAGCCCAGGACCACTGCAGGTTGAACTCTGGACCGAAGGTCAGACAACCGAGATTGCTCGATCACCAGACCCAGAACCCGCGCCCGAACCGGAGCCCACGCCACAACCAGAGCCAGAGCCCACACCCGAGCCCACGCCCGAACCGCGAGCCCACGCCCGAACCGGAACCGGAGCCTGAACCGCCCACTCCCGAGCCTCCTCCAGAGCCTGAACCCGAACCTGTGCCGGACTTAGCCGAGCAGGAGGCTGAGATTGCTTTAGCTGAAGCTGAGCAGCTCAAGCAGGAAGAAGCACGCCGGCAAGCACAACTCGAGGCGCAACGGTTAGCGCAAGAAGAGGCTGAGCGCAAGGCTCGCGAAGAAGCCGAACGTCAGGCCCGAGAGGAAGCTGAGCGCAAGGCCAGGGAAGAAGCTGAGCGCAAGGCCAGGGAAGAAGCTGAACGCAAAGCCCAAGAAGAAACTCAACGCCAGGAACGCGAAGCAGCTGAACGTAAAGAACGCGAAGAAGCCGAGCGCAAGGCCCGTGAGGAAGCTGAGCGTAAAGCCCAGGAAGAAGCTGGGCGCAAAGAACGTGAAGAAGCTCAACGCCAGGAACGCGAAGCAGCTGAACGTAAAGCACGCGAAGAAGCCGAGCGCAAGGCCAGGGAAGAAGCTGAACGCAAAAAACGTGAAGAAGCTGCCGCAAAAGAAAAAGCGCTCAGAGATGCGTTCAGAAACGATGTCATGGGTGCCACTGGCATTGCTGGCGGCTCGGCCTCCCGCAACCAACAAGGTGGCGGCGCTGATGCGGGCTATGCAGGGCAGATTCGCGCCTGCATCCAACCGAATGTGTCGTTTCCAACCCCCGCTCGGTCAGGCAATAACAATCCAACCGCACAGTTTCGTGTGCAGGTAAACTCTAGTGGTACGGTGACTTCAACAAGTTTGCGCAGCACTTCGGGTAACAAGGCATTTGACCGTGCAGTTGAGAATGGCATTCGTCGCTGTTCGCCCTTCCCTAAACCACCGTCAGGTAGCTATCCGTCATATATTGATGTGAATTACCGCATGTATGATTAGACCTGACCGGAGACTCCAGCCATGGCACGATCTGTTTTAAATAAATTATCAGTATTCTTAGCAACCTTCGCGACCTTGACGCTAATGCCGTTACAAGGGAACGCCCAACTGCGTGTCGACATTTCAGGTACTGGCGCCCAGCAATTCCCTGTGGCTGTCGCTGATTTTTCGGGGGATCCTGCCGGACGGCTTATTGCCGAAGTCATCCGCGCAGACCTTACACGCTCGGGTCAGTTTCGCCTCATTAACACCACAGGCGCGGACTTATCAGTTGACTCACCGATTGCATTCAAGGAGTGGCGTACGCGCGGTGCAGACTACGTGGCTTACGGCTCAGTGACCCAACCATCGGAAGGGCAGTATGAAGTCAAATATCGATTGGTAGATGTCATCAACGAGAAAGAGCTAGATGGTGTCGCCGTCAACGGCACCGACCGCGAATTACGCCGTATTGCTCATCAAATTGCCGATCGGATCTATGAAGAAATCACGGGCATCCCTGGCGTTTTTGCTACACGCATTGCCTACGTCCTCAAACAAGGCAACACCTACGAGTTGCAAATCGCCGACGCTGATGGACAAAATCCTCAGATCGCTTTGCGCTCGCGCGAACCGATTATCTCACCGGCTTGGTCGCCCGACGGCAGCAAGCTGGCCTACGTGAGTTTCGAGTCCGGCAAACCCGTAGTTTACGTACACGAGTTAGCTACAAGCAAACGGGTGCCCGTGGCGAACTTCAAAGGCAATAACTCCGCACCTGCTTGGTCACCAGACGGACAAACGCTAGCGGTGGTACTCACACGTGATGGTTTGTCACAAATTTATCTCGTCAACGCAGCCGACGGATCGAACTTGCGACGCCTGACACGATCACCTTTAATTGATACCGAACCAGTCTTCAGTCCAGACGGACGGTCTATTTTCTTTACCAGTGACCGATCTGGCAAGCCGCAGATCTATCAAATCCCGGTGACCGGCGGCGAGGCCCGTCGCGTCACATTTAATGGTGACTACAATATTTCGCCACGTATCTCACCCGATGGTCAAAACCTGCTGGTGGTCACCCGGCGTAATGGCCAGTTCCGAGTTGCCATGATTGATTTGGCAACTGGCAACGAAACGTTGCTAACCGAAGGCCCAGACGATCAATCGCCAAGCTTTGCACCTAACGGCAAGCAAGTCTTGTATGCAGCCAAGCAAGGAGGGCGTAACATGTTAGCTGGTGTATCGAGTGATGGTCGTATGCGTCAGACCCTATCGATCCTTAACGGTGAAATCCGGGAACCCACTTGGGGCCCTTACGGCCAAACGCCTTGATCTTTACTTAATAACCCTGACAACTGCCCCACAGAGGAGTTCAAATGAACGTACGCCTAGTTAAATCCTTTTCTGTCATCGGTTTTACCCTGACTCTCGCCGCATGTAGCTCAGTTTCGCTAGATGATTCGGCCTCTGGCGGTGCTGGTGCATCTGGCGGCATGGGCGGCGCCTCAGCAAGCGGTGTGATGGATCCTTTTAACCCAAACAGCGTGCTTGCCACGGATCGATCGGTTTACTTTGAATTCAACAGTTATACCGTTGATACCCAGTATGGTCAGCTGGTAGAAACACATGCCCAATATCTAACCAACAATCCTGAGCAGCAAATCTTGATTGAAGGCAACACCGATGCTAGAGGCGGTGCTGAATACAACCTTGCCCTTGGCAATCGACGGGCTGAAGCTGTTCGTCGAATGATGACGCTGATCGGCGCACGCGATGCACAGATTGAAACGATCAGTTTCGGTAAAGAAAAGCCCAAAGCACTAGGCGACACCGAAGCTGACTATGCAGAAAACCGACGCGCCGATATCGTCTACTTGAGATAAATAGCTGGGAGAGTCGTCTAATGCGACATAGCAAAATATTGTCCGTCATTGCCACCTCGATTGCGGTGTGGTCAGTGCCCACATCAGCAATTGCATTTACCGACAGCGAAGCCCGTGAAGCCATCGTCGAGTTACGCCAACAGGTCCGAACGCTGACGGAGACGAGCCAAAGGGCCACGCTGCAATTGGCACAGCGCATCGATATGCTCGAGCAAGAGATTACTCGCTTGCGCGCGCAAATCGAAGAGCTTGGCGGACCCAGTCAGATGAGCGCTGGATCGGGCGGTCAGACGCAAGCTCAAGCCCAAGACAGTAAGGAACAAGCGGCGTTCGATGGTGCCATGGACCTGTATCGAGACGGAGACATCTCAGGCGCCCAAGAGTCCTTGTCAGCGTTTCTGACGCTTTATCCTGAAAGTGTTCTGGCGCCTACAGCACAGTTTTATCTAGGTAGCTCTTACTACGCCAACAAAAAATACCGCGATGCGATTTCCGTGCTCAACATCATGGCAGCAAAATTCCCTGAACATCCAAGAGCGCCCGATGCGCTGCTCGTGGTTGCTGGCAGTGAGTTCGAGCTCAATGAACGATCAGCCGCAAAATCAACTTTGCAAAAAATCGTGAATGATTACCCCGATTCAGCAGCTGCCGGATCCGCCAAACAGCGACTGGAATTGCTCTAACTCGCTAAGCTTGTACCCATAGCAAGGCACCAACGCCGAGCACAATCAGGGTCATACCAACTTTTTCTGAAAAGGTGGTGTGACCCTTAAATAATTTCCTGGCCAGTAGCTGTGCAAAAAACACCTCCACTAATGCTAGCGTCCTGACATTGGCCGCACTCGTTAACGCAAACCCCACAAACCAACCCTGGGATGCGGCGGCACCCAAGAAACCACCCCACAGCGATATGCGCCATGCGTTTAAGCACCGTTGCCAGACCCCAGGCTCGCGCCATGCCAACCAAAGCGCTAACAACACAGCCTGAATCAACAGACCACATACCAGGGTCCAAGATGCTCTGACCAGAAAATTGCCTTGTGGCAACTCTAGAATTGCACCGCGAAACCCCACGGCTGCCACTGCAAAAGCTCCTGCTGCCGCCAACCCCAACACGATCGGGCGCCAGTTTGTCGTTGGATCAAGCGCACTCGACACGCGAGGGCGATATGCCATCCAAACCACACCTAGGGTGGCCGTACTGATCGCTATCACCGCCCACAGGCTCAAGGTATCGCCAAGCACCAAAAAACCAACGAGCGCAAGTTGGACTGGTTCGGTTTTAGTCCAAACGGTCACAACAACAAAGTCGCGAAGTCGCATGGCTGCCAACATCAGCGCCGTGGCTGCAATCTGGGCCAACGCACCGGTCAACACAAATGCCAGAAATGGCCAATTCACACCAGGCAAATCGCTGCCGGTTAACCAAAGCGCGAGCATCAGAAAGACACCCGCGAAGGGCAAACCAAATACAAACCGCACCTGAGTTGCACCCAGTGTGCCCAGTTGCTCGGTCAAACCTTTTTGAATCGCATTGCGACCCGTCTGCAGTGCCGAAGCCAGTATCGTGACTGGCACCCACAGCCATACCCAACTTGTGTCCACCTCGCCCCCAGAAAACGCATTGTTTTTATGCCAGTTACAAACTTTGCGATGCACTGGTCTGACAGTGAGTTTATGAAAAAACCCCGGTGTCCGTGAGGACACCGGGGTTTAGGGTACGAACAGCGATTGGCGTGAACTTAGAAGCCCATACCACCCATGCCGCCCATACCACCCATGTCACCCATACCGCCAGGTGGCATGCCACCAGCAGCAGGCTTGTCTTCCGCGACCTCGCAAACAGCGACTTCGGTGGTCAACAACAAGCTGGCAATCGATGCAGCGTTTTGCAGTGCTGTGCGGGTCACCTTGGTAGGATCAAGCACGCCCTGCTCGACGAGGTCACCGTACTCACCCGTGGCAGCGTTAAAGCCATAGTTGCCCTTACCAGCGACGACCATGTTCACAACCACGCTTGGCTCGTCGCCAGCGTTGGCCACGATAGTGCGCAGGGGCTCTTCGACCGCACGCAACACCAATTTGATGCCAGCCTCCTGGTCAGCGTTGGTGCCTTTGACTTTCTCAACTGCAGCACGTGCACGAACCAGTGCCACGCCACCACCAGGAACGATGCCTTCTTCAACAGCTGCGCGCGTTGCGTGCAGTGCGTCTTCGACACGAGCCTTTTTCTCTTTCATTTCCACTTCGGTAGCAGCACCGACGCGGATCACAGCAACACCGCCAGCCAACTTGGCCACACGCTCTTGCAGTTTCTCACGGTCGTAGTCCGATGTGGCTTCTTCGATCTGGGCACGGATCTGCTTGACACGTGCTTCGATGGATTTACCGTCACCAGCACCATCAATGATGGTGGTGTTCTCTTTGGCGACTTCGATGCGCTTGGCTTGGCCAAGCTCTTCGATCGTTGCTTTTTCCAGTGACAAACCGGTCTCTTCAGAGATCACGGTACCACCGGTCAAGATAGCGATGTCTTCGAGCATGGCTTTGCGACGATCACCGAAACCAGGCGCCTTAACAGCGGTGGTCTTCAAGATGCCACGGATGTTGTTAACCACCAGGGTTGCCAGAGCTTCGCCTTCAACATCTTCAGCAATGATCAACAGCGGACGGCTGGTTTTGGCGACCTGCTCAAGTACGGGCAACAGGTCACGGATGTTGCTGATTTTCTTGTCAAAAATCAGGACATATGGATCCTCAAGTGCCGACACTTGCTTTTCTGGGCTGTTGATGAAGTATGGCGAGAGATAACCGCGGTCAAACTGCATACCCTCAACGACGTCGAGTTCGTTTTCTAGGGACTTGCCGTCTTCAACCGTGATGACACCTTCTTTGCCAACTTTGTCCATGGCGTTGGCAATGATCTCACCAATCGATGCGTCGCTGTTGGCAGAAATCGAACCAACCTGGGCGATTTCCTTGCTTGTGGTGCAAGGCTTGGACAGGTTACGCAGTTCTTCAACAGCAGCAGTCACTGCCTTGTCGATACCACGCTTGAGATCCATTGGGTTGATACCAGCGGCAACGTACTTCAGGCCTTCGACCACAATCGCTTGTGCCAACACCGTGGCAGTGGTTGTGCCGTCACCGGCTGAGTCAGAAGTCTTTGAAGCCACTTCTTTAACGAGCTGGGCGCCGATGTTCTCGAATTTGTCTTTCAATTCGATTTCTTTAGCAACGGACACACCATCTTTGGTCACGGTGGGGGCACCAAAGGAACGCTCGAGCACCACGTTACGGCCTTTCGGGCCGAGGGTTGCTTTAACCGCGTTGGCGAGCACGTTTACGCCACGTACGATCTTGGAGCGAGCATCATCACCAAAATAAACTTGCTTTGCAGCCATGAGATATACCTCTTGAGTTCAGTTCTGTTTAGCTAACGACAGCGAGAATTTCTTCTTCGCGGATGACAAGCACCTCTTCACCGTCGACTTTGACAGTCTGGCCGGCATATTTGCCGAAGAGTACTTTGTCGCCAACTTTGACGTCGAGCGGCTGAGACTTGCCGTCATCGCTTTTCTTACCGGGACCAACGGCGAGCACCTCGCCCTGATCGGGCTTTTCTGCTGCACTTTCCGGAATTACGATGCCTGAGGCAGTTTTGCGCTCGTTGTCCAGGCGTTTGACGATCACACGATCGTGCAGGGGACGCAGGGCCATGAAACACTCCTGTTACAAAATTAATCTTGGTTATCGAGAATCTGAGGATGCGCTGTTAGCACTCATCCCCAACGAGTGCTAATTATAAGGATGAATTGTTGAGTTTCAAGCCCTAAAAGCAAAATCCCCCAGATAAAGGGGGAGAAATCGCCAGAG
>Ga0209953_1000228_pt1 | contig 21904 bp, 14 predicted proteins | sample SalPonred_H2O_MG_FD_185713 | JGI IMG/M metagenome (GOLD analysis project Ga0209953, IMG submission 185713) | Salt pond water microbial communities from South San Francisco under conditions of wetland restoration - Salt Pond MetaG... | ecosystem: Environmental > Aquatic > Non-marine Saline and...
GGAGTAGTCCGCGATCCTTCCGCGTTGGCAATGACGACGGGGTCTCCGCCTTCGAGGACCGAGACGACCGAGTTGGTCGTCCCCAGGTCGATACCTACTGCTCGAGCCATGGTGGCTTATCTCCTTGCTCTCTTCGCTTTCGTATTCCCGGTCGGGATGCCCCTCCGGGTGGTCTGATGTCACTAGTGTGCGGCCATCCGCCCTGGACTGCAAATCCAGGCGCAGGATATTTGAGCCGTAGCGACTCAATAGGGATAACAGAGATCGGTCGGCTGACATTCCGCCAATGAGGCGCAAATGGAGTGATCTACATCACATACGGTAATCAGCTACGCCGATCGCGCTTGAAGCGATCGGTGGCCATGGGGGAATCGGTGAAACGGATCCGGGCGGGTACCTGCCAAGGCTCCAACGAGGCTAGGCAGGCCGCGCGGATCCGAGCCCGGATCCGCGAGCGCAGCGCGGGGTCGAATTGCTCGGTGTAGACCGTGGCCGCGACCAGCTGGCCGGTCAGTGGACTCGGCTCAGCGGATACCGCTACATCGAGCACGCCGGGCACCTCGGCGATCACCGATTCCACGGTAGCCGGCTGAACCTTCTGCCCACCGACGTTGATGGTGTCGTCGCGGCGTCCGAGGAAACGGATGCGATCACCGTCCACCTCGACCTCATCACCGGTGTCGAACCACCCATCGCTGTCGAAGGGATCGGGCGCGTTCAGGTAGCCGGCCATGGCAGTGGTCGTGCGGATGCGCAAAGTGCCGTCGAACACTCGCCACTGCAATTCCGGACCTCCGATCGACACCCACGTCGACTCATCTACCGATCGAGATCGGACGATGCCGAGTTCACTCATGCCGTAGGTCTGCAGCAATCGCACACGGGGCAATGCCTCGCGCACGGCAGCGAGGGTCGAGGCCGGCATCACCTCGGTGCCGTAGGTGATCAGCTCAAGGCTCGCAAGCCGCGGGAGTTCCTGCGCAATCGCGAGCATGTTCAAGTAGGTGGGAGTAGTAGGCAACACCTGGACGCTTTCAGTCTGTATTCGTTCGGCGACCACATGCGGGCTTCGGTCCGGCATCGTGACGACGCAACCACCATGCGCGAGCGTATGCAACACGGTATTGACACCCCCGATGTGATCGAACAGTAGGAAGGCCGCAACCTTTGCCGCTGGCCGTCGATCCTCGAAGCGGGTCAACAGGCGGTCAACGTCATGCACCACGCCCTTCGGTTCGCCGCTTGATCCGCTGGTGAACAACACGAGTCCGGGTGCATCCGCGGCGATCAACCGTTGATACGGCAGCGGTGGATGGGAGTCTCGGCCAGCTTTGATAAGCACGCCGATCGGATCCAAATTCACTTCACCGCGCACGTGGGCGATGTCTCGTAGCCGGGCAACGGTGGCAGCCGGAACTGACGGGTTGATGGGAACGGCCACCATGCCAACGGCCCAACTACCGAGCAGCCCGGCGATCCCGAGCCCACCGTGCTCCGCACAAACTTCCAAAACATCACCCGGCTGCAGGTCGCTCGCATCGATCGCCTCGCGAACTTCCTCGCATGCGTCTATCAGCTCTGCGTACGTCCACGACCTAGAAGGTTCAACGATCGCCTCCCGATCTCGGTAGCCACGAAGCCGATCGAGGAATTCGGCGACGCCGCTCACGGCCCACCGAGGTACATAACCTGCCCGGTTACCAGTTGGCTGCGCTCATCGAGGAAGAAGGACACGGTCCAGTAGACGTCATCCATGGTTGCCGGCACCGATGAACTGAGCCGGGCTTGCAGGGCATCCAAAGCGCTGCGAGGTACACCGGATGTCAGGTCGGTCGCGATCGCGGATGGGCCGACCGCATTGACCGTGATGCCCCACTCGGCAAACTCATGAGCCATCACTCGAGTCAGGTGTTCGACAGCCGCCTTGCTTGCTCCATAGGCGGCCTCCCCCTCGAGGTGCATCGGGACAGCGATCGAGGACAGGTTCACGATCCTTGACGCCTCACTCTTGCGTAGGGCCCGTAACGCCTCTCGTGACACCGTGAAGGTGCCCACTGTGTTTACCTCGAACATCCGAGTCACGGATTCAGTGGATGCCAAAGCGGCCGCGTTCATGGACGCTACTCCGGCGTTGTTGACAACGGCATCTAGTCGGCCGAAGTGCCGTTGGATGCGACGAATTCCGGCGCGAACCGATTCGACATCCGTAACATCCATGGGAAACGACAGTTCCCGATCGCCTTCGATCTCCGTGCAGGTGCGGCTCACTGAGGCAACTGACCAGCCATCGGCTAAGAGGCGCTGCACCAGGAATGCGCCGATTCCCCGGCTCGCTCCAGTTATCAGGACTACACGGCTCACGAAGTGCCTCGCCCACCCGAAGGGGTGGCCACCTGCTCGACAACGAAATCGCGGATGGTGCCGACGCTCCGCAACGGACTGCGTTCGCGCGACATCGCCGCATCGCTGGTCAAGGAAACCTCCGCGCCGAAGTCCTCATCCAGGCGCGCTTCGATCTCCATCACAACAGACACCAACCCCACGGAATCCAAGAACGCTTCCGGTCCGATCAGCAACGTCTCCGAATCCACTCGCGCGATTTCGATACCTCGCTCAGCGGCGATCTGCCCTATCACCTCGATGATGACCCGTTCAGCATCCTCGCGAGTCACTACTGAACACCTCGGATCGCGATTTCGAAACCGAGGGCGAATGGGCCTTCCTCCGGTGCGGTGATGACAGTGCGATGGGTCAATCCTGCAGCCTCGATAAGCGCTCGAGCATCGGCAAGTGACAGCTTCTCCTCCACGATCGACTCCGGTACGCCGTACTTCTCCCGCTCGGCGTTGAATGCCGCGCGGGCCTCGGGGTGCGCATCGCGACGTACGTCATGAATTACCACCATGCCATCGGGTGCCACCACACGAGCCATCTCCTTCACCGCCTCGAGCGGATCACGAAAATGGTGCAAAGTGGAGCGGCTAATCACCAAAGCAGCGCAGGCATCTGCAACCGGGAGTTCATGCGCATCCCCAGTACGCACTTCCACCTGCGAGCCCAATCCTGCTTCAGCCACTGCACGGTTCGCTTCAGCCACCATGTCATCGAAGGAGTCCAAGCCGATGAAATGCAGTTGCTCCAGTTCGGGCTCGCCGGCAGCCCGGATCAGGAACTGCGCGGTCCCCGTTCCGACGTCGACCAAAGTGCCGGTGCTGTCGCCACGTTCGGCCAGGATCTGTCCCAGGCGCCAGATCAGGGCATCATCGAAGTGGCGTACAGCATTGGCTGTGTATTCGTCGTACTTGCTCGCGGAGTAACGGACTGCGAGGTCCTCCTCCATCTTGGGAACGCTTCCTTCGCTCATGCCCGTGCCTCCTCGTAGCCCCATTTGATTTTGAGATCGTCCAGTCCCTCATCACCGAGCACTTCCCTGGCGATACTTCCGAGTTCCTCGCGGGTCAGACCGGTGTCTCGCAACCACTCACCGATCCAGTGCTCGAGTGATACGCCATGGGTCACTTTGCCCCCCGCGAAATCGGCCACTAGTTGCTGGGCGTACTCGCGACGTGCCGGAATCACGATCTCGTCTATCGACACACCCTCGGCCAGCGCTCGCGACTCCAGGGTGGGTTGCCGCCAGACGTCATCCGTGGTCATCACGACCGGCCAACCGCGCACGTCTACCACCGCGTAACCGGACACCGCATCGGCCCACTGGGCGATGTCGGCAGGTGAACACATGGCGATACGCCCTCCGGCAGCCGCGAAGGGGACAAGCCGTCCAGCGTCGATTACCTCGACCATCGCTTGATGCACCCCCGGATAAATCGGGTTCGCAATGTCATCCACGATCGTCACACCTCCGGCGCACAGGAGCTCGGCGGTGGTCAGCAGATCGTGCAAAGTGCCTTCGTAAGTGTGATCGCCATCGATGCTGACCATGCGTACGGACGAGGCACCTAGGGCGGCGAGTTCGGTGCGAATACGGTCGGCATCGATGTCGTTGGTGTCTCCCGTCAGCATGGACGCATTCGTCATGCCGTAGGTATCGATGTGTTGGCGAACGTGCGAGTCGTCTAGGTCCAAGCCCAGTGCGGGACTCTCCGGGTCGAGTAGTGCCAAGAGAATGAGGCTGCGTCCGTGATGGACACCGAATTCCACCCGTGCGCCAGCTATCTGACGCTGCTGCTGGAGTGCATCTAGATCACAGATCAGGTCAGCGGCTCCAGGTTGTAGCCAACCATCGACACTCTCCAGCGATTCCAGATACTGCCGCACGGCGTCACTCATGGCCGACCTCCTTTAGCTGGATCGAGACGAGCGAATCGATGTCGTCCCACCGATCCCGGTCGGCGTTCTTCATCCCGCGAACGAAATCGTTGAATTGCTCCTGTGACAGTGCGATCCCACGCTCGTACAACTCCCGCTCGAATGCCGCCCGGCCGGAACTTGGCCCGAGGACCAAGGCCAGCGGAGGACCACCGACTTTGTCGGGCTCCCATGGCAGGTACGTGGTGGGGTTCTTCAAGATGCCGTCTTGATGGACGCCTGCTTCGGTTCGGTAGATGTTCTCGCCCACCAATGCCTTGTGCAGATGGGTTGGGGGTCCGGTGTGTGTCGCACCCAAGCGACACGTGTCGTATAGGCGAGAGAGGTCCAACATGATGGGTCGCTGGTAGCGGTCCACATGGACGTCCAGACACATCGCCACTTCCTCGAGAGATGCGTTTCCAGCTCGCTCCCCGACCCCATTCAACGCCACTTGCGCGATATCGGCACCGGCATCGACTCCGGCAACGGTATTGGCTACCGCGAGCCCGAGATCATCATGGAAGTGAACCGCGAAGAGCGCTTCGGCTAGGCCGGGAAGTTCATCGAACAAGTACCCGAGTCGCTCGCGAACATCCTCGGGGGTGGCGATGCCAACGGTGTCGGTGTAGCCGAGTACGCGAGCACCGGATTCCAGCGCAGCGCGATAGAGCCGCACAAGCACCTCCGGTTCGGTACGGGTGGCGTCTTCCGGACTGAACGCGCAGGTACCGACAGTTGCTACGGCGTGGGTCACACTCGCGCGTACGGTGGCCTCTAGTTCGTCGATTTCCATATGCAGTTTGTCCCGTCGATGCACGGGACTGCTACCTAAGAAGACGGTTACCGCACGGCGTTCGGGCGGCAGGTCTCCAAGGGCGAGAGCCACGGCATCGATATCGGATTCCAGCGCTCGGGCCAGTCCGGAGATGATGACGCCGTCCACCTCGGCCGCCACCCTTTGGACTGTGGCGAGCTCGCGGTCGGAGTTCGCGGGAAAACCGGCGTCGATACTCGCAACACCAAGATCGCGAAGTGCACGCGCGAGTTCGACCTTCCCATCGGCGTCGAGCAGCGATCCGGGCATCTGGTCGCCTTCACGCAAGGTGGCGTCGCTGAAGATGACCGGGCGCGGCCGCTCATCGATCCGGGAAGCCCTGCTCATGTCGCGAACTGCCCCATCCGCACGTAGATGAGTCGATCGGGATCCTGCGATTCGGTGCGACCGTGGGCGGTTGTCGTGTTGTTGACCGCAAGGATCTCCCCCGGCTGCCAATCCACTCGCTGCTCGAGGGCTTCACCCACTGAGTAGACGGTGTAGACGATCTGCTCGGGAACACGCTCACCCTCTGGTGTACGGATGACAATCGGTGGCGTACGTCCTGACTCCTCATGCAGAACATCACCCGCCGTCCCAGCATCGGCGATCTGCTCGCCGAACCACACCGGCAGCAGGCTGCTAAGTAGCCGCTCGGTTCCATCGGAACCGACGACTATCGCGCTCGTTCGGTACTGAGTAGTCAAAACATCGGACTCGGGGTCGTAGGTCATGGTGGTGTTGTTCGCCTGACAGATGCGATCGATCTCGTCGAGATCCTCGGTCATGAATGCCTGGCGCCAGTCGGATCCTTCGAGCCGACGGTGGTAGACGAGATCGTTCGCCCCCAGATAGTCGCGCACTTCCTGCGGTAGCGCTGCCAGCAGTTGCGCGCCATCGCAGACGGTGGTCTCGCCCCCTCCGCCTGCAGGCGGCACCTGGCAGTAGAACCACAAGACCTGCGGTCGCTCCTGGAAGTAGTACATCTCCCCGTGCAGCGGCACCGGGAATGTCTGAGTGGATCCCGTTGCCGTCAGGATCGAGGATTCGGTATCGACCGTGGCTCGGTCGAGTGACCCGAAGCGGAACCCACCGCCTCGGTAGTCGTGCCAGTCAGCACAGACGGCATCGCTAATCGACACGAAATCATCGAGCGAAGCTTGGAAACCGCGGATCGCGACACTGCCGGCGGTGTGAAGCGCGAGCGCCACGTCCTGGGGATCGATGTCGGCGAAGGACGCATCGTCGGACTCCTTTCGGATGGTCACGAGTGTTTCAGTCGTCATGCTTGATCCTTTCGCTCGTAACAGATTCCCAGTACCGCCCCCGGGGGGCGTACTAGCATCACCGGCAGCAAAGTGCCCGCGCCATCGGGTCCGGCCACGATCAGCGAGTGCTTCCAGGGATCTCGCGCCATCACCGGCCATCGGCGGATGTTCCCGCCAAGGCCGGTCCCCGCCGCCTTCGCGGCTGCTTCCTTCGCGACGAGTACTTCGATGGTTCGGGTGACACCCGATTCGACCATCTCGCTCTCCCGCTGCGTGAGCGCGCGGTCGATCGCGGAGGTGTCCCGATCACTGGCCTCGATATCAATACCTAGCACCGCTCCCGGACGGGCAGCACCGGCCACGATCATGGACTTGCTGTGGGTTAACGACACCACCGGGACACCACCGATCGATTCCAGCGGCGGACAATGCACATAGGGAGCACCTTCGGTGGTGGTCAGGATCTCGACGTCGGCAGGTTGCAGGTCCACACCGTGGTGATGCAAAGCCCAAGCCCGAACCGCGTCCTTCATCGCAATCCTGCCCAGCAACCACTCGATCCGTCTAGCGGGCTGCGTCCGCATTCCGTACCAAGATCGCCGCTCAACGGCGGTCAAGGAGACGTGCGCAAGGACACGGGACCAGATCCCGTATCCCGAAACCAGAAAGTCCGGTTGCACATCGGTGATGGCCCGCAGCGTGACCGGGGGCGGACCCACCGGCCAATCGACGCTGAGCATCTCACGTGCCGGATTCAACAGGTACGTCAGGAAACGGGTTGGGAACGCAAATACCCGTTGTCGAAGACCGACGAAGCAGGCAACAACCGTTCCGGATCCATCGATGATGTCGATATCCGCGCACGTGCCGACATCGTCGCTCTCGCGGATGCGAACCTCGAACCGAACGGGCGTGCCCTCGGGGATCAAGGGGCCGTAAACCTCGTACGCATCCGCGGAGTAGGGGAACGCACCTACGGTCTGCGAGTTGTGCTCGTTGGCCCAAAAGGACACGAGTTGACCGCAGGTATCAGCAAGGAAGGGGTCCATCTCCATACGGGGGCGCAGCGAGTAATCGGGGTGCAGATCCACCCGACGACGACGCCCCCGGGCCCTAACACGATCCCCTGTTACGTCGTCCACCACCTCGACGGCTCGGAAGGCGGGGCCATGGAAGAGGCCGGAATACAGACCTCGCGCCGGACCTTCGGACCATTCATCCGAAGGTCCCGAGGGCGCTGGCGGATAGCGCTCGGCGAGGACTACTTGCGCTTCGAAGGCCACGTACTCCGGACCTGCATCCGAGGGGTCCGCCGGGGCGATGTGCGGATCACGGATAACCACCACCTGAACATCCGCGCGATCCTCCCCGGATTGCGTGGCTTCGATTCGGACGGTGGCCTCACCCGCATCGAGGGCGACCCAGCGATGCGCGCGCATATTGCGCACCTGCGTGCAGACCAGGTGATCGCCGACAAGATCGCGGGCAGCTTGCGCCACCATCTCCATGCTTGCGGTGAAGGGGACCACTGCCAGAGGCGTCAGTGACGAATCGCGCTGTGAGACCACACCCCCGATCGCATGGTGAGCGACGGCGGGATCGGTATCGGAACGGAAGACCTTGATGTGCGTTGATGAATCCGACGTGCGCTCCACGCACTCGCCGAGAATCCATTCGCGATCGCTATGCGCCTCGTCGAACAGCAGTCCCTCTCCGACGATCGCCCGCACAGCCGCGGACCCCATCACCGTCTCCTGCGCCTGAACGAACTGCCGCATCAGCGTCAGGTGGGTCTCCAATGCGTGGGCTTGATCGCCGGCACTCGCGCGGCGGACAATCGGTTCCCCGATGCTCGGCTCCACCTCCAGCAGGTCCACGGGGTCTTCAATCCGGTCCCCGAGCGCGCTGCGGATGCGATGGAGCCACGTGACATCGACGTCCATGCCATGGACCCACAGCGCCGCGAGGCTCCGCAGGAAGGTGGCGAGCGTCCCTGCCGCGGAGTCCATGGACAAGACGAGGACTCCCGTCCCGCGTAGGACATCGGTCGAACACGCGCCGAGCATCGTGCCCGGACCTACTTCCACCAAACACGTCAACTCTTGCTCTTCGACCATCCGGGCAACCGTCGCGGCGAAATCGACGGGCTTCCACCATTGCTCGGCGAGCAGATCGCGTATGGAGTCGGCATCGGCATCGACCCGTTTCCGGGTGGAGCACGAATACCAGGGGAGTTGCGCGCGGCGAACGTCGATGTCCTGGTACGCCTCGCGCATCATCTCGGCGCGAGGAGTGAACGCTTCGGTGTGGTAAGCCAGCGTGAAGGGCAGTTCCCCGATCAATGTCCCCGGAGCGCGCACCGCAGCGAGGAATTCCTCCCGGTACTCATCGGCAACCCAGACCACGCAGACGTTGGGCGCATTCACGTTCGTGATGGCCGCAGTGGGTATCTGATCGACCACGCTGTGAATATCGTCGACCGCTCGACCATTGATGGCGAAGGTGACGCCCGGCGGGAGAGGGAAGCTCTCGGCGGCGGCAACCTGGACTTCGGTAACCCGCGCGATCGCGGACATCAACGCATCGGTGCGCATTCCGCTGACCGCACCGCTGATTACACCGGCCGCGAATTCACCGCTCGATTGACCGAGCACTGCCGACGGCCCTACTCCTAGCCGGGCGAGGGTGTCGGCAGATGCCACACTCGCGACGGCGAGACTTTGCGTACCACCGAAAACGCCCGACAGTTCCGACGAATCGGTGGGCGCCAATGGCTGCGACCACATCTTGGTGGTCATCGGCTGCACATCCGCCGCGGCAAGTGTCGAGTCGAGTTCGACGAACCAGTCCTCCACTGACGGCAGGCAGGCTGCGAGGTCCTGGAACATTCCAGGGCGTTGCGAACCCTCGCCGGGACATAGGAAACCGACCCTCGGGTTTTCGACGGGCATTCCCAAAATGGTGCCGTCGGGGCTGCGTAGTCGGTCCTTGCCGTCGTCGATCGCTGCGATGATCCGGTCGATTCGGGCAACAGCCTCATCAGCCGTCGTAGCTACGAGACCGGCCCGGTAATCGGAATTCAACGCCGGACGCTTCGATGCGACCGTCGATAGCTGCGCATCTTCGAGCAGTTCGCTGCGAGCCACGCTCAGTGACTGTCGGAGCGATCCGAGATCCGAGCCACCGAACAGGAGAGCTTCGACCGGCCAGTGGATCGGCGCTGGTCGAGCATTGCGATGCGGCTCTTGAATGACGACGTGTGAATTCGCACCGCCGAAGGCAACCGTGTTGACACCTATGCGACGCGTACCGCCGCGCAGCGGAACGGGTGTGAGGGCGGTGGCCGCTACTTGCTCGCTGTTCATCTCGATTCGACGCCGTGGGTCGGTTCCAACGGATGGGGTTATCACCCCGTAGTGCACGCTCAAGATCGCCTTCATGAGTCCAGCCATCCCGCCAGCGGCCAGGGCATGGCCCAAGAGTCCCTTCACTGAGCCGACGAGCCAGGGTTGCTCTCCGCGCAATCGCTCCAGCGTGCGCCACTCAGAACGATCACCGATATCCGTCCCGATGGCATGAGCCTCTACCGCGGAGATGTCGTCGGGCCCGAGTCCACCGGCGCGCCAGGCTTGCTCGATCGCGCTGGCCAATCCCTCGGGCCGGGAGGTCAACAAGCCCAGGCTGCGTCCGTCGCTGGATTGGCCGACCGCGCAGATATCGGCGTATGACTCCCCGGGGCGGATATCTGACGTGCGCTTGAGGACGAGGAAGCCGACGCCTTCACCGATGAGGGTGCCCACGGCATCGGACATGAAGGGGCGGCATTCATCATCGGCCAGCATCTCCACTGCGGCGAAGGACTCTTGAACTCCCTGGTCCAACCAGGGTCCGACGGCACCTACGAGAACGGCGTCGACCGTGCCCGCGGCCAGCATCAGCCGGCCGGTCTCCAATGCAGCCACCGCCGATGAGCACGCGGCATCCACCACCTGCTGCGGACCGTGCAGATCCAACTCCGATGCGATCCGTCCTGCCAACAAATTCGGGTGAATCGAAGTGACCAGATCGCTGTCGATCGGGTGCCCGTGCGCCCAGGCTTGTTGTGGACGGCCCAACAGGGTGGAGGTGCCCACCAGCACCGCGCACGAGTGGCGCAACTGCTCATCGAGGCCGGCGTCTCGGACTGCCCGGCGAGCCACATCCACCGCTATCAAGTGCCACGGCTCGCCCACGCGCAGCACCGACGGAGCCGGGAGTGATTCTCGGTTCATCACCAGCGGCGCGAACCCCCCGTAGCGCGGACCCGCGCTCTCGGCACGAAGGGCGGGCGCCTGGGACGTCTGCGGAATTCCCTCGACGAGCACCGACCAGAGCCGATCGAGGTCCGGCGCTCCAGGGAAGGTCGCCGCCATACCGACAACGCTCGTGGTGCTCATCCCGTTCGTCATGTTGCCCACGGCCCAGTCCCGATCACCACATCAACGAAACCGGGATTCACCGCAGCCGATGCTGCCTCGATCGCGAAGGCACGCGCTCCGGCTGCCGGGTCGATCACGTGTATGCCGCGTTCCCTGAGTAGATCGGCTACGACTTCACTGACCATGCCTTGCAGACCGGCACCGAACCAAGGTCCCCACTGGATGACACGCATTCCCAACGTGGGCCAACGCTCCGACCAGGTGGCCGCCACGATGCTCATAGCTTCGTTGGCCGCTGCATACGCCGACTGCGCAGGGTTCCCGAACGCGCCCGTCACACTGCCGAAAGCCACCATCCAGCGCGGAATACTGTCCGCTCGAACCAGGGACCGGCATATGTTGTCTAGCCCAAGCACCTTGGTCTCGATCACCGCACGAGCATCACTGAGGTCGAGTTCGGTCAGAAGGGCGTCTCGTACGATCCCGGATCCAAAGACGACGCCGTCGATTCGACCGTGCTCGGCAAGCACCGCGTCGATGACCGAGTCCACCTGCGAGATATCGCGGACATCCGCGGGCAGGGCCTGCCAACCCTCGGGCAGTTCCCATTCCGCTGCAGACCTACCGACCACGATCACAGTGCAATTCGGCAAGGCTTCCACCGCCGCCCGCGTGATGCCTCGAGCGCCGCCGAAGGCAATCACGACGTTGCCCTGCAATACCGAAAGGTCCACCAGACCACCCGTCTGCGGGTTCAGGTGCATGTCGATCGAGTGGAGCCGACCATCCTCGAGCACCCGGACTGCAATCTCTGGAACCTCGCCGCGCTCCGCGACCACGCAGCGGGCTGCAGCGGCGACGGTTCGTGCCGGCCCAACGGCTCCCTCGACAACGGACAAGCCAACCGGAGCGCTCTGCCATCGCCCGAGTGCTTCTATCGCCGATTCGATCAGCACGGCCGCGGTCTTACTGTGATCGTCGGTGTGCAGTTCGCTGGTTCGAAAGGCCTCGCCATCTACCGCCGGCACTTCGATCCACTTGCGCACTAGACGAAGCGGATCCTCGGCATCATCGTCCGGTGTTCGGACCTCGGCCTCGTCTTCCTGCAGCGCCGAGACGATCTCGCGAACCGAGCGCAGTCGACTCAAGTCGACTCCCTCGCGCCGAGCAATGCCCAACTTTTCGCGCAGCAGGGAAAGGATCTCCACTCGCTTGATGGAGTCCACCCCAAGTTCGGACTCCAGATCCATGTCTGCACCGATAACCCCTGGGTCGAAACCCGTGCGATCACTGATCAGCGACACGAGAACTTCCTGGATATCAGTGGGGCCACCCGAGTCCGGCTGGGGCGCCGCGACGACTGGTTCCTGACGATTCGATCGTGGGGGAACCTGACGCGGCGCAGTCGGCTGCACACTCGCCGGCGTGATGCGTGGCGGACGAGAAGCGGGGGGCGCCTGGCCGAGCGCCTGCTCCATCACCTGCTCATGGACTCGAAGGAAGTCTTGCATCGTGCGTTGGAACTCCACCACGGCGTCGCTGGAGCCGAGGTTGGACGTTGCCAGCACCTGACCGTCAGTCTGCGCGGTCAGCATCGGCTCCCGGCCGTCGTAGTCACCATCCATCCGACCGCGGCGCACACCTCCACCGTCAACGAACCAGGTGGTGTCGTCGGTGCCAAGCAGCGCGTCTTCACCCGGCACCGTACTTCGACCTTCGAACAGCGCCTGTACGTTGCCCACCACGCCGAGCGTCCACAGTTCCGCGATCGCATCGAGCACACCGGACAGCGGGCGTCCCGGGCGTTCCATCGGCACGACACGGACGTTCGGATCGATCTTGTTGACCAACGACGACGTAGTAGAGCCGGGCCCTACTTCGATGAAGACACTCACCCCCGCCTGGACCGCCTGCTGGACCTGCTCCACGAATCTCACCGGTTGCATCAAGTGGCCGGACATCCGTTGGCGTATCTCCTCGATGTTTGCGGGATACGCAGTGCCGTCCGCATTTCCGATGACTGTGATGACAGGTGGGGCGAGTCGATAACCGTTGATTGCTTCGGTCAGTGGTCTGATCGCGTCGGTCATCAACGCCGAATGGAAGGCACCGCCAACGGGAAGAAGCACTGCCGATGCTCCGCCATCAGATGCACGACGAACGATGTCCTCGACACTCGCGCGGGCTCCGGAGACCACCATTTGGTGTGGGGCGTTGAAACACGCCACGGTTGCTTCAGTCCCTGACACCAACTCGGCGGCCGTGTCGGCATCGATCTCAAGGGCCGCCATCGTGCCGCGGCCGTCGTCGCTCGCAGCCATTGCGGCGCCGCGCACGCGCGTGAGATCCACCAGGTCCTCGCGCCCCAGGACTCCGGCGCGGTGCAGCGCCATGAACTCGCCATAGGAGTGACCGAAGGCGACCGTTGGACGAGCACCCAAGGAGTCCAGCAGATCGGACAGACCCATTCCGAGTGCCGCGAGGGCGCTTTGCGCCATCCGGGTATCGGCGATCCTGGCGCGCTGTGCGTCGGTCTCGCGATCGGACCGCGCGCGGAACGGGTAGTTGGTCTCGACGAGGTCATGGGGCAGTTCATCACCGATCAACGCATCGACCAGCGCGAGCGTGCGGCGAAGATCCGGCAGATAAACCGAGGCCTCGCGCAGGCTGTTGATCCGTTGCGCAGCCTGCCCCGGGAAGACCTCGGCAACGTTGGGTTCGTTCGTCACTTCGATCAGGTCTGTGTGGTCCCCCGACTTCCAGCGAGTCGCGCATTCACGCAATTGCCGAGCCGCATCGAGCGGATCGACTACGACGTGTGCGAAACGCCAAGGCCCGCTGGCGGTGCGGGCTGCACCGTGCGCGACGTTTCGCGCAACGCTGCCACGGATCTCCAACTCCGCCGCTAACCGTTCGGCCTGCTGCGCTGCATCAATCGGCGTGCTGGCCCCAATCACCAGTAACTCCGCTGGCCAGCGCTTTGCACCCGCGGCCGCTCCATCACCTGATTCCAGAACCAGGTGCGTGTTCGTTCCCCCGAATCCGAAGGCGCTGACCGCGGCGTAGCGCACCGGATCGAGCCACGGCACGGATTTGTCGTACAGGACCACCGAACCGGCCTCGTCCCGAAGCGAATCGATGGGTGCCTGGACGCTCGGCTGCCCCGGTCGTACCCCGTGATGCAACGCCAGTGCCGCCTTCATAAGACCCAGCACACCGGCACCGGCCTTTGCATGGCCCATCTGCGCCTTGATTGAGCCGACAGAACACGAACTGGTCGAAGGTCCACGGACCTCGCTGATCGTGGTGATCTCCGTTCGATCACCGACGACCGTGCCAGTGCCGTGCGCTTCGTATAGCCCCACCTGCGCCGGCTCGACATCGCAACTGTCATATGCGCGGTGCAGCGCTAGTTGTTGGCCGGAACTTTGCGGTGCGGTCAGGCTCAAGCCGCGACCATCGGAACTCGAACCACTGCCGCGGATAACCGCGTATACGCGATCCCCATCTCGCTGGGCGTCCTCAAGGCGCTTCAATACGAGGATTCCCACCGCTTCACCGATCACGATGCCATCAGCGGACTCATCGAAGACGTGGGCTCGATCTCTCGGGGACAGCGCGTGGCTTGCAGCGAAGGACAAGTACACACGCGGTGCCATCGCGGTATCGGCGCCGCCGGTGATCACTATGTCGGTTCGACCGGTCTCCAGCTCGCGGATTGCAGCCTCGACCGCCGCTAAGGACGAAGCGCACGCCGAATCGACAGTGTGGTTCGGGCCCTTGAAGTCGAAACGGTTAGCGATGCGTCCGGTGGTTACGTTGTTCAAGAAGCCGGGGAAAGACTCCTCAGTCCAACTCGGCAGCCTGCTCCACGCTTGCTCCTCTACCGCCGCGCTGACACTGGAGAGCATCGCCCGAGCCGCATAGCCCTCGCCGATGTCGCCACTGCTCGAGGACATCCCGACGATCACCCCGACTCGTGACCGATCGATACGACTGGCATCGAAACCAGCATCGGCCAGAGCCCGACGCGTTACCTCCAGGGCGAGAAGTTGCGCCGGTTCGATGTGCGCAAGGGCCGTGGGCGGGGTTCCAAAGCGCATGGGGTCGAAGGGAATCGGATCGAGGAAACCACCGTGCACCGCAATGGTCGGATCCGGCGCCGCGGGATCGGGATCGAGCACCCGCGCTGGATCGAATCGCTCGAGCGGAATAGGACGCGTGGCCACCCGTTGCTGGACCACGGTGTCCCAGAAGCCGGCGAGATCGCTGGAATCGGGAGCTACGACGGACATCCCGACGATGGCAACCGGGACCGACTTCACCGTGTCGGCGGGAGTGGGCGAGCGCGAGTCCCAGGTCGCCTCGACCACATGCTGGCCACCTGCCAAGACATCTTCGTGCAGTGCGGCGATGGTGGTCGCGTGCGCGTGCATCGTCGCGATATCGCCGAGCATGTACATCCCCTCGCGCAGCTGACGCTCCGGGTCAACCGAGACAACCGCATCCCCCTCGCGGATCTCCGCTCGGCTCGCCATACGCAGCCTTCCCAGGGTGAGGGCCTCGAGTTCACTCGACCTGGTTTCCGGGTCCGCACCGGTCAGTTCCCGGGCGCGTGCCTCGAACTCCGAAACGAATCCGCTCCTCGCGACCCTCGTCGAGTGACCTACCGCGGTGGTGACCGTGCTCGTGCGATCGCAAGACACCGCAACATCTTGGAACTGTTGTGGAATCGCGCCGCTGGCTACTGCTTCCACCGTGAACAGGTACGCGGTTCCCATTAGGAATCCGATGGAAACCCGATCTGTGAGGTCACCGAGTTCCCTGGCTGCGAGCGTGGCGGCCGCCGCCGAGCTCACCGAATCGTGTATCCCCCCGGCCAGGAAGACCGAGGCGCGCGCGGATTCATCTGCCTTGAGTAAGCCCGCGATCTCGTGTAGCGCCGATTGCCACAAGACTGCGCTCGAGAGTGGGCCGACATGACCGCCACACTCGTAGCCTTCGAGGACGAAGCGTCGAACCCCCGCCTTCCACAGCAAGGACACGATCCGTGCCGTTGGTGCGTGCGCATAGGTGATGATCCCGTGGTTCTCGAGATCGAGCACCTGATCCGGGCGGGCGCCTGCGACCACCGCTACCGACGGTCGAGTACGCAAGACCGCATCGTGCTGTGGCTGCCAGATCTCCGGCGGCGCAAAGCCCAGCATGCCCACACCCCAGGCCCGGTCGGCCAATTCCGTGCTGGTGTGGGTAAGTACGTCACCGGCTGCGGGCCCGCGCTTGAGTGCAAGGGCTACGAGAGGCAACGCACCTTCGGCCGCTACAGCGGCGGCGAATCCGGGGACATCGCTGACCCGGGTCATCGGCCCTTGAATGAGTGGCGCACCAAGGCCCAACTCCTCGCACACCCGCGAACCGCCGCCAAGCAGTCCTTCGGCGCGCGCACCAAGAACCGCTTCATCATCGATGCGGTAGCCCGACAGCACTGCGGACAACGGTTGATCGATGTTCTGCCACGCGATCGCCAACCCCTGACCCAGGGGAATGAGGTCGGTGAAGACGTTGCGCCAACCCCACGGCAGGTCGTCACCGCAACGATCGACATCGGCCACGAGCATTGCCTGGACCTGTTGGGCAACGGGAAGGTTTCCGCGCAGGAGGAAACGCACCTGCTTGTCAGCCGGTCCGAGCGCCACCGCCTCGGTTCCGTCAAGGTCACGTACCGCGTTGCGCAGTCCGGTGATGCGTGTCTGGCTCGTCAAGACAAGTTCGTCACGCAGCACCACCCCCGCAGCACCGGCGGTTCGAAGCGCCGCAGCTATCGACGGACTGATCGCGCCGAAGCCGAGCACCTCGCGGGCACCCACCTTGCAGGCATGCTGCAAGAGGATCGAGGTGGACATTGATCCGATCGCGCCACCGGATTCCGATCCACGCACAACCACAGGATCTTCGGTAGCGGACAACTCGACGATCCGTTGCGCATCGGTGACTTCGAGCCAAGCCTGCGCCCCAGCCTCGGCCAATCGAACACGGATCGATGTCCAATCGACAACGGGATCCGCCCACGAATCACTGATGATCACGATCGCACCCGAATAGGAATCGGGTTGGAGTTGCTCGCATTGCGATGGCGAGACTCGAAGCACGAAGCGATCGCATTGCCTGCTCATCAAGTGGATATCGAGCAGGCGATCGCGGATTGAAGCATCGGCCAAATCCAAACCCGGGGTCACGTCTGCCGCGACGCAGGAACGAACCCATTGCTGGATTCGGATGACATCACCCGGTGGAGAGTCCGGAACACGCAGGGCGATGGTGATCATGCCGCGGCCCTGCTTCCCAGAAGATGCTCGATAAGGAAGTCGGCACCATCGCGGATTCCGTCGTCGTTGGCAATGGAGGCAGCGAGTTCTTGCGCGCGAATGCGGTAGCGGGAGTCTTCCACAGCGCTACCCATCGCACGCGCAAGTGATTCGACCTTCAGATCCTGGATCGGGATCGATGCCGGAGCCACACCCAATGCGAGTGCGCGATACCCCCAGAACGGCTGATCCAGGCAGAATGGCACCACGACCTGTGGAACCCCGGCCCGGTAGGCAGCAGCGCTCGATCCCACTCCTCCGTGGTGCACGAAAGCCCCTACCCGCGGCAGCAGCCAGTCATGCGGGAGTCGATCCACTACCAAGACGTCATCACCACGGACCGAATCCGGGTCGAAGGCACCCCAGCCGCTCAACAGCAGCACTCGTTGCCCTGCCCGCCGGGCGGCTTGGACCACGGTGTGCGCCAGTGCACGCGGGTCGGGAGCTACCACGCTGGAGAAGCCCACAGCGATAGGCGCATCACCCCGCTCGAGGAATTGCGTCACTTCGCGCGGCGGTTGCCAGGACTGATCAGCAGGCATCCGCCAGTAGCCCACAACTCGTGCCTGCCGTGGCCAATCCGGCGGCTGCGGAATCACCGCTGGACTGACACCCACCACAGTGGGCAGAGCGCGCAAACGTCGAAGGCTCTGCCTACTGGACTGGATCGGCAGCCCAAGACGTTCGGCTTCCGCGCCCATGATCTGCACCATCGGCCCGGACCCCATCCGGTTGAGGGCATCGACAGCCCAGTGACCGAAACGCTGCCCGACGGATCCGAGCCTTGACCAGCCCGGCTGCCACAGTGGGGGCAACGTACGAGTCGGCAAGGACGGGAAGATCGAGGCGACCGCCGCGGGGACCCCGCGCTGATGGGCGAAGGGGGCAGCCCAGGCCATCGAATAGTCCAAGACGACCTTGTCCGAGGAGTCGATGCAGTACGTGATCGCGCGTGCGAGTTGCGAGGTGAAGTACGGCAGCGCCTTTCCGTAGAAGCCAGCTATCGAACGAATGCCACGACCCGGCTCACGGAACGCTCGGCCCTCCTCCGTCTCATAGAAAGCTCGGGTATCACCTGGCATCGGGTAGAAACTCATGCCGCGATCGATACAAATCGAGCGGTAGTTCATGTGCGTGGCCATGCGTATGTCCACACCCTGCTCGACCAGCCCGGTCGCCAACGCAATCATCGGATCGACATCACCGTTGGTGCCGACGGTCAGAACCGTGATCCGCATGGCCAAACCCCACTACGGCCGCGACGGTGCGGCAGCCAATGCATCGATGATCTCCGCAACGCTGAGATCGGATCGCGCCTTACCGTCGGTTTCCAACAGCGCTTCTAGTTCCAAGACGACATTGAGCCGATCTTCCGTGGTAGCCAATACGTGCACGATGTCAACGGACGACAACTGCAGATCGGCTACCAGCATGGTGGAGTCGGTGATCTCCGCGTCGTCGTAGCCCAAGCCGAGGACAGTCGCGCCAAGGACGTCGGAGAGGGTCTGCCGGACGATCTCAGCGCTCACGATGCCTTCCCCGCATCCGCCGCAATCACCGGTCGCTTCAGGAAATAGGTCCAAAAACCGGAGTCGACATGCAACTTGCGCTTCACCCACCACCACATCCCGGTTTGCGCGACAATCATGCTGATCAGCGTGGCGAATGCCGCACCGACCATGTCGAATGCAGGCACCAGCACGATCAAGAGAGCAATATCCAAGAAGATTTGCGCGCCGTAGATGACGGTGACGTCTTTCCCTCGGCCGGTCATGATCAATAGGTAACCGCTCGGACCGAACGCCAGTGAGATGAATTGCGCAACCAGCAAGATCGCCAGTGGCACTCGGGCGTCGGCGAAGCCTTCACCGTACAAGCGCAAAATCGGTCCCGCGGCGAGCAAGATCGCGGCAACCAAGACGATCGCCGGAATCAAGATGAGCCGGAAGTAGTTGCGCACCACGAACTGCACCAGGTCAACTCGACCGACCGCGAAGAACGGCGCGAAGAACGGGACAGCGCCCGCATACGCGGCTGAAGGCAGATTTCCGAGAATCTCCGCGACGGTGATTGCGGCGGAATAGGCCGCCACGGTGTCGCTTCCCTTGATGATTGCCAATGCGTACAAGTCAGCGCGGTACAGCAAGATCACCAAGGCGGACATCAAGAGCACCGGCGGCCCGGACTTGACCCAGATCTTCCAATCGGCCATGTCGATGGCCACACTGGTGCGGAAGCCCTTGGGCAGGCCGCCGCGCATGCCGAACCACTGCAGGAACAGCGCTAGCAGCGTGGTTGCGACCAGCACCAGCATCAGATCACCGGTGGTCAGGGAGTTGAACGCAGCCACCGCGATTCCCGCGGCAGCCATTGACAACAGCGGAGCAACGAGTTGCCCGGGGAACGCACTCCATCCCGGACGCGCGAGGTTGACCAGGAAAGAGCCCCACAACTGACTCATACCCAAGATGCCTGCGAACACGCCGCCAAGAACAACTGCGCGGAAGTCGTCCCCGGCATCACGGTCCAAGAACGCCAGGCCAAGGGCCAAAATCGCGATCAAGATGCTGATGCCGATCGTGACCGCACTCGACGCGACGATCAGTCCGCGTACTTTGCTGAAATCGTTCTTTTGCTCGTAGACGGTTTGGAACCGACCGAGCGAAGTAGCCATGCCCAGGTGCGGCACGTACGCCAACGCCATCGCAGTGCCCGCGATGAGGGAGAAGTAGCCGAATGCGGATTGGCCGAGCCAGTTTGCGTACAAGATCGAAGCAACCTGGGCGATGACCACTGCTGGAGCGAGTACCAAGATCGTCTTGAGGTAACTAGATCTTTCCCGCTCGTGAATCTCGTCGATGGACCACTGCGATGGGTCCCGTTCGGAGAGGTGCGGTCCGGCAATCGCGGACTTCAGGCGTCCCGCCTCATCTCGCGTGACCTGGATCAGGCCCTGCTGGTGCAGTTCCTCCAGGAAGTCATCTGTCTTGCTTTTGTCCTCGGACACTGCTTCCGCGACATCGGCTACAGCCACATGGCCCCCGTGGGCCAAGGTCCGCAGGATCGATCGGTGGATCTCGGTGTGATCGCCTATAGAGCGACGACGCGCGTGGCCGAAGTGTTCCAGCGCGGGATCCGAGGGCTTGAGGAAGGTCATTTTTTTACCATCACAACACCCCTGGCAATCATGTGCGATCGCCAGGGGTGTAGCGAGGGGGTCGGCTAGCCGACGTGCTTGGCCCAGGCGTCGAGGAACACCGTGGCGTCCTCGATCGGCAGGATCTCGGTCTCCGAGCCGTCGAACAGTGGGTTGCCGCGAACCCAGCCGGCCAGTTCGTAGCTGGAATCAGCGTTGATCACGTACACGTGACCGCCACTGAGCAGCACGTAAGCCGCCTCAATCTCACCAGCGTCGAGAGCCTTCTTGATCTCATCGGATCGGAAGCCGGCCTCTCCAGCGCTGTGCTCGTACTTCACGTCGCCGTGGCGGCGATTGATGATCATGAATTTCATGGGGATTTCCTCCTAGGGGGTAGACGGACTCTACGCTGGAAACTGCTGCCAGCGCAAAGAGTTTCGAACATTTAACAATGCTGTCACCCAGCGTTTCCGGAAAGCCCCGGACAACCGGGCCCAGTGACACCGCTGGCTCGGTCTTCCACCAAGACCCTCGCCAGCGCCCCCGGATCATCCAACTGTGGCTGATGGCCAACATCTGGGATCACCACCGTGCGTCCTTTCCAACGGGCGGCCAGTTCGCGCTGCTGCTCGATCGGCCAGCCGTCATCGTGCTCTCCCCACGCCACCAGCAAGGGTGGAGGGGGCGAAGGGGGATGGATCGGACCGGTCTCCAGCAGGATGCGGGCGCCTTCATCAAGGGCCGTCGAGTCGTAGTCGCCCCAGCGGGTTCGTTCGAATTCCGCTACAGCCGGGGAAGCCCCGCGAGTACCAGCGGCGCGTTCCAAGCCGAGTTTGCGCTCCCATAGGACGTCTCGGTCCACTACCGGAAGGAAACGTCGGATCAGCGGAAACACCCCGGCCCGATGGGTCGGCAGAGCCGCGGGGCCCGAGCACAGCAGGGTTACCGACGCCCACTCGCAACTCGTGGTCGCCTCTTGGGCGATCAGACCTCCAAGGGAGTGGCCCACGAGGTGACCCGAACCAATCGACCATCGCGATCGAACCTGCTCAGCCACCGCACAGGCATCCGCCGCCATCGCTTCGAGCGAGCAGTCCTGCGGATTCCTCGCAGACCCCGATTCCTGCTGACCACGGAGGTCGAAGGCCACCGCTCCACTGCCCCGCCCAGCGAGCTCGGACATCACGGCGTAGAAGTCCTCCTTGCTGGACAGGTACCCCGGCACGAAGCAGAACCACTCAGCAGCCGAATCCATGCCGACAGCAGTTGCGGCCAACGGGCCACGGGGGGTAGGGATGGTCATCCGCACCGCGCCAGTCGGCAGTCGCAGCCGGGCTTCGCGTGGATCTTCGGGCTCCTCAGCTCCAAATAACGATGGCTGCACATCCACCTCCTCGGGAGTTCGCAAGCACACTGTGATCTCCGGCAAATCTAGTAGCGTGCTCAGGTGCCCTCAGTAGTCCAAACGGCCATCATCATCGTGGCCGCACTCGCCACCATCGTGGCGTTCGCGATGTTCGGGCGCACCCTCGCATCGATGGTGCGCACCTACGCCGGCGGTCAGCCGGTCTCCCGCTCGGACAACCCGG
>Ga0209953_1000229_pt1 | contig 21881 bp, 40 predicted proteins | sample SalPonred_H2O_MG_FD_185713 | JGI IMG/M metagenome (GOLD analysis project Ga0209953, IMG submission 185713) | Salt pond water microbial communities from South San Francisco under conditions of wetland restoration - Salt Pond MetaG... | ecosystem: Environmental > Aquatic > Non-marine Saline and...
TCGAAACGAAGGCTATCGATAGAATCCTCAAGACGACCAAGAAGCCTATCTATCTGATACCAATCCTCACTCATCACTACCCCCCAAAATTTGACCTGCCTCACTCACCACACGCCCCCGACCATCACGGGCAAACACCCACTGATCCTCATCATCACGCAACAACTCCGCCTCCTCAATCATCACACGCAACGACTCCGACAGATGCTTACGAGGCGCAAGCGACGCAGCAGAACGCGCCTGACGCAACATACCGATCGTCTGATCCATCATCCGCACAAACTGCTTCCGCTTATCATCCATCAACCCTTCACCAGAACATCACCAGAAACCTGCTCAACCGTAGCAATCGCATCAAACAGCATATCCTCAACATACGGAACATCCATTGTAGCAACAATGCGATAAGCCTCCGTCATCGAGGCGATCGCAGTATTGCACAGATCCAAAACCTGCAGACGCGGACCCAAACTCTCAAAGTTCCCCGACATACCACACCCCCACATACTCATCATCCGCACGATCCGCCACACGATCCATACGAATATTCAAAGCAACCTCCTGCTCAGGCAAACGAAAAAACTCCCAGTACCGGTCCGTCGGATTAGAATACAGCAGCAGAGCAGTACGGGAAGAATCACTCACCTCATAATCATCCCAAGTCCACTCAACCCCAGGCGACCAGAAAGGCTCACCCTCCCAAACCTCCCAATGCTTATCCAACGTCACCGAATGCTGACCCACACGAACGTGCATTTTTTCTCCAATAAAATCGTCAAAGCGCCGCGAATGCGACTATTAATTAGTATTGATATAAGGAGAGTCCATGTACATCACTCCCCCGCCAAAGCAGCGGTGAGACTCAATCATAACCCCGGCCGGAGTATAATGGTCCACCCGACCGCAGGCGCAGCTTAGAGCCGCGAGCCACTCCCGATAGTATCCCGGCTGCTGGTAAAACTTTACCTGCTCCGATGAAAACGAGGCCCCACACCCACAGACTGCCTGATCTCCCTCAAGATTGAGAATCTTACCGCATCTAAGGCAGGGCATAGCATCCATAACGAGCATCATATCATATCCTTTGTTATCGGGCTACTATTGTACCATAGAGGAAAGGTAGAAGTCAATAGAACACTGTGACTTATTCAGCCAATCTAAAAACCTCTCCCCCGACCCGTACTCCTCTCCGTAAGGAGTGTGGGCATACCAGGCCCTCCAGCCCTGCCTCTGCCAAACGTCAAAGGCCGCAATAGCATTCATCGCAGGATTCTCAAGATTTGAAAAACCATGAATACTATTAATCTGCCAAAGACCCGTATCTTGCGAGCCGTCGTTGTTATAGTTCAGGGCAGAATAGTCGCCCAAAGATTCAGCATAAGCAACAGCCACAGCAGTATGAAGCTCGTCCAAAGGAAAGCCTGCCCAATGAGCCCAGGATACAACCTTAACAAACTGATCGTGATGTGGGCTCCTGCATTCATCGATCTTAGAGTTCGGACGAGCAGGCGCATCACCAACAGATACAGTCTCATCAAAGCCCCCGGACTCATGAACTTCTACACCAGAAAAATCATATAAATCCTGATCTGCAGAAGACAAAGAAAAAAATAGTGCGACGAGCACGTCAACCAGCATAATAAACTTCTGATGCAGCCTGAAGGCCCCGTGCGACTCCCCAAAGATTAAGAACATCTGGGTCGTCATTCGACATCCTTACAATGTTATCCATAAAATCTATAACAATGCCCAGGGCGGCGCACACATTCTTAGCGGCCTCGACATCAGAATTTGGAAAGTTTGCTCTATCAGTAAGCTGAAAATCCACTCTACCCCTCCTCCTCGATCTCACCAACCTTAAGATACACATTGTACTTCTCGTCCTCGCCCCTGTCAAGCTTTACCTTGGTAGAAGGCAGCTCCATAGCCACGGGTCCGTCGAACTGCTTCAGGTGTTCTACCATAGAATCAATTACAACGATAAAATCATCTACAGAAGGAGGACCATATCCTTCCCATTCAAGGCCCGCCGATGAAGCGGCGGCGTACAGCCTACAGGCCACTTCTTTAGTTGTATCTTCCATATTTATTCTCCAATATCTGTGGCATATAATCAACCAAGTACAATCCTGATACATTATTCTTAGACTTAAAAATAAATCCGTATCCTCTTACTGAAAGCCCTTCTTTCCTAATATCGTCAAATGATGATGCGACATCAATAGGACCATAAAAATCGAATCTCGAAGTCCATGAGAGAGCCCTCAGGAGCAGCATAAAAATTAGTCGTCTCATCTCTTCGGGTAATCCTTTACATGCCAACCAGAGCCCTGGAAGACTATTGATGGGCTATGGTAGACTTTATTCAGACCCCCGCCACAAATATCACAAATTTTTAGAGCATGATCTGAAAAAGATTGTCTGGTTTCAAATTGATCTGCACAATTCGTGCAGCGATACTCATAGATTGGCATCTCTACGCTTCTTTATTCTATGGACCGTCTTTACTTTGTCTATTGGAAAAGATCTAAATTGTCCTGAGACACTCAGAACGTCAATCCACTCGTGCTCGGAATTAATTACATGTTTGAGGAACTTGAACCTGCCCCTCTCCCCACGCACAGAAAGTTCAGTTCCCTCGGTAACAATCTTGTTGTTAATCTTGCATTGATTACTTACAATCCAATTATCTGTATAGTGCATCAGATAACCGAGTCTTGATAGCTCTCTGGTTTAAGCTGGAGCTCATTAATCATATAGTCGAAGCCGAATGTTTCAATAAAATAATACACAAAATCCCAAGTGTCTTCATTGTCGGTCTTCATGATAAAATCTTGATAGTCGTCATGAAGTGCCACAGCAACGTCGTCAGGATCAATATTATATTCTGCTATACGTTCTACAATCATGATTCCTCCATATCTAACGAGCCGGATGTCAGGATTGAACTGACGACCTACCGCTTACAAGGCGGTTGCTCTACCACTGAGCTAATCCGGCAGCTTTTCGATGACCCAGCCGCCACCGCAGTAAGCATTGTATCTTATCGCTGCCCCGACCGCAAGGGTCAAAATCATCTCGGCGTCAGTATTAAACTCAAAGTTTAGTGCGTGAAAAGCCCCAAACGCATAAGGGGCTCCGGTACCAATAGCGTGAAACAGAGGATAAAGAGAAGCTTCATAAGTTTCTGTGATCTCGCAGAATCCACCCTCATAGGCTACTAGAATGCTGTACTCGTCACCTTCATCCTCTTTACCAACGTCATGACGGTACGGCTCAAGATAGTCTTTAATAATAAGGGGAAGCTCGGCCACAAGGAACTTTTTTTTGTCGCCTTTAGGCCACTTGAATGAAAAGTGCTCCATAAGGTTTACGATCTTATAGTCCCCCGCGACACCGATTAAATAGCTGTCACCTTCAAAAATTTTTAAGGCTTCATAGCTTTTGTGTCCGTCATCAGAAGTAACCTGATAGTCTGCTGCGAGGAACACTCCTTCCCTACCATTGTATCCAACAACAATGCTCATGCTTTACCTTTCGTGGACCTGGGGAGAATCGAACTCCCGTCCTAGCCGTCTCACTGTACTCAATCTACTGGCATAGATCGTTCTCGATCACCGATACTTCATTTACTACAGTTTAGTGCGCGAGAAGATTGGTTAAGAAGGCTCTTCCCGTGCCCCCGGCTATCAGACTAGAGAAGCCTCCAGTGCATCAAGCTCTGCCCACATTGCTGCGGACTCTGCATCCATGTTGTCTGCATTTATTGTTGTTTAGCGTGGGTCGCTACCCTACCAGCAGAGCATAACTACCTCGACCAGTCGAAGCCTGTCAGGCCCTAGGCATACATTTTACCACAGTTCCCGCGGCCTGTCAATTCATTCCGTATGGAACACACCCATTACAAGCAATTAATGAAATTGGAAACATAGAGTTATAATACTGAAGCCCTAAAAAAGTAATCAACTCTAGTTCGTGCTCTCGCTCAACATCTTCAACAATTACTTTCCATGCGTCAAGCGAGTCGTCATAATCATTATCCTCCAAAATTTCATCAGAAAATGATTTTACAAATCCTTTAAAAGTTTCAAAAGCATCTATTTTGTTATTGTAAATAATATTCATGTGGGCCGAGTCCGGGTGGCCAATGTCATTTGGCATCCAGAGCCCCTCGCCTATTATCACATGATAGTGAAGGTCCGTCCGATAGTTATGCGCCTCGCAAAGCTCGAACATCGACTCTCCTTACATGCCAAAATATTTATTAACTCTATCCGCTTTCGCTGCTTCCCTTTTGGCCCAAGCCCAGCCGGAGTCTCCTCCCCATAAAAGCCAGGCGATTCTACCGGCAGATGGGTATCCTTCCGTCCCCGAGCTCCAGCCTCTTCCTCCCTTGCTAGACTGTTCGTGTCGTGCAAAGAAGGAGACCATGCGTTTAATAGTACTGATAGAGATATCTGCGCCGCGCGCTAGGTCCCGAGCCCTCGCGACCCCTACCTGCGTACCGCCGCGACCATACTCTTGTCGCATCTCAAGCCCTCTCTTGGCATTATTTCTTACTGACTCAGGAGGTACTGGCATCTTACTCTCCGTCCTTATCTAGATACTCCGGCTTCGGTGTCCTTCCGAAAGCGATCCACCAGCCGGCTGCCTGAATCCCGCGGTCCTCCAGCCAGCGGAGCCCCGCGTAGTATGCTGCTCCAAGGACGACCACCAGCGCTCTTTCTACTTCTGCCGCATCCACAAAGGGCGCGATCGGGAGCGAGGCGATCCAGCCCATAATCATCGGAACCAGCGTTCGTCTGACAGAAGTCAGAAGGTCATTATTGCGGATATTCTTTTTCATAATCAATCTCCTTATAACTTTTAAAAAGTTTTACATCTTCGTAAGTTGCGCCAGTAGTGTAAAACCCTAAAACTGCCAGCCACAGAGAGGTCGCAAAGACGATTAGCTCTGTTGCTATTGCCAGGTCTTCCCACCTAAGCGCAACATATAAAATTATTAATGAAGAAAATACGATCGTATACGCAAAGAATTTTCTTCTTATTTTCCACGACGGCTTGTTCGGGTTATCGCTCGCGGCCATTATTTATGATAGGAAGAAATGTACCTCCCCACCCTCTCTCCATCATGTCATCCATATCGTCATCATCTTCTTTTTCCCCGACATACCCAGGAGGAATGACCGCAAGCCTGCAATTCCCCTCCATCTCGATCTCTTGAGACAAAATAGCACACTTATTTTCTGACGCTACAAGCGCGCAGTTTCCACACTTGACGCCCATATCAGCATCTTCATTTTCTTCTGCTGAAACATATCCTACCCAGATAGCGCTATCCTCTCTATCCAGAGGACCAAATCTCTTGTAAATATTAAGCAGAGCGTCCGCAAACATCCTCTCGTCTTCAGGAAGGCTATCATAAAGAGGCTTACCCATCCATCCTTCTTGCTTATTCATACCCTCGTAACCTCCTGCGCGCGCAGCTCTTCCTTGTCTTTCCGCTGACGCTCTCGCTCTATCAATAGACTCTTGGTTGCCAGAAGTATAGGTGTAGCATTTACCTGACTCGCCCCATCTGTATCCCGGGCGTCTGTCTTCTTGGCATGGCTGAACTGGCATATCTACACTATACCAAAAATAATATTATTTTGCCAAATCATACTGACTTTTAAGCATTCCTGCATAACGCTCTACTTCCTCTCTTAGCTCTTTCGGTGCACTCATGTAAATTAAATCCCTCAGCCTTCTTCTTCTTCTAAGGTCGGCCTCTGATCTATTGTAAAGAAACTCCAGCCTCTTTCTGGACTCCAAACGGGGTTTTGTTTTCATCCCTGTGTCTTTAGACATTGTCAAAGACCCCTCAGTTTTCTCATAATGATAAAAAGGAGTGTCGAGTACGCCGTACTTTCCTGTTCTCATTATTAAGAGTGTTTGTAATGTATCGAAGCCGACCCTGAAAGAAGGATTTATCCCGCCCGCGGCCCACATCCTATTTAAAGAATAAACCCCACTCACCCAAGATATCCTGGTTATCATTTTCTTTTTTGGATTATTTCTTATGTTCCAGATGTAAGGTTCTTTTCCTATCTCATGTCTCCAGTAGGGTGCATAAGCAGCGCCATAAGGTTTTGCAGCCTCCATAAGAGAGCTATACATATTTTTTTCAGACCAATCGTCTGAATCATGAACTGCAAACCATCCTTCTTCAAGAGAAAGGAGTGTTACCGCATCGCAAAAATATCTTCCTCTATTTTCTTCAAGATCTATAGTAAATAATCTTTTGTCTCTCGGAAGTTTCGGCTTAGACCCACCATCATTAATGACTACCAACCTTAAGTTTTTGTAATCTTGGTTCAAAACGCTTTTTACTGCCCTGCGCAAAAGGCCGGGGTCAGTATTATAAGTAGGCATAGAAACAGTGAGGAGATCGGACATTAACTTTAGTTTATCACACTAAAGTTCATAATCCGACTTGTTAAGAAAACTTTCTCTGATGTAGTCGCCCACAAAACTTTTCCAAAATGATGCATTCGATGTTGAGACAAACGGGCTCGCCATAATTTCTTCAGGAGTTCTGGCAGGGGCAGGGTGCTTCTTTGATCTCACCTTAGTGTCCTTGTAATACTCCCCGCCAACTGAATATCTGTTACCATAAATACTTCTGAAAAGTCTATCAGCGCTGTCATCAATAACGCCGGGGAGAAGATTTTTATTAAGAACAATAGGAACGTGAAGGTCGTAATTCTTTGCATTGTCTTTTAGGTATGCAGAGGTGTTCCTTACGATTCTTGCATAGTAGTGGCTTTCTCCGGAACCATATCTATTCTTTAGATCGTCAAAGGGCCCACCGTGAAGGGTAGGCATTTCTTCAAACTTTTGCATCACATAGAAATCATCGTTAAAGAAAATAAAATCATCAGAGAGCTCTTGCTCCAGGCAAACTCTTCTAAGACTGTTGTGAACATTTGCCCAAGAATTCTTGGCCTGATTAGTTTCAAGAAACCTCACGCTTTTAGTCCAGGGATAATTCTGGCCCACGATCCAAACATTATCGTGATCAATGTTTCGCAAGGATCTAAGGGAGTACCTAAGCTCGTCTCCATTATCTGCTGCACGCTTAACTACATATACAATATCCATTATCTCTCCTATAAAGAGCGGGTGGGGGGAGTCGAACCCCCGTCATCAGTTTGGAAAACTGAGGTAATGGCCGTTATACGACACCCGCGAGTACCGGCGGTGGGGCTCGAACCCACAAGCCCGAGGGCCACGGATTTTAAGTCCGCTGCGTATGCCAATTCCGCCACGCCGGCTAGATTCTTGGGTTTGATTCCACTAGTGAGGCAGACGATACCACAACATACTCTGAGAACTCATGGAGATCAGAAAGAGAATCCACTCCTGAGTATGAGCATCCCGATCCGATGCCTAGCGACAGGGACTTGATTGTATCTATCAAATCTCCTCTAAACGGTACCGAGCCCTCTACCCCTTCTCTAATGTCATGCCCCCCGCGCCAATCATCCTGTGCAGCCCCGGACGCCATGCCTCTAAAATATACCCTGCCTTCTGAGGGACTACCTGGGGATTCATTGTGTCCTGCAAGGAGGCTGCCCAGCATCACTGCTGAGGCACCGGCGGATATAGCCTTTACAACATCTCCGGAGTTTCTAATCCCTCCATCAGCAATAATTGCCGACCTCATTTCGGGATAAGTTTCGGAGCAGTCCATCACCGAAGCCATCGTCGGGACTCCGTGACCACTTACGATACGAGTGGTGCAGGCAGACCCCCCTCCGATGCCGACTCTTACCGAATCGGCCCCGGCATCAATTAAATTCCTGAACCCTTCTGATGTAGCAACATTGCCGCACATGATATGCACAGAGTCAGGCAGGTGCTTTCTTATGAAATCAACGGCCTCAACCGCCATAGAATTGTGACCGTTTGCGGTATCGACGCAAATAACGCCCGCTCCCGCCTCGACGAGCTGCTCAATAAAGATTTTATTTCTTGCCTCAATCGTACTGACTGATACGCCAAATCTATATGCGCCAACCTGCAGGGCATCCTCGACTCTCTGCTCGGGACTACTGTATCTGTGCATCACACCAAGCCCCCCGAGCTTTGCCAGGGCTCTCGCCATTTCCGGACCAGTTACAGTATCCATCGGCGCCGACACTACAGGGACACTCAGCTCCAGCGCTGCCTCAGGCCTGTGCGGTACTCCGATCTTTGTTCCGACATCGACAGCCCTCCTCGACTGGACCGAGGTCCTCTGTGGTACCATAAGAATGTCGTCGAAGCAGAGTGCGTTGTTTGAGTACTTTCTCAATTATCTTCCTTTTTATGCGCCCCCGCCGCCCAGTCATACTTGCAGAGAGGTACGTAATAAACTTCTTCTCCGGTGAAATCACCTTCTACAATTGTGTCGCCTTCTTTAACTACCTCACCATTTACAACACGAGCGTTCATGGTAGCAGGGCGACCGCAATGGCACCGAACGACGCCGTGTAAAAAATGTACTTCATCTGCGTAGGTAATCCAAGCTTGCGTCCCATCAAAAACCTTTCCTGAAAAATCTGTTGTCAGTCCGTATGCTCTAACTGTCCTACCGGAAATGCCATTCTGGCCATCGACATAACAAATTTTACGAACAACATCAGCGGCAATAAACTGGCACTCATCAACCAGAATATCATTATTCCCAGCATCCCAACCCTGGGGTAAATCATCCCGAACAATTTCTGCCTCCTTCTGAGGTCCCAACCTACTATGGATAATTCCCGATTCAGATCCAGTCATCAGCTTTGCGCTGAGGCCCTTGGTCGTAATATTATAATAGTCCTGGAGAAGAAGTGTACTCTTCCCCGCGCCCATCGGGCCCAAAAATACCTGAATCATAGTGCTGCCTTTCTTGAGTGGGGGCGGTGGGAGTCGAACCCACGTTAAGGCGGATTAAAAGTCCGGTGCAAGGCCCACGTTTGCTACACCCCCGGAACACCAAAGTTGATGTCTAGTATTGTATCAGTTCGATCGGTGCTTGGCAACCCCCCGCGCATTTGATTTAGCGCATTGTCTCCATGGATTATCTGAAGCCACATAGGAGTTTTAGTTTCATAGTCTACAACTTCTACCCCCCGCTCATGCCACTTACCATGACCTCCTAAGTCATAGGCGTGCAGCCCATCGTGCGATAGGTAGCTCATATATGGATTTGTCTGGTCGTATCTGTGCTGAGCAACACGGCTGCGTGGATCGTACCTCAGACCGTGGGTAAAATTCAGACCCTTTCCGACCTCTATATTATTCTGTACAGTATTGACAAAATGCTTACTTATTCCATCGTCAGAATCCAGCCTGGACGAGAGTATCTTGTCGCCCCTGAACTCCAGCACTCGCGTAAAGGCAGCCTGAAACCTCTCCCCCTCGCCAACTATGGCCAGCGCAGCATTGGGGCCTGCCGTCATAAGTATAGCAGTTTGTATATGCCTTGGCACCCTTTCATCGATGCCGAGTAGCCAAATAAAATTCTTATTAGTCTGCCTGTTTACTGCGGGAGCACACCATTTGTCCAGCAGCATAACTCTCTGCCATAGCCACTCCTTATCGAGGTGGTGGGTCGGTGAGTCCGACTCAGATTTTTCCCCGCGCGGCTTAAATCTAGCGGGGACGGCAAATCTCGTTATAATAGCGTGCACATCAAACATTACTCAGGCCACTCTCCATTAATTACTAGGCTGCCGATAGTACCGTAGTTAGCAATATCGTGCGTGGTGTCGTAAAGAGATTCGTGCTTTGGATCTCCGCCAACCTTTGTAAGATTAGACAGACGTGAGATCTTGTCGAACAGCCTTACGATTACCCCTGGAATAGGTCCAATAGGGCACGCTGAGATATTCTTTGGTCCATAGTCTGCCTGCTTGCTGATCAGCGTCAGGGCTTCCTTGCGCTTTTCGTGAAGCACTGCGAGGACGAATTCTTCTCCCCCCGCCTTCTCTACGACTTCCGTTGAAATTTCGGTCGTTAGACTCACTGATTTCTTTGTAGGCATTTGTTCTACTCCATTTCCTGTAGTTTCTATAGAAAACAACAATGTATATCAAACCGCCAAGGATAAAGCCATACTGATATGATAGTATACCATAAATGATCCAGAGTGTCTCGTTAAAAATAGCTACGGCCCAGCCTAAAGCGACGTTACGGCCTACGAGCCACCATGCCCCTGCGCCAATAAACACGAGGGAGAAGGACCAGATTTGATTTGCCATTCTATGGAACCGTTACGGTGAATTCTGAAACATCACCAAAGCCTCGGGCATTTTGTGCGTAGAGTCTTACTGTATAGTCGCCCTGCTGCAGACGATTTACATAAAATGCAGTTCTATTTCTAGCATTTCTTTTGTAAGCTACACGCTCCCCCTCTTGAAATACTTCAGCATAATAGCGCCTGATTCTCGATCCACCATCTGACTCGGGAGCAGAATATCTAATCGTAATCTTGCCACGTGATGCTGAAGATACGACATTGGTAAGCTCAGTGGGAGTTCCGTAAAAAAGCTCTACGGATTCTGATGCAGATTCTCCATAGCCATCTCTAGTGATAGCCCTAGCCTGAACAGTGTAGGTATCATTATTAGTGTATGCAATTGTGCACTGATTTACGCTTGCCGGAGAATAGCACTCTCCGACCTTTTCTCCAGAGCTAGAGTAGGCTTCTGCAAAATATTCATCAATTTTATATCCGGCGCTGTACTCAGGATTAGACCATGAAACATTAATAGAATTTACAGATCTACCCAGTGACAGACTCGTCGGGGCTGATGGAAGATCTACTTGGTCTGTGACTGTCACCTCCCAATTCGGAGAAACCGCATCGCCGAGTAGGAACTGGATGTCTGAATATTCGGTTCTAGCGAGCGCTCCGCCGTTATTATTGTTACCGGACATTAGAATTCCGTTACCAAAAAACGACACAGAGATGGGGTGGTCTGTAGAATTAGTTCCGAATTGCTCAGAAAATACCACACCATCGTTTAGATCAATGATGGCGTTGATGAAATCAGTGGCCCCAGAAGACTCAGAAACTACTGAAAGCTCATAGTAGGACCCAACCGACACAGCGATCTTGCCAGAATTTGCGACAGCTAGGGCGCCCCTATTCTCATAGAGGTCCTGATCTTCATCGCAAAAGAGGGGGCCGCTGGACCAGCTTGTCGCTGCTGAATAATCAATCTTAGCCAGAACAAGGCAGTTCTGACCGGTGTCATTTCTCATTGCAAAACCTGAAGCAATAAAGCCACCGCTCGGGTACGGCTCGATTTTATTAACAGTCAGCCAAGGGTATACGTTATAAAAATCAGAGCCAAGATCAAATACGTCGTCTAGATCGGTAAAGCTCTCTGACAGGACTTCACCATCCTGATTAATTCTGATAATTCCAATATTTGATTCTGATGGAGTGCAGTTGGAAAGCTGCCCACATCTATCGAAAAGTCTCAGATAAATTTCGTTTCCGATAAGATTAACATCATCAAACTCTCCAGGAAATCCAAAGTCGAACTCGTTTGAATCAACCACTTCCCCATCAGACGAAACAAAGTGTACAGTAGGATTGCCTGTATCAGGAGTGTATCCCACAACAACACTTTCACCTGAAGGATAGGCTGCTGCATCTGAGACGTTATCCAGCCTCACGTCCCATAGTGGACCATCTTCAGAAAATAAGACGGCGAATCCTGGGGAATGATTGCCCCTTCCACTCACCAAAACCCCCGCCTCAGAAATTGAGATGCCCAGCGGGAACTGGTGACTCGCGTTTACGCTAGCTCTATGCGACCAGAGTTCTCCACCTGCATCTCGGGCCTGCACAACAAGGTCGCGGTCCGGCATAGAAACACCGGCGTAGACATAAATATTATTATTAGACTCAGAGTGCAGATTTGAGAGATTAATAACCTCAACACTGCGTGATTCATTTGCCTGGGCAGCCACTGGAATAAGCAGCGCCGCAATAACGGCTGTGACTAGTTTCTTCATTTTATCTCCTTTTTGGAAGTGGACCCTATCGGACTCGAACCGACCACCTCCTGCGTGCAAAGCAGGCGCTCTCCCAGATGAGCTAAGGGCCCGGAGTGCGGGTGGAGGGATTTGAACCCCCACGCCTTTCGGCACAGGATTCTAAGTCCTGCGTGTCTGCCGTTCCACCACACCCGCGAATTTTTTAATCAGTATATTCCGTTAAAAATTCGAAGTCTTCAGGATTTCCGCCAGAACGGAAATAGCTCAGACCTCCATCAACAAAAATTGCACCGCACTTGCAGGACACAAAGTCATGCACAGATCGTGACTCTATTACTGTATCGCACTTACGGCACCGTGCTGCATTACGAGTGATATTCATTCACTGGCCGATCTTCTTCATCCCGCCAAGTCTATCATAAATAACGCGCGGGGGCTTATAAATATGTGCCCCCATAAGCTTTGGCTTACGACGATCCTCATTAAAGAAATAAGAAACGTTCTTATTAAGCCAATCCTGCTCCCATTTGTTCAGTTCCATACTACCTCCATAGCCTATGCACTGGCCTCCGGCGGTCCCGACCGGGCTCGAACCGGCGGCCTTTCGCGTGACAGGCGAACGCTCTAACCAACTGAGCTACGGGACCGTAGCGGGGGGAGGAATTGAACCTCCTATCTCCAGTTTATGAGACTGGCGGGCTACCGGTGCCCCACCCCGCGATATTTAATTTCGTACTCCCAAGGGGAATCGAACCCCTACTGGCAGATTGAAAGTCTGCTGTCCTAGCCGTTAGACGATGGGAGCGCGATCATCAATTGTACCACGCTGACGCACACCCGTCAAGCTTCTGATGCTTTCTTTTTTATAGCTGATACAAGCGCGGGGATCGGATTAACCCCCGCCACTTCTTTCATATGCATAAAATCAGGCAGAGAGTTCGCCTCGAATACCTTTGGGCCATCAGTTGTTGGCACAATATCTACTCCAGCAACAGTTAACCCAACTGACCCCGCGGCTTTTATAGCCTCCGACTTCTCTTCGTCGCTCATACTATAAACAGATGGCTTGCCACCAGAATGAAAGTTTGATGTTATTTTTCCCTTGGCAGGTGTTCTCCATAAGCAGGCTACGACATTTCCGTCTATGACGAGCGCCCGGACATCTCCTTTGGATGCTTCCTTAATATATTCTTGAAGAATTAATTTTTTACAGGATACTGAAAGCGACTTTTCAAGTTCGTGAAGATTTTTATTTAGCACAACCCCACGCCCTCCCGTTCCTATCGGGGGTTTTGTTATAACCGGGAATCCAAACTCTTTCTCTACATTTTTTAAATCATAATTTTCATCTACAACAGAAAATTTTGGTATAGAAACTCCTGCTGCCCTAAAGAATTCATATTGCCTATCTTTACCATATCCAGAAAACGGGACATTAAATACAGGAGTTTTCATTTTATCTATTCTATCCCTATGAACTCTATATCCTGCGTTATACATAAATACAATATCCCCGCGGCAATTTCTATCAACTTTTTTGAGGGGGACTAATAAAGGCCTGAGATTTTGATCTCTCATCTCTTGAATGATTTCATCCAGAGGAGCTCCAGCAAGCCCTGATCCGGGCTTATGGACTACAATAACTCTCACAGCGACTCTACGTCTTGCCTGATCTTTTCTACTTCTTCTTCCAGGCCCGCGGCAACAGCTACCACGATAAGCTCGTTGAAAGCGACGAAAAGCCTATAATATTTTTTCTTCCAAACATCCAGGCTCGCTTCTATCAGATCAAGCTCTTCTTTTAGAGTAATGACGTCAGACCTTAGCTCTGATCTCATTTGGGTCTGTAGATCATTTTTTACCTTAGACCTATTAAGCAAAGACTCTATGAGTTTTAACCCTACTCCACCAAAAATAGCAGAGACTAATGCAAAAACCGGCTCAATCATTTTGATCTCCCACTGACAAATTTAAATACACAAAAGCAGATATTATTGCAAGAGTGACGTATCCTATGTGAAGAAAGGATGCAGCTTTTTCCGAAATAGAAACAAGCGCTGCAAGAGTGAGCCACGACAGGAACTGGCCAAATGCGCTGAACCTTCTTACTTCAAAGTATTCTTTGCAAAGGGATCTTAGTACCGATGCGCTTGATATTACCAGCGCCCCGCCCGCAAAAACTTCTACCGCGTTATTAATATTCAGTAAGGAGAGATTAAAAAAAATGCTATAAAAAACAATGATGCCGCCGTGAAGCGCTGCCGATATGGATAAAACCGTTTCAATAGGCTCAAATCTGCTGAAAAGCAGTGATTTTACAATTTTATTTCTTAATTCAATAACTAGTTTCATCCCTGTAATAATACAATTAATGAACTAAAAAATCAAAGGATGTGAACAACTTCCTGTGCAGTAAGGTCCTCGCCGTGGTAAAGCTTCTCCACAACATACTTCTTTACATCTTTGCCAGAAGCAGACGCAATAATAATTACATGCCTTGGCTCAAAACCCCTGTTCTTGCACTCAGTGCAAATGACGATGCTCATCCCGTCGATTAAATTAGAATCAACTGAGTGCAGCCTGGACTTTTGCAGCTTACACGACTGGCAGGTCATCAGATTTCCATCTCCCCGAGCGTGATATCGTCAACAATATCGTACTCATTTTCAGAAACAACAATAGTCCACTTGTGTTTGCCATCATTAAACTCAACAACAGCATGGTGAGCGCGTTGCTCTTTAATTATCCCCAGGCCTATCCCTGCGACTAGGGCGACTGGGTACTTACTGGACTTCACTGAGAAAACCTACCTACACCACTGACATACACACTCGCCCCCTCAGAGCTCATATAATCTGATAAGGTGTGAAGATAAGACAAAAAATTCATTTTTTCGGCCATAGGAAGACTATTAAATAGCTCCTCACTAGCCACCCTAAGTTCTAGGGAGTTGGTATGCTGAACAACATCTATAGGAATGGAAGTGGGATTTTTAATTGTCCTGACTGCCATTCTCATAGTATTCGTGTAATTATTGTCGCTCATATTTTACCTCAGCTTCTTCCAAACTTCCTTGGATTTATGCTCATTTCTTGTTCTGTCATGCTTGCCGTTGCTCAGGTAAACTCCGCCCCAAACACCAGATTGTTCTTTTTCTACACCAAAATCATAGCAAATTTTTCTTACAGGGCACGAGGTGCACATTTCGTCTACAGATTTTCTTACAACATAAGGCGACGAATCATTTTCATAGCTATCGAACATCGGATCAAAAATCTGCTTTTCATCATCGTTATTGTAATATACCGCAACAATCCCTTTGCACGCCGCAAGATCATGCCAGTGCACAGTCTCTTCAGTTAAACCAAGATCTTCTATTAAACTCATTGATAATCCTTTTTATCGACCAGACGGGGCGGCTTTCGCCGCCCCGCCCGGAAGAGAAGAATCAGGCCGTTGCTAGAACCGTGTTAACCACGTGTGAACCTGAGTCTGCTGCGACCAGAACGCCAGCGCGCCGTCCGTTGTCTACGCCCACCAGGACGACGTCAACGACGGTGTCCTCGCCCGAGGAGTACTCATCTGACTCTGCAAGGGCAACGACATCGCGAGTGTTGGTCTTGAACTTATAAACGTCTCCGAATGCCATCGACACCACCTCCTTTCATTATTTTACTACTGATACATCTTACTGCAATAGAGCTGCTATGTCAAGCTTTTCGTAAGTGCATTTATTTCTCTGCACGGCCTGCACCGACCGCACTTATTCCCGCCGACTGGAACTCTGCACCACCACAAACCTTTGAGTAAATCTACAGGAGTGTCCTGAACCATCTGTTTTTTTGTCATACCTATGTATGGATAAGAAAAATTTATTTCTTTCCCCGCAACAGTATTGCCAAGAAGATTGGACCGCACTCTTCTGTCAGTCTGAAGATCTTTTGCGGACGGGTCATCAGAATTAATAGAAACTATAACCTCATTAACAGACTCATATTTAGGGTTTCTCAAAACCAAACCAGTAAGGAATCCAATTAACTCAACATCATAAATTAAATACGAGATCTTACCGTAGTCAAAACCCGTCTCTATGTAGGAATAGTTATCTAGACCCATCCTGATAAAATATTTAAGGGCATGGTCAACAGACTTTTTTTCCTGAGACCACCGGTTTGTTCTACTTTTAAGAACGCAATGGTGTAAAAGTACAGACCGCCCCGAGCTCAGAGCTTTGTAGGCAGCATAAGTAGAGTCCACCCCACCAGAAAGATTAATCATAGTATCTGGCTTTACAGCTCTACCGAGGTATACTCTACTCCCTCCTCGGGCTCTCTGCTGTCGATGAAGTTGTTCGCTTGCCATTCTCCCTCGAAAGGGCCGTGGACTTTAAACTCCACGCCCCTGAAGTATTCAATAACTTTATACATTTGTATAGCCTTTACTTTACGGGCCATAGATAATCAAGACCCCGCGGCACCGACGGAAAATGCTTCTCATAGTGCTCAGGATCTTTGCGTACAAGATTGGATTGATGTGACTGATGAACTTCATATACGCCCCACCACTTTGGCATATCATATTCAGAATCGCCTAGAAAATACTCTGAGGCGATTGTGAGAAGATTTAGATATGCGCCGTGGTCCTTGCCCCTGCGAAACTTCCATTCTTTATTAAAGGCAGCAGTGTAATTTAAAAGGGCCCCCCTGTGACCCCGCCACATCTTAACGGCAGGATGCGATTGCCAACCGTAGTCAGGCATAGAAAGAGCCTTAAAAATTTGCTGGGATTCAATAATCTGTTTACCTAATCTTCGTAAATCCATAACGTGAGCAGACTGGTTAAAGCTATTGATAGGCACAAATGTTTGCATAATAATCCTTTTTGAGGAAATTATTGTATCATATAATTCTTTAGCTGTAAATAGTGTCTGGAGCCCCACCGTCAATTGATGTTCCATCGAATGCGCCCTCTGGCCCGGTTGGTCCGGTTGGTCCAGTAGGACCAGTTGGACCGGTTGGTCCTGTGGGGCCAGCAACAGTCGAATCCGCGCCAGTCGGGCCTGTAGGACCAGTAGGTCCGGTTACTATAGAGTCTGCACCAGTGGGCCCAGTAGGGCCAGTCGGTCCAGTCGGGCCCTCAATTCCCTCTATTTCAAGAGTGGTGTGGATATGGCTTAAGGTGTCATTCCTGAATTCAAAAGTAAAATCAACATTGTTTGCCGTAGCATATACATAAAGATCAACAATAATCCGCTTTGTAGAGTCCGCTAAAGTAGTTACGGGAATATATTCCGCAAACGAGTTCATCGCTTGGCTAGGCTCTACTTCTGTAGCATCAGAGATGGACCCCGCGGCGATAAGCGTCTTATTGCTTGTCCCATCGGAATCTACAGAATAAATTTCGTAAAAATGAAAAATATCTTCATCTGGGGCTGAGCCATATGTATGGAATAGCCAGAAGCCTGGGTCTATAGTAAGATCTGTGATCTCACCTACGCCAGAAAGGAACGAGGCTACGTAGTGTGTGCCAGTGCTCACAGTTCCAGTTATAGTTGTTTGTGTGGTTGTTACTGGTTCTGCCAGCACCGCGCCAGAAATTGTTGTTCCAGTGTACACCCCGCCTGCTGTGTCGAGGTGGTACACCTTGCCTCCGACAGTCCCAGGCTCTCCTTGAGGCCCAGTAGGGCCAGTCTCACCTTGAGGTCCTGTAGGTCCCGTCTCGCCAATTGGCCCAGTAGGTCCAGTAGGACCAACCACCGATGCGCCCTGAGGACCAGTCGGTCCAGTCTCACCCTGAGGACCCGTGGGCCCTGTGGGCCCAGTTGGAGCGGCCAGCTGAATGAAATCCCATTCTGTGCCGTCCCAAACGTAAAACTCTTCTTCAGATTCAACGTAATAAATATCTCCAATAGCCTGACCAGTAACTCCATTTAAGGCCGTGATGTCAGCCACCGAGCCAGCGACTTCGATACCCTCGCCAACAGGCCCAGTCGGCCCTGTTTCTCCCTGAGGTCCCGTCGGACCAGTAGGTCCAATCGGCCCAGTCCCGCCAATCGGGCCAGTCGGACCAGTCTCTCCGATCGGCCCAGTAGGGCCCGTTTCACCGATCGGTCCGGTTTCACCAATCGGTCCTGTAGGCCCAGTTTCACCAATCGGACCAGTTGGTCCAGTTTCTCCAATAGGCCCAGTAGGACCGGTCTCGCCAATAGGCCCAGTAGCACCAGTAGGGCCAGTCGGCCCAGTAAATCCTATCGGGCCAGTATGCCCAGTAGGGCCAGTAGGGCCAGTCACACCAATAGGTCCAGTAGGTCCGGTAGGACCAGTAGGACCAGTTACAAAAGAGTCAGCCCCCGTTGGACCAGTGGGCCCAGTGGGACCAGTTACAGACGAGTCGGCTCCGGTAGGGCCAGTAGGACCAGTTGGTCCAGTAGGCCCAGCAGTGAAATCTTCAACAAAAATATCGTCCGATCCAACAACAAAACTATCTGCATTCTGAACAACAAGAAGAAAGCCCTTGTCTTTGTTTATATTTCCCTCAAGCACAAACATGAAGGAGCCGGGGATCTCAATATTGCTATCGCATGTCCCACACCTTCTTAATATCCACGGCGTAGAAGCAGAACCAATATCAAAAACTACATATCTACCATTCTCTGCAGCATCAGTCTGGTTCTTTACAAGAATTCCGTCCCATTGCTCCCAAGACCCCACGCCGTCAATATTAGGAAAAGCCCCGTTTGTCGACGCAGTGATAGTTGCCCCAACACCAGTATCACCATTATCATAAGACCCATCAAGGGTTTCTGTCGTCGCAGCTCTTACAGCAGGTCGAGTGAGCACCGGCATAGGACCAGTAGGGCCTATCGGACCCCGCGGCCCGGGCTCGCCCGGGACCTTAATAGTTGTTATCGGGTCAGTAGTTTCGACCCTGATAATGTTAATATCATTCGCCATCTATATAATCCCTAGAAACTTCTCTGGGTGAGTTTACTTTCCCCGCGAGCCACGTCTTGACAGTCCCGTCGATATCATCCACCGTTTGAAGGTCATAAAAAGAAACTCTTGGAAGCAAGCGAGTCTCGTCATTGTCCATAAAAAGCCTGAACTTCCCGTCCTCGGCATCAGTGATCTCTACTGTAAAGTCCGCTATTACTATCTCATCCTCCGGCCTAAGCCTTACCTGGGCTAGGGGCGAAAGGTTGGTGAGCGGGACGGGCTGATCGACACCACCGATGTTCTGAATGAGCTGAAAATCATTCACGAAGGTGTCGCCCTGATAGATTGTAAGGTTATAATTTGCGGGGGTCGACATAGATTAAAGTATAGATTAAAAGACTATAAGAGTCAAATTTCTGCGTAAAAGCGCAGATTATTCAGTAGTCTTTGGTTGTTGGGCTCTTGGAGGAGGGCGAGGGTGCCGTATTTTCTTGCTTTGTCCCCGCGCCTTTTTTTGTAGTAGCTAACCGCAAGAATATCGTAGGGAATGCTGCCCCAAGCATACTCTTTGGCAAGGTAGTCGAGCGGCTTCTCGGTGATGCTGACTGCTTTTCTCGCCCATGCTATTGCTGCATCCCAGTTATTGCGACTAAAATAGTGGAGTGCTAGCTTTACCATCGGCTCCCGGCGATTTGGATCCTCGGCATGAGCATCGAGCATCCACTTTTCTGCATTTAACGGTTCGACCTCTGCCAGGTAAAGCATGGAGGCCGCGCGCTCGGCTTTCCATACGGCGCGGGGGAGAGATAGGTGTCGCTTAAATTCTGCTGATGCCTCTTCATTTCTCCCCGCGAACATCAGGTCGCGTGCATAGTAGTGTGCATTACGGTCGTCGTCAGGATCTTCTTCTGTGGCAAGCTTCAGTAGATCAAGATACTGACTCCTACTCTTGGCGTGGTCTGGATAGTGATGGATCTCTAGGTCGATCCACTCCTGAACTTCTCTCTGTTTACCCCCGCGTCCGTGAAACTTAAGTACTTCATGAACCGGATGTTTCCACTCATAATCATGTCGTGAGTGAATCTTGTCGCCACCGTAAACAAGCCCCTCGCCTCCGTCTTCTTTCCATGACCAAACATACTTGTAGCGGGGGCGGGTTGTCGCGGGATTAATAGCCTCAAGCTTTTCTCTCCAGCCCGGCACGAGGACCTCGTCTGCATCGAGCGCGATGCAGAAATCGATATCGTCACTTATCATATTAAGATTATGGTTTCTGGCTACGTCGAAGCGCCAGGGTAAGAATGTATTCTCATAGACGGTAATTCCCAGACCCCGCGCCACCTGCACAGTATTGTCTGTAGACCCTGTGTCTAGAATGACCAGCTCATCGGCGCCCCTACACGACTCGAACCAGCGTGGGATAAATTGCTCTTCGTTTTTTGTAATAGTATAAACTGCGATCTTCATTTATACTCCGTATAAAGCCTTGCGCTCAGCATAATTAAGCTTACCGTCTAGTGTGAGTGAGCCAGACTTTCTCATATTGTTTCTAATCTCAGTAGCAGATATTGCCTTGATGTGGTCTGGAAGATCAATCTCTTCGATCTTATACCCTACCCCGCGCCGATCATGCAAACATCCTACCGGAAATAACGGCGGACTCTGTGCTCACTGCTTCTACTGTCTCCCACGGAGAAACCTACCACACTGATCCTGATGGAACTGTTACTGTTACTCCAGTGTCTACTGTTACTGGTCCTACTGATAGTGCATTTGTGCTCGTCGGAATTGCATAATCTTCGGAAATAAGAGTACTTGAAAGCATAACCGGTGCGTCTGAGCCGCCAGCATAATCAAGTCCAGTCCAGGCTGTAGCTCCGTCACCGATCTTAAACTTCCCGGTATCGGTCTCAAAGCCGAGCTCATCCTCGGAAAGCGTAGGGTCTGAAGTGGTCCACTGACTTGCAGTTCCTCTTCTTACCTGAATCTTAGTTGCCATCTATTAACTCTATTTTTTATTTAATATTTCTATATTTCAAATGAACTTTATCAGGTTCCTATTGCAATATAGTGAAGAGTAAAAGGCCACCCTGCACCGCCTAGTTGAAGTTGAAACTGTGTAGTCGTAATTGAATTCTCAATAACAATTAGGGTTCCTCCCTCTGGGTATCCAACAGCCTCAAACTGACAAACAACTGTAGGAACTGTAGAAAATGCCTCAGGGAAAGTAATTGTAAAAGGGTTGGTAGTTCCGCTTGGAATGACCTGACTTACAGCTTGAATTTTTGGTAAAGTTGGTAAAGAAGAAAAAGACCAGGATCCTGAAGAATACGTCAGTACCTCTCCTTCTGATACTCCAGAAGTATTAACATCAGAAAGATCGTTTATAGATAAAGCTGCATCCCACGGTGAGATCTCCCATACGGATCCAGTCGGAACTGTTACTTCTACTCCGGTGTCTACTTCTACAGGGCCTACTGAGAGTGCATTTGCCCCCGCCGGAATTTCATAATTCTCAGCAATAACAGAATCTGAAAGCATAACGGGATCATCTGAACCACCCGCATAATCAAGTGCGGTCCAGGCTGTAGATCCGTCACCGATCTTAAACTTATTAGTGTCGGTCTCGAACCCGACCTCGCCCTCGGAAAGCGTGGGGTCTGAGGTAGTCCACTGACTTGCAGTTCCTCTTCTTACCTGAATCTTGGTTGGCATTTAGTCCCTCGAATTTTAATTAATAATTGCACAAAACAAAAACATTTAATCTATTACTGCTCTATCGCAATCCAGTTAAATGGCACTCCCTGACCCTCATACCAATTATTGCTTGACCATCCTCCAGAAAACATGACGAATTTGAACCCAGTAGTCGTAATTTCTGCGACAAAAGATGCATAGCTAACGGATTGGCCCAAATCACCA
>Ga0209953_1000230_pt1 | contig 21865 bp, 36 predicted proteins | sample SalPonred_H2O_MG_FD_185713 | JGI IMG/M metagenome (GOLD analysis project Ga0209953, IMG submission 185713) | Salt pond water microbial communities from South San Francisco under conditions of wetland restoration - Salt Pond MetaG... | ecosystem: Environmental > Aquatic > Non-marine Saline and...
TAGCCCCAGACGCCGTTAATATACGATCGATATTTTTATATTGTGATAACATTAATTTATAATATTATTATTTCTGACAACGTTTGCTTCATTATTTGTAACTGTAAAAATTAAATTATTATTTATATCAACATTTAAATCATTATTTGTAATTGACCAAAAACTTCCTAAACTTATTATCGTATGCCCTTCTTGTCCAGCATCAACTCCAATTTGAAAACGATCTCCTACATTGAGATCATTATTATTAATAACAACATCATAATTTTTAGTTATTACCTGGCCATCGGGATATAATCCACCATCTGGTAATTGTTTAAACGTTCTATCAACATTTCCATTATTATCTATTTTCATTAAATAAAAAAATATTGTACCGCCATTGTTGTTATTTTGTGAATTAAAAACATGCTCTAATTGAATTCGCATTCGTAAATCAGCCCCAGAATTTTTAATCAATTCATTAATCGTATAACTATTTGGAATAATTTGCGGATCACCACCAATAACATTATCCATTAATACCGAATTTATATCAGGTGCATCTTGTGCATTTTCAATATCAAAATCAGCGCTTGGCGCATATTTCGCAAACACAGGATCATTAATTTCGTCATCTAAATCAATATTGATATCTATCTCCGTTGTATTTTCAATTGGAAATTTAAAATATTTAAATCTAGTATCAATATTATCAATAACACTTTTATTGTTATAAAATAGAGAAACTGATTCTATAACTAAATTTTGGTTATTTGTATTGCCTTGCTCTAATAAAACATTGCCATTATCATCGCGTCTAACAAATTCGGTTTGATTTGTTTTATATAATAATCCATTTTCTATATATGGAATTACACTATTAGGATACGGTGTTGGTACCGGTACCCTAATACCACTTGGCGCTAATGCTAAAATATTATTATTTTGTGCCATTATCTAATTACTTTGAAATAATATTCATCATCAAATCGTTGTTCCGAAATACCATCCTGTATTTTAAATTCTAACCGGTAATACCGCTCTGGCATAAAACTATTCATATCAATATAAATAAAATTACTTGTTTCATCACAACTGACTTTATTATAAATAGTATCATAAGGAATTATGACTTCATCTGTGTGAGCGTCTAATATAGAATAATATGTTGTTGTTGGTAATCGTTTTATAGTTTGTATCGGGAATGTATTCGTAGGAGATTTCCTGGGATATTTATCCCGGCCGTAAATTCTAATTTTTACTATGTCAGTATCCCGATATTCTGCTTTTAATTTAGTATACAACGTAAACGATTCTAAATCAATTTGTGTTAAACTTTCGTCATATTGTGAATCATCCCAATACATTATTAATTTAGGAACATATATTGTATGGGTTTCACGGCTAAAAAATCTAATGTATCCCTGCTTATTATTATCTAATTCGTCTAAATCGGAAAATTTTAAAATAAAACCATTATTTTCAATGTCAACATTATTTGATCCAGATATCCACAATTTTATAGCTTCAGAAACATCCATATGTATATCTGTCGGCCTATATGAAAATGATTCTGATTCTTCGAGGCCGGGTTGATAAAAATAGGAACTATTAAATGATGATGTATTAAAAATTCCAGACCCACTTTGATAAAACCAACTCCCTCCGGCTCCAGATCCGGAAATATACAAACTTGTTCCGTTAATATTTATCTGTTGTGAGCTAGATATCCAACTTGATCCACTTAATGGGTTATCCCAAGATACACCATCAGTTTTAATCGGATTTGAATTTTCAAAACCTGTACCATTATTCCATGACTGAGCTACGATATTTGCATCAATTGAATATTCAGCTGGTAAATTTTTTGCGTGAGTTGTATATAACTGTAACATGAATTTACAATTATCAATGTTGATATTATATTTTTCTAATATAGTTTCAACTTCACGTGTATTGAATTTTATAACAGATCTTGTTTTTTCTAAAGCATCTCCGCTATTTGATAAACGTTTGCCTACTTCTAATATTTCATCAATTCCGGTATTTTTAGTTGGAGATGATTCATATAAAGTAGAATCTGATTCTGCATAAAATATTCTAAACATTATATTTCTTTTTTTATAGCGATCCAGTACCTAAACTGATCTGTAAAAAACTTCCGCTACGCCATAATTGTCCATTTACATTTGGATCCGTCGTAGGCAATGAAGCAGTATAAAATAATATAGTTCCATTTGTTATAAATGACTCAGATACATTTAAATGATTAATTGATCCTGATTGTGACGTTATAATTGAACTACTATTAATAATATTTATAGACCCAGAAATATTTATATCTTCTTGTTCATTACCTGTTAATATGTCATATAAATCAGAAACAAAACTAGCTGAAATTAATCCTCCGTTTGTAATTTGCGATCGGTTTGTATCTAATATACTCATAATATACTTCTTTCTTTAATATAAATATATAAATTAATAATTTACTACACGACCCTTAATATCTGAATTAGGAAATTTTATCTCAAAAATACTAGGGTCTAATGAAGGATATATAATACCGTTTCGAGTTGATGATTTCAAATCATACTGGTTGCCAGAATATCCCAATTCTGTATCGAATTTATTATTCATTACTACATTAACAACATTTTGAACGCCAGGTGTATTTGAAATTATTTTAATAACTTCGGATTTTATAATCGGCTGATTTATTTGCCATCTATCGATATTAAAATAGTCTTTGAGATTATTAATAGTATCAATTAATATTACATTACTATTATAATTTGGTAATACTGTTATTTCAAAATCTACCGATATATTAATTATAAACGCATTATTAATGTTAATCGCATCTGTTAATATTCGATAATAATCTAAATAATTTTTTAAATTTTCTTTTATTGCATCATTTAAATTGACTAATTGTTTATTCGAATTATATCCTAATACATATAAATTCATTGCATATGGGTTATTACTATTTTCAGTAATAATTTGTTGTTGTGATAATTGATCATCAGCTACAATATATGCTTTTGCAACACTGCCGAATTTAGCCGGCATGGAATAACATCTAATAATATAATCTTCTAATGTCACAGCTCTATTCTGAGTAGCAAAATTAGTTATAGCATTAGTTTTTATATCTATTAAACTTTCTCGAGATTTTGCGCCAACTGCCGGTTCTGAATTATTAACCGTTAAACTTCGTTTTGCAAATTGTAATGTATTATTAGATACCGAAGAATTAATATTGTCAATAAATTCAACAAATTCTATTTTAGTAAGAGTATTTGATTCAACGTTATCCGATATACCATTATTAACCGTGTAGGTAACAGTTAATGTAGTGTTAGACGGCGCCTGGCCATATGCTCTAGTATATAAAAAATTCGAAGGGTCAATATCAACGTCTACTGGTCGTCTAAAGCCAGCTAAACCATTTCCTACATTGTCTGCATTTGGTATGATTTCTTCATCATTATTATCTGAAATGCCTGCTCCGAATTGCAATTCTAATTTATTATCACTTCGTAATCTAGTAACAAATCGTTTTGACGTTTTTTTCAATTTTAATAAACTACTGACACTACTTCTATATTGACTTAATTCCGGATCATTTTCTACTAAATTTGGCACTTCTTCAAATATAGTATCTTGTCCTAAATATGGTACTTGATACCAATTATCACCATCTGCTTCTTCTACACTAACTATATCTATAATGTTTTGATCTGGTAATACTATTTTATCATATGGTACTGGAGAATTAAATGTAAATGTAGCACTTCGAATCGTTCCGGAATTAGCTCTTGTAGTTTTCTTTAAAAGATAATATATTGGTAAATTTGTTGAGTCGTCTACTTCATATATAGTTACGTCGGTTGGATCTATAGATGATGATAATGAAAAATCAACTGTGTCTAATGTCCTAAATTCTGTTGTATTATTAGTATGTTTTACACGCATGCCCGGTCGTATATTCAATGCATAATCAAAATCCGGCCGGACGTTGTTACCAGTACCTATAGCAGGGACTAATTGAAATATATTTAAATTTACATATGCTGGTACTGAATTTTTCGCCGTATACCCCAATGTACGGGCAAGATCATATATATTTGATCTTTCAGTTGCATGTTCTAATAATGATTCTTTTAAATTAGTATCTGCATAATATGATAAAACATCCCCAACATATGCTGACAATTCTAGTAACATTGTACCAGGATCTGACTCATTGAAATCAGTATATGTATTAGGAAAATATTGTTTTGTAAAATCAATTAAATTTTTTCGAAATTGACTAAAATCTTTTCCTAAATATGATATATCTTTTTTTACATCCATTATTCTATTTCTATATTTCCGTTAGTCGAAGTAAAAGTAATATCATCTCCTGAAAATTGTCCAATTGTCCATTTTAGATTTATAACAATGTCATAATCTATATTCACATCATCTTGGGATGATTTTATTTCAATGTTATTAATCGTTATATATGGAAGCCATGTTGATACAGCTGACAATATTGTATCATTAATTTTTTGTTTTAATGCGTCTGAAATTGGATTAAAAATTAATCGCAATAAATCCGAACCAAAATTTGGGTGATATAAACGCTCTTTTTTAGTTGTTGTAAGTAAATTAATTAAATTAACACGAGCTTGTTCATTACTAGTAAATGTAGACCGTATACTATTTTCATTAGTTAATAAAAACTTAATACCGACTGCAGATGACGGAGAATTAGGCTGATTCCCCGTATTGGTATTAATATCTGTTAAAACTCTAAATCCCATTTATCTATTTTTTTTCTTGTCAATTGCCTTCATTAATGCAGAATAATCTCGATTAATAACTTTGTCTACTATAGGAGTGGCTTCTAGAGGAGCTCCCGTATCAGGGTCAGTTAATACATTAGATGGCGATATATTATTTTGTCTAGACATTTTTCGCGATGCCCCAAAATTCATTGCATCTTGTGATGTCATTGTAATATCTTCTGTCATTAAATCCGCATATGAATTCGCCGTTAATGGCGATGTATCATTGAGTTTTTCAGTGTTATTTAATATATTTGAAAATTTATTTTCTTTGAAATTTACTTTACTAGATGTTTTTGGAGAAGCATCCCGTTGTTTGGGTATTCTATTATATTCTGGCTCTGATTTAATTTCATTAATAGTTGATTGTAACCCTTCTTGCAATATATCGGAAAGTTCTTGTTTAATTACATTACGAACTTCTTCTGCTACTACTTTTCTTAAAACCGAAATTAATTTTGATTGACTCATAATTACTTTTTTTAATATAAATATTAGTAATCATAATTTATGAGCTATATCCAAGAGTTATTAGTAGGCTTAGGGCCAAATAATTGATTTGTTTGGGTATCAATATAAAAATCACCGGAATTTCCTATATTATTAGTAGGAGGACCTTGATTTCGAATAACTTGACTAGGAAATTCATTTAAATTATTTAAAACATCAAAACCTCCGTCTATCAATTCAACAATTTCTTGATATCTATTATTTAAATCAGTATCAGACACATTTAATTCTGTATAAAATGTACTTGGATATTCATCTAATAGATCTTGTACAGATATAAAATCTGCCGTACTTACATCTATATTTATATTTTCATTATTTCCTAAAGCCGAAATTACTGATGAAACATTATCGTTATTTTCATTACATAAAGTATTAAAAAAATTATCAGCACTGGAAATAGTTGGTAAAATGTTTTTAACTATATCGAGAAATTGCTGAATAATAATACGTATTATCTGGATAACCGTTTTTCCATTAGTGCCAGCTAATCCGGAAGCACGTGCTGCAGTAACTAATGCCCCAGGTGGAACTGGAACGATATTAATCGCACTCGCAACACTTATAGCTATCGTCGCAGCTATTTCTAAAATATCTAATATTGTTTTTATTATATTAATTAATGGGTCAAATCGATCTAAAATATTTAATAATTTGGTTAATTCGCCCCGTAATTCTCTTGCTTCTACATCGTTACATGAAACATTGGTCGGTATATTATCTAATAATGTATTAATAGAATTTGTTTGTAAACTTAATTTAGATATAAGATCAGTGAGTATTGGAACTACTTTATTTGCAACTAATACTGGAACTGATGCTAACCGATCATATGGAGGAGGTACAGACATAATTATATAAATCTTTTATCTTGTTGTATTTTTGGATTCAATATAGTATTCATTTTTAAATATGCTGTTTGTAAACTAGTTTGATCAAATGCAGATGTTATTATAGTATTATCTACAGTTTTAAATCCTGACGATAATACATTTAATATATTATTTAATACTTCAATTAATTGAGTACTTTGTATTCCAGGTTCTTTAATATTACTAGTTCCGAAAACTACTTTATCTGTATTTAATTCAATATTATTAGGCGCATTAATAGTTACACTATCCGTTTTAGCAGCTAAATTAATTCGATCTGCTATGCCTATAAATTGTGACTGATATTGATTTTCTTGTTTTAATGATTTAGTAACAGTATATCCCGATAATTCTTGTGTGCTAGTTAAACATAACGTTGAATAATCGTCATTAAAATCTTCGGTTTCCAATTGGTTATTATTTGAATTTCGATTTGAATTTGAAATAATTATAATTGGATCATTTTCTTGTCCCCTCCATGGTGGTGATTTAAAATATAAATTTCTTTCATTGCTAGATATAGTTGACCCTAATCGTATTGTATTACCAAACCTACCTTGGAGTACATTATCTCCTTTAAATATTTGTTTAGGAGATATAGGACGATGAATTGTTTCATCTGCAGTATTTTCAATTGAAATCCCTGGTAATGCATTTTGGTTTATATTACTATTAATCGATATTGGATTCATATAATACCATTGAGTCCGTCGATCGAATATTTCTCTATTACCACCAGGGGAAATCGCAGTAAAAACTATTACATGTTCTCCTTTTAAAGGAATTTTTATATTGTTTAAATCATATGGTTTAGCTACAATTGGATATGATTGATTATCATCATCATATAATCTAGCTTCTATAGTATAAAGATATTCTCTATTCGTATCATTGTCATCGGTATCAACATATTGATATGTATCAACAGTCTTAATAACTTCTGCCCAGTGAAACGGTATTTTCGAATTATTCATTATTATTTTGTTTTTTCGATGTCATATCTTTTACTTCGTCGACTTTGGACTTGATATCATGATGCTGGCTTTCTACTCGTTTTATTTCTTCAATTTCATCTTCTAATTCAGCAATATAATTACTATCTGCGATTTCTAACAATTGTTTCTTTTCTTCATCGCTCATTAAACCATCAGCGCCGGATATTGTTTGTTTTGTAGATATATACCTCTGTGTAATTGAAGCTAATTTTATAAGATGATCATCATTTTTTACTGATATATCTAAATATTCTTTAATCAATGGAACAATTATAGTAGCATCAGATGAATTCTTTATAAGTGGCTGTAATTGAGCGATCATTTGATTGATTTGCCTATCTTTCTTTTTAGAATTATGATATATATCAGACATTAAATCTGAAAATGAGGTATTTTTAAATAATTTATCATCTTTATCCATATAACAACTTTTTAATAATAAATATTAAAACGGCAATTTTATGAATTCTGACTCTTTATATTCATTAAATTTTTCTTCATATAATTTTTTAAGTATTTTCATTACTCGAGTAATATATGTAGTTTGATTTGGTTCTAATTTAGATCGCTCGCGTATTAATATATAAAGTGATTTTTTATTAAAATTCTCAATATTTATTCTGTTTTCAAAGAAGTGTAAAACAGAATCTGCTACATGAATATCTATAGATGAATTAAAGATAGAATTTAAATTGGCATAACAATATTCAACAAAATAATCCATGAATATTTTTAGATTATCCTGCATTTCATCATTATCTTGTTCGTTAATAATATTTCTGTCATCATCAACATTGAATTCATCAACTTTTGATTTAAGTTTTTTATATGCCTTTGAATTCTCTGCGATTAAATAATGCCAGGCTGTGCGAGTAAAATATGAATATCCTTTACCTTTATCTCGTTTTATTTTCGGTAACCGCTCGGTTAAGTATGTAACTAAATCTGTTTGTAAATCAATAAATGACTTATCAATATAATCTGCCTTCATTTGATTGATTCGGTTTTCACTCAATTTCATTAATGGTTTGAATAAAAATCTTCGATAAATTTTCTCACGTAATACAGAATCTTCACTGCATTGATTGTATGCTTGTATTGCATGTTCTGTTATTGTCGTCCAATATCTATTACTCGCCTTCTTCTTGCGTCCCATTAAATTCTTCATTTAAATTTGTTAATACTTCTTTCAATAAGCTAAAAGTAGTTCCTGATTCGTCATCCTTTTCAAATGCACCTAATCGATCGATTCGTTTTAAATTTTCATGTGCATGATCAATTGATCTATACATGTATTCAGATAATTCTTCAATCTGATTAGTATAATCAATTTGGTCTTCTAATAACCCAGCTAGAATATAACCTCGATATATAAAATATATTACAGCTATTAATAGTATAATACATGTTATTAATAATGTTATCAACATAATAATTATTTTGATTCTTTAGTAAATTCACTGAAAATATCCGTAACTGATTTTGCAATTTCCGGATTATTTTCTGCTATATTTTTTATTGCATTACTTCTAGTTTGTTTTGATTTTGGAGAATGAACTTTTGGTGTCTTATTATTTCTCCATCGTTCATATTCAATTTGTGCTGCCATATGGTCGCCGTGATGTAAAATGATAGGTAAATTTGTTTTTAATTTAGCTTGAGCTGTCCTGGCAATAAAATACGGTTTATTTGCATCATCATACACGCCATCATGTATTTTAATTGCTTGATATTCATTCCATGAAATTTTAACATCATATTGTTGTAGCAACCATAATGAAAGATCAGGTACCATTGAAAATGGTATATTTTCATTATATTTATACATTCGGCCCATATTTTTTCGATGCCAATCCGATGTTTCAACTTGATATACTTCATTGCCATCGCCAGGAAATCCTACTTTACCTAAATCATGATGCATTGCTGCAAACATCATTTCTTCTTTAGTATAACCAGACATATCAGAACCCATTTCTTTCCACGATTCATATAATTTAGCTGTACAATCCATAACACGCAATACGTGGTCTATATAACCTCCAGCAAATGCATTATGATAATGGGCAATAGACGATGCTGGCATCAGTACTATGCGATCTTCTAAATCGTCATATAATCGATTTAATTGCGATACACGAGTAGGAAATAAATTGGTTATTCGAGATCGATATTCTTCCCAGTTTGATTTAATTTTTTCTGCTTCTAACATAACTTGTTTTAAATATAATTTAATTAATTAATTTCGTTCTTCCAATATTTTACCTTCAACCAATTTATGCGTGCACATAGAGCATGTAACTTTAACTGCGCGAATATCACATCGTGGTACGGCTGTACCGCAATATTTACACTTCAATACATGAAAATTCGAACCATGTATATTCTTTAATTTAGATTTTTTCATTTATTTATTTTTTTTCGTTTGGCAGCCGATCTCCAAACATTATGCAATGACGGTGGTTTATATAGTTTTTGGTTCGGAGTATCAGTAGGCAGTTCATTTTTTATATTTTCATTTTTTTCATTAGTTGACTGAGAAGAGTCTGACACTGTATTGTTTTCCTTAAACTTATTATTTGATATAGTTAATTTACTCGATAACAATTTATTTGCCGAAATTAACATGATAATTGCTAGTGGATCAAACACTATAATAAACAACAATATAAACCAATTCACTACACGATCCATACTTATTTGTAATATATTAGCTATATAAGTTAATGGACCTAATTCAGCAACTACATCATTATTTGTTTTTAAATTAAAAATTTGCATTTCAATTGAATTTATTGAATCTGAAATTGCAATTTCATTGCCTGCAATTTTATCTCTTCTAATTAAAGCTAAATCCAATTGTTCTTGCAATGTTTTTCTAGTTGTTCTAGATGTCGTAGTAATCCGATTTCCATCGTCATCTACATAGCTTATAACGTTGTTTGCCAGCCCCTTTGTCAATTCTGATATATTGGTATTCAAGGATTGTTTTTCTGCTTGTATAGCACCTAAATTCGCTGTATAACGGCTTTTTTTAAGATCTAATACTGAAACTTTACTTTCAATTTCTGACATTTTATATGCAGTTTCCTGATAAGAAGAAACCATGAATCCATATATGCCTAACGACGTAATAGACATCAATACAATTACAGCTACTGCAAAATATGTCTTTGTAATCCATTTTATATTTGCCCAATGTCGATGTAAATATGATGCTGCAATTAATTTAGACATTTCCAATATAGATGCCATTATAATAACCGCTGTTTCTTGTGCCGAAAAGAGTTTACTCAATCCAAATATACTATAATATGCAGCTGTCGCTGCCAATGATAATGCTGATAACAACATTAAAAAGGGTAATATACGTTTCATAATAATTATTCTCTGTCTACATAGTATTTAGCCGACTCAATTTTTTTAATTGCACGGGCTAAATTATCTAGGGTTGATTGTTTATCAATTTTACCTTCATTGAGCATTTTTCCTACATTTCTTACGATTTCATGTGCTTCAATAAGATCATCTGTAACTTTTTCTTTGTATTTGTAATACGCCATAATTTATTTGTTTTATTATTTATATATAAATATGTTACGTTAATAATTGCGGCTGGCAACAAGCGATATTTGCTTTTTTCAATGTTAATTCTTTTGCCTTGGCTTCTACTTCGATATCTAAATCATTAACGCCATATGTATCAGGTAAATTTACAATATAATCTGAATGAGCTTGTTCTTTGATCTTGGTGAATGCCTTGTATTCTTTGTGGAATGTCGGCCATTGCTCAATATTTTCCATGTTGATACCATGATGTTCAAACATTCGCTCTATCTGTAATTGCTGCTCGCGTCTACGAGACTCTGAGTAATGAGTACACTGAATAACCCCATGCTTCTCCCACGTCTCTCGTGCCATAAAGAATGCTTCTTCTTCGGATAAACCACCAGTATTAAAAGTATGATGCCAATAGTCAAAAGTAATAGGAATATCAGTTACAGAATGTACCATTTCATATAAATCTCGTACCGAATACATGGATGCCTTGTCATCATTTTCGAGAACTAGTCTAGCTCGTAAATTATCAGATAATTTTTCATAGTTAGACACCCATCTGTCTATAGTAGCTCGTTTATCGCCATATGTAGCACCTACATGAATATTGATAAGATTTTCAAAGCTAGGTGCATAACCCATAAGATCAAACATTTCACTATGTCGTTCTAAACCTATAATGCTATTTTCAACAATCTCTTGTTTTTCTGCACCTAATATGTGAAATGGACCTGGATGTGTAGTTAGTCGATGTCCGTGCTCTCGAGCATAATCGCCGGCGGTACGAAGATGATGAGTAATTTCTTCTATATCAGGAAGATCTGATATCTCATAATGATTCCAACGAGGAAATATTTCAGATCCGATTCGAAACAATCGAATACCATTCTGCTCATTCCATTGTAGTATAGGAAGTAAATCTTTTGCATTTTTTAAGGATATATCAGATGCTAACTGCATACCACCTTCTATAAATTTGCGTTGAATCATAGTACGACCCGTACGGATATTATCTTCACTCAAAGTCATATTATTACAACAGTAACCAAATCTAATCATAATTTTTTTTTAATTTTTCGTTAACTATTTAATTATTTAAATACACCAATAATATAAGTATAATTTTTCAGAAGTCCTAATAATAACGGGTTTTTAATTGTGATATATTTATATAAAAATAGAATATATATATATGATACGTTTAACAGATTTATTGAATGAACAGACCCGCGTAACTGATGCTGTATATCGGACTGAAGCGGCTAGTTATACTAGACAACAATTACCTAGCATAATTGATCGATACAATCCAAATTCTGGATATTTAGTTATAACTGATGGAAACCCATGGTTAGCTGAACAACGAGCGCGTAATTTAGCTTCATTTTTAGCTAAAAATGTAGAATCTCAAGTAAAGATACCATTCAATAAAAATTCAGTTAAAGTTTTAGAAACTGCTGTATCTAAGAATAAAGGAGATGAATATCAATATGTTGAAGGTACTTTGTATGCAATTATGGAAAAAAGAGGTGTCCCTGCTGAACAATATGCATACGACTTATTATATAACTTTTATGAAATTAATGGTAATCCACATATTGTAGTAACTAAAGAGGGTGCTGGAACACCTTATAAAATAACTAAAGAAAAATATAAAAAATACCCTGTAGAAGCTGTAAAACACGTCACAAGAAATGCAATTGACGCAATTAACGATAAAGGTTTTGCAGTTTATCAGGCAAATGCCGGTGATGAGGGCAATATAGGTATCTTAGTACCTATCCCTAAAAATTATGCAAAAAAGGTGGGTAATAGATTATACTTTAATGATAAAGAATCGTTAATGAATATGAGAACATTTATCGGGAAATATACAGAAGGTAAGGATGAATTCACTAAAGATGAATCTAATCATCTATCATCAGATTGGACTAAACGAACCAATATTGGAGGTCCGGGAAATTACATATTCGGCCGCGAAGATGGTTCTCGTGCAAAAATAGTTTCAGGGTCAGATAAAGATAAGGACATTGTGATTAAAAGAACTTACCGCAAAAAAAGTGGAGATCCCGGAATTGCCAAAGCAGGAACAGCTGTTAAAAACAAATGGGTTAAGATAGGTGAATTTAATTTAACAAAAGCAGAAGGCGCGTTCGCAGACAATATGATAAAAGTGCAACCTGGTGCATATCAAAAAATATTTAATGAATTAAAAACTGTGGTAGAAAAATATCTTGCAGAAGAATTAATTATTAAAGAAATATCTGCTACTGTTAAAGGGTATGCATCTGCAGATCGAGCAACAAATAGAACTAATATTGGAACACCTGATCACGATTGGGGAGTTGGTTTCCCTTCAAATAAATGGATCTCTAAATAGTTATTGAAATCTTCTAAATTGAACTACAAAATATGGTTCATGTTGACCTTTTTCTGTCATACGGTAAAATGAACCTACTCCTATATATTTAGCATATGGATCTAAGATATTATTTCTATGTGCCGGTGACCCTATCCAAACACGAACAGCCCGTGTTGCTATCGAATAATGTGTAATCCATTGAATCGTAGTAGCTATCGTAATATTTTCCGAAAAATTATATTTTCGGTGATCGGTGTGGTTTGGAACTCGCTCATCATTAATATGACAAAGGATTCCGTTAGTCGCCATCCATTCTGCGTGATTATTAGCTAACCGCATTAAGGCAGTATCAATTTTACATGGCTCTAATCCGTTCTCAACTCGATACTCATTAACCATTTCAAACATGATGGCGTTAATCGTTTCAATGTCAAAAAAGTCATCTGTGATAGTATCGTGGCGATAAGGTTGTTCTAAAATAGTGTCATGTAAAGGATTTTGTGATATAGACAAACCACTAACTAACAATGCTAATACCATTAATAACTTTTTCATAATTTCTAAATTTTAATTTGTTAATTATTTAATTATATTATAAATATAAGTATAATTTTTCAGAAGTCCAAAAAATAACGGTTTTTTAATTGTGATATATTTATATAAAAATAGAATATTAAATTGTAGAAACAATATGAAAAACAAAAACCTTCTAGCAGAAAACATGCTAAGATTCCGAGCAAAAAACCTTTCTGAGACTACTAAACGTAAGATTGTGAAGTTGGCTGAGATTATTACAGAACAAGATCAGTCAAATAAAGATGAACTTTATCAAAGCTCTAATATAACACTACAACTAGATTCGATTATGAGTGGCAAAAAAGTTGCACGAATTGATGGTAATGTGGACTTTTTTTCATTTCCAACCCAAATGGAAGACGGTCGTCCTCTTATTGCCGGAAGCTGGTCAACTCAACGAAAAGCTAGTGCGTTATATAAACTTTCTGAAAACCAATATATTGTTGTAGGAAATATAGGAAAACTTAATAGGGACTATAAAGTTCAAGGTGCTAAGCCACTAGCATTTATAGTCGCAATGAGCCAGGTAACCGATTCTGAAGGAAAGACAGTAAGATTACCAATTACGCCAATTGAAATCAAAAACCCGGGGCTTGTAATTGTGGAATTAATTAACAAGGTTATGCCTAACTTTAGTGCTAAGCCTGAGGCGGCAAAGGAGTTTGTCGATAATATGATTAATACATTTAAACTATCGGCTTTAAGTCAGGATATATCGGATGTGGATAAGTTGAAAGAACGCATTTTGACACGTTTAGACATATAAATTTTACGTAATAAATTTTGTTATTAATAAATAAAATGGGGCAATTTGCCCCATTATTACTAATTATTGACTATTACTTATTTATATAACGAACGCTTGTTATCTGATATAGAACGAAGAGCATATTCATAGTAATGAAATGATATATCTCTATATTTATTAGTTTCCTTATTCGTAATAGTAAGATATTCCGTCGAAAGCTGCTTTCCATCTGCCTGATCAGATTCAATATAACGGTACCGAACATCATATTGGGACGTATCAATCACTTGAATTGAATTTAACCATTTATCATATGTACATGTTTTCAATAAGTCTTCGGGATGAACTGCATTAATAGCTAATTTGGTAATATCTGGATTAATCTTGCCATACATATACTTTACTGAGTCATTAAAAAAAATATTTTTCAACAATCCAACTACTGCCATATCATCACCACCTACCTTAAATGAATTTGTAGTTTTATACCATTCTTCATACTCAGTCATTGCATTATCTAGATATGATTGAGTTGTTGAATCTAACTCTATTTCTTCTTGACTAAATACAGCGCCACTAATTAACACTGCTAATACCACTAATAACTTTTTCATTGCTCTAAATTTTAATTTGTTAATTATTTAATTATACTATAAATATAAGTATAATTTTTCAGAAGTCCAAATTATCAGAGCTAATTTTTTACGAATCCACTTAAAAAGTCTCTTTGCTGTTGTGCCGTTTTATTTAATTTGGTCTTTTTTCTTGTAACAGATTGTGATTTTTTCTTATTGACATATGAAGTGCCATGCTCATGAGAATTTTTTGTGTCAACATTTTTTCTGATTCTGCTATTTGATGTTGATTTGTTATTGTTATTAATAGATTGTCTAGAGCTTGTTGACGAATCTGGTGTGCTACTAGCTGCCCCGCGGGGCTTTCTAGATATTGTTGAATTGTTGAATTCTTTTCGTAACGAACTTTGTCCTGAGTTGTCGGTTTCGTTGGCAAGTATGAATCCTGGTGCGTCCCGGGATGATTTGTAATTATTGATTTCAATCCCACACGTATATAATTTACCAATACTTTTAACTTTATAATAACTTTGTTCATTGCGTTTAATAATTTCAATTATTTTACCGATTTTACGTTCTCCTAACCAGGTTATATAGACAACATTACCTACTTTATATTGTGGCTTTTTAAATTTAGCTTGTATATATTTAGGAATAATTTGTGTTTTCTTTTTTGCCATATTAATTGGGACATATAATCGAATTGATCCCGATTATATTATATACACGAAGATATCTTGTTAATTTATCTTTACGAAACATTTTTTCGGTTTCTTTATCTCGTTGCAAAACATAACCGGTATCGAAAAAGTTATATATGATATGTTTTAAAGATTTTAAACTATTCGATTCGATTAAAATATGATCGTCGTCAATCAAAATATCAACACGATTTTTTGAATTAATATCGTCTTCAGGAATATATTCAATAGTTGTTTGTGAGTCTTCTTGTGAATCTAATTCAATCGTTGAATTTAACTCATCATATATTTCATTGAAAAATTTTCCTAATGTATCATCGGTATCAATATTATTTTTTACGTGTATATCAAATAAATCAGTAATATATTGAAATTTTTCATACGCAGTATAATCCAACATCAATTGATATTCATGTTTAGTTACATCAACATGTTGAAAAATATTGTTCATTTCATTACAATTCATTAGTTACTGTATATAATTTAATAAATTTATTAACTGGTATTTTTTTTAATTTTGAAAAATATTCAATTGCTTGTTTGATATTATTACATTTATATTTTGAAATAATCTCATTTGTTGAATCGATATTAGAATAATAGCCAAATTTTTGCATATTTTATTATAAATATAATCCCAATTGATATTTTCTGGTTATACTTGTCAATGAATCTTCAACTGTTTCATATAACCGATTAATTTCTGTTATGTTCATTTTAAATGATTTATATCTAATCCGGATATCATGTTTACATTCAATATCTTCTGTAATATTTTTTATATTTGTTTTTAATATTAATTTTAATTCTTCTAAATCATTCAATGTAACTGGTATATGTTGTTGTAATATTACTAATTCACCAACCACAGTTGACGTCGGATTATCACGTAATGATTTTATAGTGATAGGTTTTAAAATAAAATCAATACTAGCCCATAATGAGCCATATTTGTTTATATATTTATCTGAAATGCCCCATGGCTGGTTTATACTATTCATATTCATGTTCTTTATATTCAAAAATTAATGATTACAGTTTATATATAACTATATAAATATTATTGATAAACTGTTGTATTCGTTCGGTATTACCTAGTATACGGTAACATATCAGTTTCTACTAAATCTGCATATGGAATATTGCTTTTTATAACTTCCGTGTCAATTAACATTTTTGTTAAACTATTATCTATATAGATATTTTTAGATTTTGCTGTATTAACACATGTAATACAAGATCTAGATTCTAATAAAATGTCATAAAACTGATTTTTATTAACTATGAATTTTTTTATTATTTTTCCTACCTGATTGGTGCCTCGTACATTAACGATAACATCATTTCCTTCTTTATATGCCATTAGTCAATAATTTTTATTATTTTACTTTGCGTTATACCCTTTACTTCGAATGGTACAGAATAACCTTCAAAATCTTTAATAACTTTAGCTTCTGCCTCTGTAACAGACATTGCTTCTACTAAGTATGATTCTGTAATTTTTTTTGATTTTACACCGCGAGGCGTATCAATTTCATCAATGATTTGAACTTTTGTTACGTAATAACTCATAAATTTAAAATATTTAGTTTCTATAATTATAATAGAAAATATATTGGATATAACCAATAAATATTTATTTTTTAATTAAGTTACGTAATTTATTTTGATTTTTATAAAATGTATATGATCGTAATATTTGGTTTGGCGTTAAGCCAAAATTATGAGCTAAATTATCTAATATATCTGCTACTAAATGTTCTTTTTCAATCGTATTGTGTATTTTATTACTTAAATTTTTAATTATTTTTTCAAGCAATATTAAATACCCACTAGGTAATCTTTTTAATACACGAGATTTAGATGCTCGTTTACGAAAAGAAATAGATTTATTTTGTTCTGATAATAATTTTTTAGCTATATGAGCTGATTCTTTTAAAATTTCTGGATACGTAAAGTGAGAATGTACATCATATGACATTTCATATATTAAATTTCCGGTTTTACTGAATGATTCTTCTGGTCCTTCGTCTGGTATTTCTTCTGGTTCATTGTCAGCTACATCTTCACCTGTATCTGTTCCACCTGTATCAGGTACCTCTACATCACCTTCGCCTGTATCATCACCGCCGATATCTCCAGTTTCAAGATCAGCAGTTGTCATTCCACCACCGCCGCCTGAAAAGTCACTATCCGGTACCGTTGTGTCAGTAGGGGTATCAGATTTATCATCATTTGGCTCGTCATTTGTACTGAATGCAGTTAATGTTTCTAGCGGAACATTGCATTTTATTGTATAATCTGTATTTCTACTATATCCAGTATACGGAATTATAGAAATTACATTAGATTTCAATAATGACGCAATTACATCTGGAGTAGCATTATATATAGCACCACTACGATTTATAAATTCTTGTATACCTATATCAGATCTAGAATATAATATACCTAAAGAATCATTTCCAGACTTACCAAAATGTGCTAAAAATTTTTGTTGTTCTGGAGTATATACAGATTCTGTTCCAGTAATATCACCCTCTTGCTCTATTAATAATTCATTTACTATGCGTTCAAATAATTTTTTCATTTTTGTATTTGTTTCGATTCTCGTAAACACGCAGTGCGATATTGCCCCGAAATCTTTTTTAATTCTAATATAGATTTTCTAGCACGACTCCCGGCAGCTTTTACTTGTTTATTATGGAATCGAATATGATTTTCTTCGAATATTTCCCATAATTGTTTCATTTCTTCATATAATTCTTGTGAATTCATATTAATCATATAAAAAATTAGTTTGTTCTGTATCTGACTTCATTGCATATATTCGTTCTGCCAATTGTATATAAGGTAAATTCGTTGTTATTTTTAACCCGTTTGTTAATTGAATAAGTGTCGAATTATTTAATTTAGACAAATATATTATATGATATATATTCACCATATATATACAATCATTATGATCGGTTATTTGTATAAGTTTCATAAACTTAATCTAATGGCATTCTTGGAAATATACTACGTGGATCAATATTGGTGTTTACAATATTATCCATGGATGTCGATGTGTCAGTATCGTCATCTTCATAGAAATCACTATCGTCTATAGCTACTCCTTTTAGTTTATCAGCAACATCAATTAATGTTTTTAAATAATATTGAGATGGATTACCTTTTGATAGGAAATTTATTATTGTATTATAATCTTGTACACCTAATTTAAAGTCTTTAACTAAATCCGCATTCTCTTCAAACCAGTTTAAAACTTTTTTTCTCGAGAATTGTTTATTACGTATATTATTTTCAAATATCCTCGTAGCATTATTTTTTTTAAATTTAGAAATTTCTTCAGCAACGATTCTTTGATGTCGTACGTTTGTTAAATCTAATAATTTTATCATAATATTTTATTTTAAATTTTCTAATTTGTATATTGTAGTATAGATCAATTCAATTACTCCGTCATATAAATTTTGTAAATATGAATCGTCTGGTAACTTATCGTATATTTTTTCACAGAATAATGCCAATCCTTTGAAATACGTTATAACTTTTTTATCCATATAATTATCTAATCCTGCAGGCGGAGTATAATTTTTAATGATTCCATGTTTTCCTTGATATGATTCTGTAATAGAATCTATTAAATCTACAATATTTTCATAATAATCTTGTAATGCCTCGTGTTCGGCATATGATTTTGTTTGTAAATGATAAATGTGAGCTTGAGTTCGACTCGCGAATAATGTAGATATAAACTTTTCTATCATGGTTGTATTTGTTATTTAATATAAATATATAATCATAAAAAAACCCAAGCTAATTAGCTCGGGTCTTGCAACTAAACGTCTAAGGTAGCAGACGTGTGGTTAATCTTTTATTTTAATAGTTAGTTCCTGACTTTTTAATTCCACTTTAAAATTACTTGGTATTAACCGCTCAATATATTCTTTATAATATTCAGCGCGATCGAAATCTGGTTTCTTGGATTCTTTCTTTTTTTCAGATAATATGTCTCGCAAACTAATCATCGTGTTATTCTGCGTCTAGTTCAGCCTGGTATCCGATATCTCCTAATATATCCAACAATTCATTGAATGCATGCAAATATCCCATTTTTTCTTCACGTTGCAAAACACTGTTAGTAGCCATATTACTACGTATGTTTTGAAGCATATCTTCTGCATCTGATACTAACTCTAATACTGAATAATTAGATCGATCTCTAGAAGCTTCTGTGGTTAACCTAGTGTTAGCTTGGTGAGCGGCCGTTGTGTCTGCCAATGTAGGAAGAGAACCATCGGCACGACGTTCCCATGCGTATCCTTCTAGCAATATATTTTTTAATTTCATGTATATCTTTTATTAATTTAATATAAATATAACACAAAAAAAAAGACCCCATAACGGGGTCTAATTATGGTAGTATATATGAAAAAAAATCAATCAAATGCAGCTTGCATTTTTTTAGTTAACGGATTAACTTCTTGCTGTACATATTTCATAACATGTTTTGATTCAGTTGCCAATGTACCATGTTCGCCATGAGTAACAACTGCATTTCCTGCAGGAATATTCAATTTCAAAGTACCATGTCCCATGTCTATTACACGAATTTCTTCCGAATGCATTGCATGAGTGTTTGTGCTCGGCTCGAGCGTTACTGTTTCGTTTTTCATACTTAAACTTTTTAATTTATTAATATTATAAATATAAGAAAAAACTATTATATATCCAACCAAATATTTAACTTTGTGCGGTTAATAATTCAAAATATTGATCTGATGAAAGAGGAACCAAATCTCCTTTAGGATCTATGTCTGCAGATAATTCTACTAGTAATATATCGCCTTGTCGTTTGAGCTCTTTAATAAATGGAATTAAATTTTCGTGAATCCGGAATGTTGAAGCAATTGCTTCTAATGGATCGTCTTTATATCGATCTTCAATCCACAACCAATGCTCTTCTTCAGTCGTAGTGCACCAACAACGGATTGCATATATTTCGTCTCTCAAATTCAATTGAGCACCAAATACCATATGGGTTTCGAAAATTACATCATATTCTCGATAGCCGGTGAAATTGCCTTCTGGATCAAATTGTTTATGACGAACTTTCCGCCCTGCAGTTTTAAGTCTTTTATGTCCTAATTCTTTGATCATTTGCGGCACGCGTATTTGACCAAATACAACAGACTGAAATTCAAGATTTTGAATTGCAAATGCATCTCGATAACCATATGGTTTAGCTCTATCATATTCAACATCAAAAAAATCAATCAGATCTCGTAGAGATTCAGGCACAACTTCAATTGAATTGATCATTGCATGTATTGGAGAAGAAAAATTTGCATCATATACTCCTCGATTACGATATCTCAATTTTATGTATTTCAACATGGCATTAGGACTTATTACATCCCTAGGTAATCGTTCTATAAAAAACGCATTTTTCTTAGTATCAAAAAATAACGTTGACGGGTCATTAAAAAAATATACTCTCATAACTCTTAAATTTTATAAGTTAAAATATAATTCTTGCACACTTTTACCTGATTTACCATGGTAAGTCCAGATACCGATCTGATTGCCATTAATAAATTCACCATTCCACTGTATACGACCGGATCTCCAATATCCAGACATTTTACCAGTTTTCTTATTTGAATTCACTCCGCGTTTCAACCCCGGGGCTCCAAACTGCCTAGCATCCTGCCTAGCTTTGTTATACTCTCTAGAATTATTCATATATCTTATTATTTTCTTTAAATATAAGAAAAAAATCGATACATAACAACCTATAATCAAGAAAAATTTAAAATATTAAAAAAATAGAATTTAAAAGACTAGTACGCCCTTACAGGTCATACTATTGCACATACTACCACGCATACATGTCCAGCACATACATATGCACCAGTCAGCGCATCACGTCAATCCGGTGTATTTACATGTTGGGGTCACCCGGAGTATCAATGCCGGTTGCATCAAATTTAGTAGGGTGTAAAATTATTTTAGGCAATCGATCGACTAATTCACGGTAGGTTCTATTAACACGCACTGCCCCGACGTCGAATCGCATATAGCTAGGTTTTGTTTGCATGTCATATATGGTGATGAGTCCGTTGCTGTCAATGCCAACGTT
>Ga0209953_1000231_pt1 | contig 21859 bp, 20 predicted proteins | sample SalPonred_H2O_MG_FD_185713 | JGI IMG/M metagenome (GOLD analysis project Ga0209953, IMG submission 185713) | Salt pond water microbial communities from South San Francisco under conditions of wetland restoration - Salt Pond MetaG... | ecosystem: Environmental > Aquatic > Non-marine Saline and...
TTGATCGGCATAGGGGACGGCAGTTAGCCGCGCCCCTGCCACACCACCTGGCATGCGGGTCCGCACCAGGCGGTTCGAGAAGTTGAGGTCATGTGAGTCTAGGTACACCAAGTTCATCGAAGTATTTGACGGTAAGGACGCGATTCAGGCCAGCCTCACTATGTCTCCACCAGTGCCCGGCACCACCGGCAATTAGGACCGCCAGCTCATGAGTTGCACCAAGTGCCCGGACCCGACTGTAGACAGTCGTTCCCACGCGCCAGTGTTTGAGCTGGATAGCCCGCAATCGGTGGCGTGTCCATGAGTCGAGATCCCTGAATATTCTCGGGGTCTGCGCGAGACGGAAGTACGACTTCCATCCCGGCAGGTAGGCCCGCAGTTGTTCAGCGATCTGTTTCATGCCTTTGCCACCGACCCTTGCGGTGATGAGTCGGATGCGTTGCTTGAATGTCTCGATCGCTTTAGGTGCCACTGCGATCTTTACCGTGTCATTGGACCACCGCCGTAGGCAGTAACCCAGAAACTTACGGCCAAAGACCGGGCCCACTTCGGTTTTCGATTCATTCACTCTTAGGTGAAGCTTATCGTAAAGCTTCCTCAGCGAGCGCAACACTCGCTCGCCTGCTTTCTGACTGCGAACGTAAACGTTGCAGTCATCGGCATAGCGTGCAAAGCGATGCCCACGCTTTTGCAAGTCCTGATCCACTTCATCCAACAGCACGTTGGCCAAGAGCGGAGACAGAGGTCCGCCCTGCGGCGTTCCCTGTGACCTACCCATAACTACGCCATCCGCCATGATCCCAGCTTGCAAGTAGCGCCGAATTAGCCGCAGAACGGCCTTGTCGGCGATACGCTTAGCGAGCCTGTCCATGAGGATGTCGTGATTAACCCGGTCGAAGAATTTCTCCAAATCCACGTCAACTACCACCCGGTAGCCTTCCTGCGCGTAGCGCTGTGCTTGCAGCACCGCGTCATGCGCGCTCCGGCCGGGGCGAAAGCCATAACTGAATTCCGAGAACGTTGGGTCAATCATCGGCTGTAGAACTTGTAGCAAAGCTTGCTGAATCACCCGATCCAGAACGGTTGGAATACCCAGCTCCCTTGTACCGCCTGTCGGTTTTGGAATTTCAACGCGGCGCACGGCTTGAGGCCGATACGTTCCGCTCTGAATTTCCGACCGTATACGCGGCCAATGAGTTTTGAGATATTCCTGGGTCCCGTCAATCGTCAATCCATCGACGCCTGCACTACCCTTGTTGGCCTTGACGCGTTTCCACGCCGCAACCATATTCTCACGCGATAAGACCTGCGTGAGCAGGACGTCTCGCCCTAAGCCTTCCCGTTGTTGACACGCCGGACGTGTTTCATCGCGAGCCACGCAGGGCCGGGCTTCACCCTTACCAGCTGTGTCCCGCCCCGGTTGCCCAGGCTTCTGATGCGATGCACTTCCAAGTGTCATAACTTTCAGCTTTCCTTCTCGTTCGGCCCTTCACCGCCTCGCCCGCAGCCTTCCCGGCTCTCACGTTAGTTGGCTACTACGACCTCTGCTGACTTCTCGCTCCGGTTCGACGCCGTCACCCTTTCAGATGCAAGGCGAGATCTCCCCAGGTAAGAACGCGATCCTTCCCCGCACAACCGCTGGATCTACACGAGTTCGCTTTGACCACAAAGGCTTTGCAGTGATGTGCCTGCTCGCCTTGCTCCCTCGTGCCTCGTATCCAGTTCTTGTTCATCGGCTCACGGTTTCATTCCATGCTTCCTCCCCACGCTCGGTCACCCTCACGCAGTTGCATTTCCTTTCGTTCGCTGTGGTCAGCTCACGGGAGGACTTTCACCTCCAAGATCGCGCCCATGCTGGGCGCACACGTCCTCCCCGTCCTGAACGACGAGGATTCCCAGCGGCTTCATCAAGCCGCCAAGATTGGGCGTGTATCGCTACTTCCCAATGGTTCCTGCTTCATCGTTAAAACCAACGTTTCAACTCCACAGGCTATCACCCGATGCCCTCGGGCTACATTTAAAGAGCCAACCGAGTCGGCGTTTTCCGTATAACCGCATTCAACACATTTAAATCTTCACTCTGTGGTGGGATTGGATCTGAAGGCTTTGCGGTTAACTTCCATATTGACAATGATTGTATCAAAGACACTGAGGATACGATAGACCAAGATGACATAAAAACCAAAAAACTGACATACAGGCTACGCCCGCGCTTACATCCCCGTCCTGAAAAACGGGGCTTTACGCGCTGGATGGGTAATGAGCCGCCATGATCTTGTTTGGTAAGCCGTCCAATGCGTAGCGCGCCAGTGCGGATTTAGACCGGGCGCACAGGATAAGACCCACAGGAGGGTTTTCATCGGGCAGGGTCCAATGCTCTCGAGCATAATTACAATATACATGCATCTGCCCGACATCAGCGTGGCTCAGTTCACCTAGCTTAAGGTCGATAATGACCAAACAGCACAGTCTGCGATGGAAGAACAAAAGGTCTACACGGAACCAGCTTTCGTCGATGCGCAAACGTCGCTGGCGGCCGACAAAAGTAAAATCGCTGCCCAATTCCAGCAGAAAATCTTCCAGCCGATGGATCAGTGCCTCCTCGAGGTCGGACTCGGAGTATTCATCCTTCAGATTCAGAAACTCAAGGACGTACGGGTCTTTTATAGCTTCGTCCGGGGTAAGCTCATCACCGGGTTCGGGGTGGCTAGCCTTTTTGAGCATAGCGCGTTTGTTTTGCGACAAGAGCGCTCGCGTGTAGAACTGGCTGCCGATCTATCGATCGAGCTGGCGTACGCTCCAGCCACAACGCAGTGCTTCGCTTTCATAGAACTGCCGTTCTTCTGCCGATCGAGTGCCGCGCACCAGGCGGACATAATGAGACCAGGACAAGGGCATGGCCTGCGCAAGCTGATCCAGCGTGATATTCCGAGACAGCATCTCGGATTGGCTTGTTACTAAGCCTTGCGAACTATTCCGAGACAGTGTCTCGGAAATTCTCTGTGGCGGGTAAGCCAGATAGAACAAGCGCATCTGTTCCAAGTTGTCCACGCTGAAGCCACGGCCAAATCGCTGCCCAAGATCCTTCGACAGGCGCTGCAGAAGTTGTTACCCGCGCACCGCTCGCTCTTGCCCGCCCTGTTCGAACTCCACAATGCGGCGACCAATTTCCCAATAGCTCGCGGTCATTAGGGAGTTGACGTTACGTGCGGCAGTTCGACGGGCCGACTCAAGCAGAGAAACAATGTCAGTGTGGACAATGGCGTAGTCCGCCTGATCCTGAAGACTTGAGGTAGTTTGGTTGATCATGCTCGCACCTCTGCCATGTACGCGCGCGCCTCGTCGCTTTGCACCCGAGACAAAATACGGTAGTGCGTCCAGCTCAATTCGTGACGCAGTGCGTCACATTTTGGGAAAGACTTGTAAAAGAGCCGCATATTGCGCAGATTTGACACATCAAAACCCTTGCCAAACTCCGCGGTCAACTGGTCTGCCACGATAGGTAGCAAACGCTTGCCGTACTCGGCTCTCGGCGAACCACCCTGCTCGAACTGCACCAAATGACGTCCAACCTGCCAATAGGTCTGAACCTGAACGACATCAACTGCTCTCAGGGCACGGTCGCGTGCCTCAATGACCAATCGCGGTAAATCAGTCAAAAGAGGCTCTAACTCGTCCTGAGATTTATTCAAATATGACAAAGATTTTTCAGTACTCATGCGTTCCCTTCGGCGACCGTGGAAAGCCTCAAACTGTTCGCCAAACGCAACCAGTTAAATCCAGTGATCATCGCCTTTTCTCGGCATCCAGTGTAGTTGATCACGCTCACGAGTCTTTGCCAGGTTGGTTCTGAACGGACCATCTGCGCGACTTAGGGCATACCCTAGGTCATGAGCATTTTGATGCATACGCAAACTACTGCTTATAGGGCGACGGACTCAATGCTACAGAATCGGTTTTACTTCATTTCCCCGATTGTCCCTGTTGCGCCCTGCTGACACCGAAGTGAAATTTTGCGTGGGGAACAAAAACTTTTCCCCAAACTCACGCAAAGCCAGTATTCATGCAGCTTTTGTCCGGTTCCGGGCACCACGGTTAACCCGAGTGAGTCGTCAAAGGTAGGGCTTGAGAGCGAAACTGGCCGGCACTTAAAAATTTGAAGAAATAACAACGAGGATTTCTCGGCAGTTCATCGGGTGGGCAACTTGTCAAACCAACTCGGCTTAAAGTTCACGTCTAGCACTCCGGCTGCTGCGAGGATTTCCAAATTTGCCGAACAGATAAATGTCGATCAACGATATGTTCAAGCCCTGCAGCAAACATCGTTTGCCGCATGTGTGAGTCGCCCATGGTCACGATCATCCCGCCCCCGCAAGATCCATCCAGAAACTCTGTACACTCTTGGTCCGCTCATTGCGCACCAGTTCGCAATGCTTAGCAACTCATTTCACATCAACACCAATCATGGACATCCCACTGACCGATCTGATCTCACATCCAGAAGGTAAACGGCTGGAGTTCAAGCGCGATCTGTCAGCCAAAGACAATATTCTTAAAACGTTGGTGGCGTTTTCCAATGCGGCCGGCGGAAAGCTGGTCATTGGTGTTACCGATGATCGACAAATCATTGGCATAGCTAATCCACTTGATGAAGAAGAACGAATTGGGAACTTGATTGCAGACACAATTGCCCCTAGGTTGGTGCCAAACATCGAGCTTGCAACCATCGACACCAAGACGATTTTGGCCGTTGAAGTGTTTCCTAGCGCTTGTCGGCCGCATCATATCAATAGGTTGGGACCAGAAAGAGGTGTCTATGTTCGACTGGGCTCGAGCAATCGCCTGGCGGGCCCAGATGTCATCGCCGAACTAAAAAGGTCATCTCGCGGCATCGTCTTTGACGAGCAACCCATGGTCGATCTATCTCCTCAAGATTTGGACTTAAAAGCACTAGAGCAACATTTCGGAGCAGACCGTCAACTAGATGATCAATCTCTCGTGACTTTACGATTGCTACGCAAAGAACAAAATCGTCTGGTGCCAACAGTCGGTGCTGTCCTCCTGTTCGGGAAAGATCGTCAACAGCACTTTCCTGACGCATGGGTGCAATGCGGGCGTTTCAGAGGCAAGGACAAGATCGACATTTTTGATCAGACCGAAATTCATGACCATTTGCCCGACACAGTAACTTCTATCGAATTGTTCCTACAAAAACATGCATTCAAAACCGCGCGGTTCGGTGAAATGCGGCGCGAGGACGTCTGGAGCATTCCCATCCCAATTTTGCGGGAGGCCATTGTCAATGCGCTGGTTCATTGTGACTACTCACAGCGCGGATCTCCCATCCGGGTTGCGTATTTTGATGATCGCATCGACATTGAAAGTCCAGGTGCATTAATGCCGGGCATGACCATCGAGAATATGAGAACAGGCATCTCACGGATTCGCAACCCAGTCATCGCTCGTCTGTTTCGCGAACTTGGTCTAATCGAGCAATGGGGTAGCGGCGTCAAGCGCATCTACGATGAGGCATCGAAACTGGGCTTGCCAGACCCAGAAATTACAGAAACGGCGACCGGCCTACGCTTACGGATCTTTTTATCTCAACTCTTCACCTTACAAAACCGCACTGCCACAGGACTCACCATCAAAGAACCAGTGAATCATCTATCACGGCTAGAGTCACGGCTAGAGTCACGGCTAGAGTCACGGCTAGAGTCACGGCTAGAGTCACGGCTAGCAGCCAGAGTGCTCTTGCAATTGCGAGACAGCGCCAACGGCAAGATAGCTTTGGCCCGAGCACTTGGTCACCAACGTGTTTCTGGTGAACTCAACAAACAAGTGCGTCATCTGCTCGCGCTCGGTCTGATTGCCATGACCATACCTGACAAACCGAATAGCCGATCACGAAAATATAGGCTTACGCCGGCAGGGCGCGAACTGATGGACATGCTGTGACACCAGAGAGGCGGGTCTGCAGTTCCACTTACCCGTGCGATGATTTCGAGCGCCCATAACAAAACGGCCCCATCGGGGCCGTTTTGTTTGACCATCGGCGTTAGTATGCCGGTGGAAATGCTACTTACTTCGGTGCTTTGGCGTAACGCAGGTAAGGCAACTTGACGTCGATGTCACCAAATTTCTCTTTGGCTTGCTCGTCGTTTAGGCTCAAGGCCACGATCACATCCTCACCGGGCTGCCAGTTCGCTGGTGTGGCAATTGGCACACCGTCCGTGGCACGTACGGCGTCAAGCGCACGCAGGATTTCAGCGAAGTTGCGGCCAACTGACATGGGGTAGATCATCATCAGGCGGATTTTCTTGTCCGGGCCAATGATAAAGACGGTACGAACCGTGGCGCTGTCTGCTGGCGTGCGGCCATCAGGCAGATAAGCGTCAGCAGGCAACATGTCATAGAGCTTAGAAACCTGAAGGTCACGATCATCAATGATCGGGAAGTTGGCAGGTGCACCGGCGACTGTCTCAATGTCTTTGATCCACTTCATGTGCTCTTCGACGCTATCGACTGAGACACCCATGACCTTGGTGTTGCGCTTTTCAAACTCCGGGGCCAACTGGGCCACGGCACCAAACTCGGTCGTGCAAACAGGCGTGAAATCTTTCGGGTGCGAAAAAAGGATCGCGTAGCTGTCGCCAACCCAATCATGAAACTTCAACTGCCCGGCTGTTGAGTCGGTTGTGAAATCGGGGGCGACATCATTGATTCGTAAAGACATGTGGACTACTCCTACAGGTTGAAACTAGACTCGTTCAGGTTAGCACCGTCGGCGCAGGATCCCGATTGATTTCGATCAATTGTGATATTTATTATTTATAAAGACATAATATCTTTTTACTATTAATTTGTTGCGACAAGATGTCAGCACCAAACCTAATTGCTAGATTGTGTGAAGAGCGCGGCGCGTGCCATCGCACAAGCCATGCTAACGCTTTGATTTACCTAAGGATACTGGCAATGGCAACGCGGTCTTATAGCGCACCTGCTTTAGTGCAAACCCCGAGCGGATTTTCTCAATGCCGGGGATTGGTGTTAACTGCTCGAGGATGAACTTCTCGAGTGCACCAATGTTGGCCACGGCCACGCGAATCAAGTAGTCGCTATCTCCAGTCATGAGATAGCACTCCATGACTTCGTCGTGTTCGCTGATGCGTTGCTCAAACTCGGCCAATGCCGCTTTGCTCTGGGTTTTTAGGCTGATACTGATAAAAACGTTCAAATCAAGACCGAGCGCGGCGGGATTGGCAATCGCCACGTACCGATTGATCACCCCGCTAGACTCCAGTGCTCGAACTCTATTCAGACAGGACGAGGGACTTAGCTGCACCCGCCGAGCCAATTCGACATTGGCCAGACTACCATCATTTTGTAGTTCCTGAAGAATTTTGAGATCGAGGGCATCGAGGTTCATATAATTCTCCATAAATTAGTTTTGACAGAATTTTATTTCTCTATAACGTCAATATACACTTCAAATAGAAACAAATTCGGCATAAAGAAATCTAAAATTGAAACATGCACTGACCACAGAGAGATGTCATGAATGCCCCAATCGACCCGAGATTAACCGAATGGTTTACGCGTGGATTTGATACCGATCCCGACGAGACGCAAGAGTGGCAAGCAGCATTTGAAGCGGTAATTCAAGCCGCTGGTCCCGAACGCGCCACGTTTATCTTGCAAGAACTTGCTCGCACAGCACAGACCAAGCGCCTGAACTGGCAACCCGCCCTATGCACGCCCTACACCAACACCATTGATATCAATGACCAACCGCCTTTCCCAGGCAATTTAGCCATTGAAGAAAAACTGTCATCCATCATGCGCTGGAACGCGTTGGCCATGGTGGTGCGTGCCAACCAGGCTTACGGCGAATTAGGCGGTCACATTGCAAGCTATGCCAGCGGCGCCGATCTATTTGAAACGGGATTCAATCACTTTTTTCATGGGCGCGAGGGTCTGGGTGAAGGCCAACACCGGGGTGATTTGGTTTTTCTACAGCCGCATAGTGCGCCAGGCATTTACGCCCGGGCATTCTTAGAGGGACGACTGACTGAAACGGATCTGATGCACTTTCGTCAGGAAATCACGGCGACCAAACAAGGCGCTCAAGGACTTTGCAGCTACCCCCACCCCATGCTGATGCCAGATTTTTGGCAGTTCCCAACCGGCTCCATGGGCATTGGCCCCATCAGCTCGATCTACCAAGCCCGCTTTATGCGTTACCTCACACACCGCGGCCTGCTGGACTGCTCAGGGCGCAAAGTCTGGGGCATTTTCGGTGACGGGGAAATGGATGAACCCGAGTCCATGAGCGCGTTAACCCTAGCCGCCCGTGAGAACTTAGACAACCTGGTTTGGGTGGTCAATTGCAATTTGCAACGCCTTGACGGTCCGGTGCGAGGCAATGGCCGCATCATTGATGAGCTCGAACGACTGTTCAAGGGCGCTGGCTGGAACGTCATCAAACTGGTTTGGGGCAGTGACTGGGACGGTCTGTTTGCGCGTGATACCGATGGGGCATTGATCGAAGCCTTTGCTCACACCGTCGATGGTCAGATGCAGACCTTTGCAGCCAAAGACGGTCAATACAACCGGGAACACTTTTTTGGGCAAAATCCGGCACTGACCAAATTAGCCCAAGGCATGACCGATGAGCAAATCGATCGTTTAAAACGCGGCGGACATGATGTCGTCAAAATCCATGCCGCCTACGCCGCTGCTGCAGCCTATGAAGGGCAGCCCACCGTGATCTTGGCACAAACCAAAAAAGGCTATGGCATGGGAACAGCCGGTCAAGGCAAGATGACCACTCATAGCCAGAAAAAGCTCGAACGCGAAGACCTCATTTCGTTTCGCAACCACTTCAACCTGCCGCTCTCAGATGACGAGGCCGCAAGCCTGCGTTTCTACAAGCCGGCCGCAGACACGCCTGAAATGCAGTACCTGCACGCCAAGCGCCAAGCACTCGGGGGTTACTTACCTAAGCGCGACACCACGTGCGAGGCGCTACCCGTGCCGGCACTCACACAGTGGGGCAAGTTTGCGCTGGCCTCTGAGAACAAAGACATGAGCACGACCATGGCGTTTGTGCGCATGCTGGGCAATCTGCTCAAAGACAAAACCCTGGGTCCACGGTTAGTACCGATCGTCGCTGACGAGGCCAGAACCTTCGGCATGGCCAATCTTTTTAAACAAGTGGGCATCTACTCCTCAGTCGGTCAACGTTATCTACCCGAAGACATTGGCTCGATCCTGAGTTACCACGAGGCCAAGGAAGGTCAAATCCTTGAAGAAGGCATCTCTGAAGCTGGAGCCATCGCGAGCTGGACCGCTGCGGCCACGAGCTACAGCGCACACGGCTTGGCCACGCTGCCCTTCTATATTTACTACTCCATGTTTGGATTCCAACGGGTTGGCGATCAAATCTGGGCAGCTGCAGACCAGAATCCGCGAGGGTTTCTGATTGGGGCGACATCTGGGCGCACCACTTTGGGTGGTGAAGGTTTGCAGCATCAAGACGGTACAAGCCATTTAATCGCTGCCACCATCCCGAATTGCAAAGCCTATGATCCTGCCTTTGCTGGTGAGCTGGCCATCATCATCGATCAGGGCATGCGTGAGATGGTGCAAGAACAAAAGAATGTTTTCTATTACATCACCACGATGAACGAGAACTACGCCCAACGTAGTGTGGATGAAAGTGCGCGCGAACACATCCTCAAAGGCGGCTATCGCCTCATGCAGCTCGCACCTGAATCGCAAAGCACCGATCGCAGCAAACAACAGCCGATCAACCTGATGGCCTCAGGTGCGATTTTGCCAGAGGCCATCACTGCTGCCCAACAGCTGTGCCAGCAGGGACGCATTGTCAACGTCTACAGCATCACGAGTTGGAGTGAGCTGTCACGAGACCAAACCGGCTGGGTGGCTGAGATGTTGAGCGATAATAATGGTCCAGTGATCGGTACCAGTGACTATGTGCGTGCGGTACCCGAATCGATTCGTCAACACATACCAACACATCAACGCTTTGTCACCTTGGGTACCGATGGGTTTGGGCGCAGCGACACGCGCGCCGAGCTTCGGGATTTCTTTGAGGTCAGTGCCAAACATATTGTCCATGCCGCCTTATCTTGTTCTTGATGCTTGTGTATTGATGTCCGGGGTCTTACGACCCTGGCTTTTAGATTTGGCCCAAGCCGGTCTTTTTGAACCAGTTTGGTCTGAGCGAATTGGTCGGGAATGGCAACGCAACGCCGCACGCATTTGGTCCATTGAACCCACTTTGCTCGACCAAGAGTGGCAGCGCATGCAGACGCGGTTCGGTTCAGCCAACGTTTCAAACTGGACTGACACGGGCGCAACGATGCCCCCACTGAAATACAGCGACGCCAAAGACTGGCATGTCATCGAAGCCGCATGGCTGGCCAAACAAGCCCATCCCGATCAAGCAGTCGGGATTGTGACCCTCAATATCAAAGACTTTAGCCGCAGTGAGTTGCGCCAGCGTGGACTAGATCTTTGGGCGCCAGATCGACTGCTCTCGAGCTGGCATGAGACACACGCCACGCTGCTGACCCAATCTCTTCACTCGGTCATCGCTGAGCTAGTGAGCACTGGCCGCCGGCATCCGGCACCGGTCTCAGACTTTTTAAAACGTGAACGCCTGTTTCGTTTGAATAAACGCATGGCTGCTCATTGACAGTTCAGTGATAGCTCAGTGACAACTCAATGACGCACCTTGGGCAGTTGCTCGCGCAACCACTGATGGACCTCATCACTTCGCACCACCGCATTTTTAACCAAGGTATCAAACTGTCTGGTCAGAAAGGCCACATGCTGGGTTGAATGAAACACCAGATAGCCGGTGCCGATATAAACCACAGCACGGCGTTGACCAAATACGCTGATAGCCGCACTGTAGTGGTTCGTTAGATCGAATAGGTGCAAACGCGTGGCCGGGTAGAGTTCTTCACACAGATCAGCCATCTGAGCAATTTGTCGCTGCGTTTCTTTAACCGACAGTTGCGCCCACACGCCAGCCCTTTGAGTCAACTGTGCCACTGACTGCCAGGGCATGGCGAACTCCACATCGCGCCCCGGTAAACGCACATTGGCCAATTGAGCGGCACTGTCATCCTTGGCTTGATCAACAGATCGATCAGGATTTTTACCGTACTCGAGTTGCACCACTTTGTCCGTTTTCATGAGCTCGGGCAAACTGACTGGTACGTTACGAACCTTGGCATCCTGGAACTCAATCATCCAGCGCTCGGTGTGGTTGTCTGGTCCAAACCCAGACGTCTCAGCCACTTCGAGTGACTGCCGCAGCAATTCACTGGCCACTTGGGTGTCGGTGGTCAATCCCAACAACCAATCAGTGGTCACGCCTAAAGCGCCTGCAATCTGGGCGACCACATGACCGGTAGGCAAACGCAGTTGCACGTCGGACAACAACAACGAAATCGTCGACCGATCGACGTAGGATCGATCAGCCAACTGGCTACGATTCATGCCCTTGTCCTGCATGGTCTGCTGCACCCGCTGCCTAAACAGCTGAGCGCGTTGCGTTCGACTGATTTGATGATAATTATCAATTTTCATGAAAAATGTAATTTTTTGGTTTGATAAACATCATTCTGTCACGTTGAATCAATTTTGCACACGACGCATGATAGTCATATGGAAACAAAATCACGCACCTGGATGAAAGCCCTCACCTGGCAGCTACTGGGCTTGCTGGTGATGACTGCAATCAACCTTTGGTATCTCGAGGATTGGTCATCGAGCCTGGGCCTATCGTTGATCCTAGCCACGAGCGGCATCATGATGTTTTATTTGCACGAGCGGCTATGGGCACGGATCGAGTGGGGCCTTGCTCAGCTGGACACTGCCAAGTTTCATGACCAAGTGCCTGGTGAGCGATCATGCTCACCAAAAGCACAACGCCCCTAAAAAGGGGCGTTGTGCATACCTACATGACTGAAACTACCAACCGAAATTAGCTCTCGGGGTTGTTCGCCTCAGGTGCGGCAGGCGTCTCAGCAGGCTTTGGCTGAGCCAACTCGGGGCGCTGCTCTTCAATGCCACCAATGGCTTTGACCGACAGACGCAAACGTCCTTTGTCGTCGGCTTCGATGACTTTGACGCGCAGGGACTCACCCACTTTCAGAATGTCATTGATATTGCCGATACGGTAGTTGGCGATCTCAGAGATGTGAAGCAAACCGTCGCGACCTGGCAACACTTGAACGATGGCCCCAAAATCCAACAAACGCAAGACGCTGCCTTCGTAGACCTGACCAACTTCGACATCGGCTGTGAGTTCAGCGATACGACGCTGAGCTTCTTGGGCACGATCGAGATCAGCGCTAGAAATGACGATGGAGCCGTCTTCAGAAATATCAATCTGAGCACCGGTCTCCTCGGTCAGCGCACGGATCGTGGCACCGCCTTTACCAATCACATCACGGATTTTTTCCGGGTTGATCTTCATGGTCAACATACGGGGCGCAAATGCTGAGAGCTCCTGACGGGAACCGTCGATGGCAGCCTGCATCTTGCCAAGAATATGCAAACGACCTTCTTGAGCTTGCGCCAAAGCGACCTGCATGATTTCTTTGGTGATGCCCTGAATCTTGATATCCATCTGCAAAGCCGTGATACCTGCCTCGGTACCCGCAACCTTGAAGTCCATGTCACCGAGGTGATCCTCGTCACCGAGAATGTCGGTAAGAACGGCAAACTTGTCATTCTCAAGAATCAAGCCCATGGCCACACCGGCCACGTGGGCCTTAAGCGGTACACCCGCATCCATCATCGCCAAAGCGCCACCACAAACGGATGCCATGGACGATGAACCGTTGGACTCGGTGATCTCCGAGACAAGTCGGATCGTGTACTGGAAGTCTTCGTGCTTAGGTAACAAAGCGGTCAGTGAACGTTTAGCCAAACGACCGTGACCGATTTCGCGACGCTTAGGCGCACCAAAACGGCCAGCTTCGCCTGTGGCAAACGGTGGCATGTTGTAGTGCATCAGGAAACGGTCACGATAGTCACCGGTGATGGCATCCACAATCTGCTCGTCTTGCTTGGTGCCCAGCGTGGCTACCACCAACGCTTGTGTTTCACCACGCGTAAACAACGCACTGCCGTGTGCGCGTGGCAAGACACCAAGACGAATTTCGATTGGACGTACCGTGCGTGTATCACGACCGTCGATACGTGGCTCGCCGTTGAGAATCTGGTGACGAACAATGCGTGATTCCAAATCGTGCAAGATGTTCTCAACGGTCACCGAATCGGGTTCAGGTTGGCCGTTAGCCTGTGCTTGCTCAATGAGCTTGGCTTTGACGTCAGTATAGGCTTCGCGCAACTGCGTGGTGCGTTGTTGCTTTTGACGGACTTGGTAGGCCTGCGACAGAGGTTCTTGTGCCAACGTCGTGACCGCTGAAATCAGTGCCTCATCTTGTGCTGCTGGCTGCCAATCCCATTCGGGCTTACCTGCTTGGCGCACGAGTTCATTGATGGCGCTAATGGCAGCCTGCATGGCGTCGTGACCAAACACAACGGCACCAAGCATGACATCTTCCGGTAACTCTTTGGCTTCGGACTCAACCATGAGCACCGCGCCTTGCGTGCCGGCAACCACGAGGTCTAGCTTTGACGCCTCTCGTTGAGCGGCAGTCGGATTCAAAACGTACTGGTCATCGAGGTAACCGACACGGGCCGCACCGATCGGACCATTAAAGGGGATACCAGAGATCGCCAAGGCAGCCGACGCGCCAATCATGCCGGCAATGTCAGGGTCGATTTCAGGGTTGACGGACAACACGTGAATGATCACCTGCACCTCGTTGTAGAAACCCTCGGGAAACAAAGGGCGCAACGGGCGATCGATCAAACGCGACGTGAGTGTCTCTTTCTCGGACAGACGACCTTCACGCTTAAAAAAGCCGCCAGGGATTTTGCCGGCGGCATAGGTTTTTTCGACATAATCAACGGTCAGCGGGAAGAAGTCTTGACCAGGCTTTGCATTCTTTGCCGCGACCACAGTTGCCAATACAACCGTGTCTTCAATCGAGACGACGACAGCTCCGGAGGCCTGACGGGCGATTTCGCCTGTTTCCAATGTGACTGTGTGCTGACCGTACTGGAAGGTTTGAGTAACTTTGTTGAACATTGCGATACATTCCTTGCAAATGAAAAACCGTGAGCGCGGCGGCACAATGCCACCACGGTCACGGTCAATCTTGGGATTTCATCCCACAAACGACGATCACTTACGCAGACCGAGCTTTTCAATCAAAGCGCGATAGGCGTCAGGGTTACGGTCCTTAAGATAGTCAAGCAGCTTACGACGGCGGCTGACCATGCGCAGCAGACCGCGACGCGAGTGATGGTCTTTCATGTGGGTCTTGAAGTGCCCTGTCAACTCGTTGATACGAGCTGTCAGCAAAGCCACCTGAACCTCTGGGGATCCGGTGTCACCTTGAGCACGCTGAAACTGGGAAACGATTTCTGATTTTTTGATTTCTGCTACTGACATAATATCCTCTGTCTACTGGCGCGTAAGCCGAGGTGCCTACGCGTGATTTGAAGCCGCAAGACAACCATGTCTAACGGATGGTTTAAGCAACTTTTTACACAATCATTGTTAAAACAATTGCTTAAGAACAAAATTATAGCTTACTTTATGGGTATTCATTCACTGCCAATCAAGGACAGACACCATGACAACCATCGCCCGAACCGCCCGCCTGACCGGCCTTGCAACCAGCGCCCTGATTCTGGCGGGCTGCGCATCCGTGGGTAGCGTCACACCCGGCACGTCATACAACAGTTTGATTGAGCAATACGGCACCCCTGCGGTCATTTGCCCGGCCAGTGACGGCACTACACGCCTAGTATGGTCAGAGGGCAGTGCTGGCGAACAGGCCTACGCTGTCACGGTCGACCAACAACAACGCGTCTCAAGTGTGACGCAACTCATGCAGCAACCCGCTTTTGATGTGCTCAAGCAAGGACAATGGAACACGCATGATGTTCGCTGCCAGTTCGGTCTACCCGCTTTAGTGCGTTCTTACGGTAACAGCAAGAGCGACATGGTTTGGCAGTACAGGTTTTATGGTCCAGCTGGTGAGTACGACATGTTGTTCGTAACCTTTGACCGTGCATCAGGACAGATGGTTAGCTTTAGTACAGGTCCTGACCCTGAGCTCAACCTGACGCTGCTCGGTGGTGGGCGCTAAAGCGCATGCGTAAACAACTTACCTTAAGCGTTATCTTCGGTGCGGTGGTGCTGACTGGTTGCGCCAACATCAGTCAAACCCCGCCTGGTACGCCGCTGGCGAGCGTAGAGTCTGAGTTTGGCAAGCCAACACTGACCTGCGAACGGCCCGATGGCCAGCAACGCGTTATTTGGTCGCAGCAACCCTTTGGACAATACGCCTGGGGCACCAATGTGGACGAGCAAGGCAAAGTGGGTGAAGTTGTGCAATTGCTGGATGATCGAATCTTCAATGAACTCAGCGAAGGCCAATGGAACCCTGAACGAGTCACCTGTGAATTCGGCCCCCCCGCCAATATTGAAAGCGTTGGCATGCCGTCAGTCAGAAAAACCGTTTGGGGCTATCGATACCAGCAATATGGTGTCTGGAACATGATCATGAATGTGTTTTTCGATCCTGAAACCATGATAGTGGTCAATCACTATCCCACACCCGACCCAATGTATGAGTACGATGGATGGTCAGTTTTTTATTGAAGACCGGCTCCTCAAACACGCCGGTCTTCGATAATCACTCGTCCTTATTTGCGGGACTTAAAGTTAGACAGCTTGGCCTTGCGAACTCGCCAAAGCCAAATGACCCAGCCAGACAATCCGTATAGGATAAACAAGCCAAACAACACCACTGGTGGGTCGCTTGATACAAACACAAACCCGAGCACCAGCAGCAGAATCACCCAAAACGGCACACTGCGGGTCAATGCAAAGGACTTGCCGCTATAAAACGGGGCGTTGCTAACCATGGAGCAACCCGCGTACAAGGTAATACCAAACATGGTCCACGCAAGCCAAGCATCACTGAGGTTCAAACGACTATCCTGCACCAACCAAACAAAACCTGCCACCACGGCCGCTGCTGCCGGACTCGGTAACCCCTGAAAAAATCGTTTATCGACCACACCAATGTTGGTGTTGAATCGAGCCAATCGTAATGCGGCGCCAGCCACATAGACAAAGGCAGCCAGCCAACCCCAGCGTCCCAGATCACTTAACGCAAACTCATAAGCCACCAACGCCGGTGCCACGCCAAACGACGTCATGTCCGATAGCGAGTCGTACTGTTCGCCAAACGCTGACTGCGTGTTGGTCAAGCGCGCCACACGGCCGTCTAAACCATCAAGCACCAAAGCGACAAAGATTGCGATGGCCGCCAGTTCGAACTTGCCGTTCATCGCTTGCACGACCGCGTAGAATCCTGAGAACAACGCCGCCGTCGTAAAGGCGTTAGGCAACAAATAAATGCCCCGCCGCCGGCGTTCGGCCTCGTTCGGAAACTTGGGATCTTGACTGACGTTAGATTCGTCTGGTTCCTGATTCATCATGCCTGATCAGACGTCCCGTGTGCCAACTCAGCCAGTACGGTTGTGGTGGCGCTTACTTTGTCACCAATGGCTACCCGGGGGCTTGATCCTAACGGCAGATACACATCAACCCGGGACCCAAAGCGGATAAAACCGTAACGCTGACCACGCGTTAAGGTCTGGCCAGGCTTGGCGTAGCAAAGAATACGCTTGGCCACAAGACCAGCGACCTGTACCGCGGTCACAACATGACCATCAGCCGTATGGATGACCATGGCATTGCGTTCGTTTTCCAAGGAGGCTTTATCGAGCGCTGCATTAAAAAACTTACCAGCAAAGTATTCAACCTTGTCGACTGTGCCATCGACCGGCGACCGATTACTGTGGACGTTGAAGACATTCATAAAAACGCTGATCTTTAAGGCGCGACGCTCAGCGTACGGATCATCCACCTCACCAATCATGACAATACGACCGTCGGCTGGACTGAGAACCGCATTCGCTGCCGTTGTACCCTCGCGCGCCGGATCCCGAAAAAACTGCAGCACAAATAAGCTAATCATCCAAAAAGGCAAAGACCACCAGCCCGCCCAAATGGTCATCAGGACAGAGACAATGATGGCAGCGGCCAGAAATGGCCAGCCCTCACGGGCAATCAATGGGTGCGGATAAGGAAATTTGGTCATAGTAGGCGAAAGGTTAACCTAAAAAAAGCGCCCTTAATCTGATTAAGGGCGCTGAAAATACTACCCGCCAAGCGGCGGGCTAAGCCTTATTTTAGTTCTTGCTCTTGTCAACGAGCTTATTCGCTGCGATCCAAGGCATCATGGCACGCAATTGTGAGCCAACCTGCTCAATCTGTGACTCAGCATTGATACGACGACGCGCCGTCAAAGTCGGTGCGCCTGCCGCGTTCTCCAGAATAAAGCTCTTGGCGTATTCGCCAGTCTGGATGTCTTTGAGTGCCTGACGCATGGCTTCGCGAGTTTGCTCGGTCACCACACGCGGGCCGGTGACGTACTCACCGTACTCGGCGTTGTTGGAAATTGAGTAGTTCATATTGGCAATGCCGCCTTCGTAGATCAAGTCGACGATTAGCTTGAGCTCATGCAAGCACTCAAAGTAAGCCATCTCTGGGGCATAACCAGCTTCAACCAAGGTATCGAAACCAGCTTTGATCAGCTCAACGGCACCACCGCACAACACGGCCTGCTCACCGAACAAGTCGGTCTCGGTCTCTTCACGGAAATTGGTCTCGATGATACCGGCGCGGCCGTTACCAATGGCACACGCATACGACAAAGCGATGTCACGAGCTGCACCTGACTTATCTTGATGCACAGCAACAAGACCTGGCACGCCACCGCCTTGAGTGTAAGTGCTACGAACCGTGTGGCCTGGTGCCTTAGGTGCGACCATGACGACGTCGATGTCTTCGCGCGGCACGACCTGCCCGTAGTGCACGTTAAAACCATGCGCAAATGCCAAAGCAGCGCCGGCCTTCATGTTGGCGTGAACGTGATCGTTATAAACTGCAGCAATGCTCTCGTCTGGCAACAGCATCATCACCAGGTCGGCAGCTTTAACCGCATCAGCGACTTCCGCCACCTTCAGTCCAGCACCCTCGGCCTTGGACCAAGATGCACCACCTTTACGCAGGCCCACCAACACATTGACGCCTGACTCATGCAAGTTAAGCGCGTGTGCATGACCTTGTGAGCCATAACCGATGATGGCAACCGTGCGGCCCTTAATCAGGGAAAGGTCGCAATCCTTGTCATAAAAAACCTTCATTTCAAGCTCCAATGCATTGTTATCGTTTAAGGGTAACGCTTTGTTCAAACCCGCAAGATTCGTTCACCACGCCCAACACCGCAGGCACCTGTACGCACCGTTTCTAAGATCGCTGTGTGGTCGAGTGCTTCAATGAACGCTTGCATCTTTTGTTGATCACCGGTCAATTCAATGGTGTAAGACTTGTCGGTAACATCAACAATATGACCACGAAAGATGTCTGACAGGCGTTTGATTTCTTCTCGCTCTTTGCCAACCGCACGTACTTTGATCAACATCAGTTCGCGCTCAATGTGCGGCCCATCGCTTAGATCCACTACCTTCACAACATCGATGAGTCGGTTCAGGTGCTTGGTGATTTGCTCAAGCACCGCATCTGAACCTCCCGTTGTCAGTGTCAATCGCGACAACGTCGGATCCTCAGTGGGCGCGACTGACAACGTTTCGATGTTGTAGCCACGCGCTGAGAACAAACCCACCACCCGAGACAATGCGCCGGGTTCATTTTCCATGAGGACGGAAATCACGTGTTTCATAGTCATCTCCTCACAGTTCTTCTGAACCGAGCAACATCTCGGTCAGGCCTTTACCAGCCTTGACCATCGGCCAGACATTTTCTGACTGGTCGGTGATGAAGTCCAAAAAGACCAACCGATCCTTGAGAGCAAACGCCTCTTTGAGCGCCCCCTCAACGTCGGCTGGGTTCTCGATACGCATGGCCACGTGACCAAAGGCTTCCACCAATCCTTTGAAGTCAGGCAAAGCATCCATATACGACTCAGAATATCTCGAGCCATAGTCGATTTGTTGCCACTGACGAACCATGCCCAAATACCGGTTATTCAGGCAAATGATCTTGGGGGTCAGGTGATACTGCTTACAAGTCGAAAGCTCCTGGATGTTCATTTGGATCGAACCTTCGCCAGTGACGCAAGCCACCGTGGCATCTGGGTTAGCCATTTGCACACCCATGGCATAAGGAAGACCCACACCCATGGTTCCGAGACCACCCGAGTTAATCCAGCGCCGTGGTTTGTCAAAGCCGTAATATTGAGCGGCCCACATCTGGTGCTGCCCAACGTCAGATGTAATAAAGGCATCGCCACGGGTCACTTCCCATAGCTTTTGCACCACCGACTGCGGCTTAATGACCTCATCAGACTGCGCAAAACTCAAACAGTTACGACCACGCCAGGTTTCAACTTGCTCCCACCAGGCCGCAAGTGATTTTTGTTGTGCACTGGCGTCTTTGCCAGCCGCCTCGTATTGGGCGATCAACTCTTTGAGAACGTCTTTGACATCGCCCACGATGGGCACATCAACCTTCACTCGCTTAGAAATCGATGAAGGGTCAATATCGACGTGAATGATCTTGCGCGGGCTCTGAGCGAAGTGCTTGGGGTTACCAATCACTCGGTCATCAAATCTTGCACCGATTGCTAACAACACGTCGCAGTTTTGCATCGACATGTTCGCTTCATAGGTTCCGTGCATACCAGGCATACCCACGAACTGGCGGTCTGTGCTTGGAAACGCACCCAAGCCCATGAGTGTGTTGGTACACGGTGCGCCTATCATGCGAACCAATTGCGCCAATTCCTCGGATGCGTCGGCCAAGATGACTCCACCACCGGTGTAAATCATCGGACGCTCGGCTTGCACGAGCATCTGGATGGCTTTCTTAATTTGCCCTTGGTGGCCTTTGACCACAGGAGCGTAAGAGCGCATCACCACTTCCTGAGCCGGTGGGCTGTATTTGGTCTTGGCGACGGTAATGTCTTTGGGAATATCAACCAAGACAGGGCCAGGTCTGCCAGTGCGGGCAATGTAAAACGCCCGACGCATGGTCTCAGCCAAATCTTTGACATCGCGCACCAGGAAGTTGTGCTTGACGCATGGCCGGGTGATACCGACTGTGTCGCACTCCTGAAACGCATCTTCGCCGATGGCGTGCGTGGGTACCTGACCGCTGATGATCACCATCGGAATGGAGTCCATGTAGGCTGTGGCAATACCCGTGACTGCGTTGGTTACGCCGGGGCCGCTCGTAACGAGCGCCACACCGACTTTTTGTGACGACCGAGCATACGCATCAGCTGCATGCACAGCGGCCTGCTCGTGTCGCACGAGAATGTGTTGGAATTTGTCTTGGTTGTAGATTGCGTCGTATATGTATAGAACCGCGCCGCCAGGATAGCCAAAGACGTGTTCAACGCCTTCATCTGCCAGACAGCGCACGACGAGGTCGGCGCCTGTAATTTCCATGATGTGTGTGTCCTTTCACAACCGGCTCTGCCATACCGATTTGCCAAACCTCACATAAAAGCTGGCTGAAGCTGCACGAGAATCCACCACATGACCGACGCTTCGAGACTCACGGAGCCTCTTGACTCGACCACATCGCAACCAACGCACCGCTTCATCGATTGACGCTGCACACGCTCCCAATGGAACGTTCTGGATTGAAACGGATCTGCTGCCCATCCGCTTTTGGCGGCGACAGCAGGCTTAAATTTTGGCCGAAACTGATCCAGATATGTGACTCTGGAACAAAAGCAACCCCCGTGTATTCGCCTGTGGACTGAAATACACAAGACGGGTAATGTAACGTTTTCTGAAGTGCTGCGCAAATTGCCACGCCTTTTCTCCTAATGTCCGCCACTCACTTAACCCGTATCCAACGCTTTGTCTACAGCCACCACTTCATCGGTGGGGTGCGGCGTGGGGCGGGCGTCTTATTAGTCTTTGCCCTTGGTCTATTGTTGCCGGGTGCCGCGAGTCAGGCGCTCATTGCCGCCTTGGGCGCGCTGTGCGTGGCCATCATCGACCAACCTGGTCCGTTGGTGCTACGCCGCCGGGAAATGCTCGGGGGTCTGGTTCTAGGTACCTTGGCCGTCATACTCACAGGGGTGGCATCGAGCTATCCCATTTGGCTGCTAATCGCAGTGGTGGGACAGACTTTTTTCTTCTCGATGTTGGCGGTTTATGGCAAACGCGGTGGCATCATCGGTTTGGCCTGCCTGATCTTGACGGTGGTGACGATGCACTCGTCACTGACCCCAGACCAAGTCCTTGAACATGCCTTAGTTACCCTTGGTGGCGCAGCCATCTACATAGCCTTTAGCTCGTTTGCGAGCCGCCCGCTGCAGGTGCGTGAGGAGGAGCAAAGTCTTGCCGTTGCACTGCTATCGACAGCCGACTATGTTGCCGCGCGTGCCGAAATGTACGACGCTGACGTCGATATCGATGAGCACTATCGCCTGCTCATTTCTAAACAATCCACCATGAGTGACCAGCACCAGGCCGCGCGTGACATGATCTTGCGGCGCATGAATCGCGCGAGCGTTGAGAAATCGCCACGACGGCGCATGGTCTGGAATGTGTTTATCGACATGATCAACATGCTGGATATGCTCGTTGGCACGCACACCGACTACACCTTGCTACAGCGCTC
>Ga0209953_1000233_pt1 | contig 21770 bp, 15 predicted proteins | sample SalPonred_H2O_MG_FD_185713 | JGI IMG/M metagenome (GOLD analysis project Ga0209953, IMG submission 185713) | Salt pond water microbial communities from South San Francisco under conditions of wetland restoration - Salt Pond MetaG... | ecosystem: Environmental > Aquatic > Non-marine Saline and...
TAAATATTGGAATAACATAAACAATGAGTTGAAGTTATCACTATCCAATACACCAAAACCTTCATCTAATGCTAAGAAATTTGGTCGTGGTAAATTAGATATGTTCATCAACGCTACTCTAATCGCTACTCCACTGATAAACTTTTCCATACCACTACCCATCTCCAACGGCCACTCTCTATCTTCATATACTAACTTAGCATTTATACTCTTTCCATCAACTTCTATATTCATATTAAAGTCAACAATTTGTTGGAGTATATTATTTACTTCGTTCTGTATAATAGGAATTGTTTTGGTGATAAGTTCATATGGTACACCGTCTCGTTTAACAGAATCTAAATAGTATTGGTATGCTTCTATTTTGTTTTCTAATTCTTTACCTTCTTTAATCTTACTATCTAGTTCTTCTATTTTAGTATCAACAGTTCCTGCTTCGTTCCATAATCGTTTTATACTTTCTTGTGATACTGTGTATTTGTTTTTTGTAATATCTCTTTCTGATTTTAATTGGGATATTGTTTGACGTGTCTTTTGATTTTCTTTAATTTTATTTTCGTTGGTATGGTATTCTTCAACCTTACCTTCTAACATTTCATTTACATTTGTTAAATGTTCTAACTTAGTATTACATTCATTTATAGAACTTTCTAATTTAGTTTTTTGTAACGATAATTTATTTAGTTTTTCTGTAAGTTCTGTGTATTCGGTGTGTTGTGTTTCTAAGTGACTATTTTGTTCAACGTACTCATATGTCTTTTTAGTTTCCACTAAAGACTTTGCAGTCATCTTTTGTTCTTGTAGTTCTGTTAGAATATTGTTGTATTCTGTATTGAATTTTTCAACATTCTTTAGACAAGAAGAACATTCATCATTCACCTCAAAGTGTAAATTATCTTTTGCAGTGTTTAATCGTTTAAGGGTATGTTCCACCTTTACTTTGTGTTTATCAATTTCAGTTAAAACTTGGTCTCTTTCTTTTTTTCGTTGTACCCACTCTTGATATTTTCTCTCTATATCCGTATATTCTGTAAGGGTGGTCTTAATACCCTCTATATCAGTTAGAACCTCTGACAAGTCATCCTCGTGAGTCGTGTGAGTTGTTTTTATTGAACTTATCTGTTGATTATTGTTTTCTAACTCTTTATTGATTTGTTCTATGTCTAATGACTCATCAACACTATGTAATTTCTCATACTGTTGTTCTAGTTTATTATCAAAGCCATCTAACTGTTTCTTTAATTCTTTTTCAGTTTTTTCTTCACCGTCTAATTTATTTTTAGTCTGTTCTAATACTTTTTCTAAGTCAGCTAACTCCTGTGTAAAATCATCTTTCTTAAACTTACGTAGAAGTGCGTTTGTTTCTCTAATCTCATCATTACCGTATGTGTATAGTTTATCAAAGATATTTAACCCCATAAGTTGAGCAAGTAAATCTTTTCTCTCACTTTGGGACTTATCTATGAATACTGAATTATTACCTTGTAGTGAAAGACAAGTAAATACAAAATCCTCATATGAACCTAAATACTGTCGTACAATACTATTGGTATCCCTTCGTTGTTCTCCATTTAACGATGTAACCACACCCCCATCTTCTTTCCAAAAATCTACATCTACCTTTACAGTTCCTCGTTTAGTTCTACGTGCATTCTTTTCAATGTAGTAATTCGTACTGTCAATCATAAAGTGAAACTTACAATTGAAGTTATCTTTTCGGTTATTCATTATATGGTCTGCTTTATAAGCCCTACTACATTTATCAAATATACAAAAAGAGAGTGCATCAAATACAGATGATTTACCACTTGTGTTGGGAGCGAATAAACCCAAAACCCCGTCCATCTGTGTAAAGTCTATTTTATTACCTTCTCCATATGAGAACATATTATCAAACTCAAACGAGATAGGTAGCCATCTAATGTTTCTAACTACTTCTTCATCAGGAATTTTACTATTAAGTTCTCTGTTTATATCCTGAACCTGTTGGGTTATATCACTTTCTAAGAATGGATAATTTCTATCTATGTAATCTTTGATAAGTGCGTTTTGGTGTTCTACGTTCTGTATATTATCATAATGAATAGATGAAGAATAATCACCAACCTTTTGTTGAGAAAGGGTGTCCGTTCGTATTACAGTAAATTCATCTACCTTATATGTCTTTCGTATTTTAGTCAGTATCTTTTTAAGGTCTGCATTATCTGTGTTTGCTACTCTAATTCTCAACCTTGGTTTTTTAGGCATATCATCTACGACAGGAAACTCACCATCAATAATGTCTAATGTATAATACCCATAGTCATTTGGTATCTCCACAAATTCACTTGTTCGGGTTTCCACATCCCATACCAACATACCGTGTCCTTTAAGATTCTCGCCGTGGTTCTGTTGTATCAACGACCCTGCATACGCAATTGTATGTTCGTCATTTAAGTATTGATATGCGTGAATGTCTCCTAATAAAAACATATCAAATCCTTCCATCATTGGAACCTGAACCTTTGTGTTGTGTATCTTAAACCCAACATCGGTTCTAGCACTATCTACTGCATCGTGGTACAATCCAATCTTTACATTATTACCTTCTACATCTTTTGCTTTTATAAAGTTTTCTACTTCATCAAAAATACTCCATACTACAAAGTCAACATTACCGTGGTTGTAGACCCCACTATCTTTATAGTAATATAAATTTGGAATATCAAGTGTATCAATAATTGGAGACAACACATCCATTCGGTAGGTGTTGTTTAAGTTACAGTCGTGGTTTCCTGTAATTACAATGGTATCACATAAGTCAGACAAGTTTTCAAAGAAGTCTGCTGTCATACCCACCAACTCCGGCGACATCTCTGTTTTGGAGTGAGCAATATCACCTGCTACAACTATGACTGAATTGTCGGTCTTTCTGTCTTTGATTTCTTTATACAACTTGGTGAATACTTGCTTGTATTCATTATGTCGTTTTAAGTTTCTAATGTGTATATCTGCGATATGAAATATCTTATCTATCATACGAATTGTAGTTTAACTAAGTCTGTAAAATCTGTTTGTTCTGTTTGTTTGAGTAATTCAGTTACTTCCTTAAATCCTAAATCATTTGGGTCTTTATCTTTTAACTGAACTAAATGAACTTTGATATGTTGTTCCATCAACTTCTTTGTAATATCTAATGCCTCACTTCTAGCATCATCGTCCAACATTACATAAATCTCTTTAACATCTCTTTCTAATAATTTATCATACAACTTACTTGGTAATCGTTTTCCTAATAATGGTATAACATTTCTTTTAGTTGAGATAGCATCAAACACACCCTCTACTAATACCAATGGTAAATCATATGATATGGTATTCTCAAATATAACTTGGTCTTTTGATACAGGTGGGTTTTTGTATTTCATAGAAGATTGATAATAGTTTCTTGCAACAAAATAGTTTAACTTACCACCTTCATCATACGATGGTATAATGATATAGTTTTTGTATGTCCCACTATCACAATACCCTATATTGTATTTGATTACATCCTCTCTACCAATTCCCCTAGCCTTTAAATAATTTATAACATTCTTTGTTTCGTAATTCTTGGGAGCATCTGTAAGTGGTATGAATTCTTTTGGTAGTGAGAAATATACTTGGGTTTCTTGTTCGTCCTCTTTTTTATACTGTGTAACACCTGTAATTTTCCTTAACCGAATAAATACACTATCGTCTGCGTTTAACTGTTTCAGTAGGGTGTATAGACTTTTACCACGAGAATCACAAACCCAACACTGCCACTTTTGAGAGTTGAGATTGATAGCAAGTTTCTTTTTGTGGTGATGGCAGAATGGACAATAGAACGAACATTCATCACCACCGTGGTCGGTGTATTCACCCAATGAACCGTGGAGTAAGTCTAAAAGTTTTTCCTTGGTATTACTATTCATAGATACAAAATAGAAATAAAAACCGAAAGTATCAAATTTTACGGACTAAGTAATTACCCAAAACCAAATAGTCCATATCACATTTTAAGAATGTTTCTATTGCAGTCTTTGGGTCATTCACCATCGTTTGTCCTTTTAAGTTGAATGATGTATTAAGTAGAATTGGAAACCCACTATCCGTTTCAAACTGTTTGAGTAGTTTGTATATTCGTTTGTTGTTTTCTCGTACTGTCTGTATTCTAGCACTACCATCAATATGTGTTATAGATGGTAAAGACTTTTGGTACTTCTCATTTACCTGAACCACTTGATTCATATAAGGTACATCTTCAGTGTAGTCAAAATAAGTTGATTGGTCGTCATATGTAACCATTGGTGCGAATGGACGGAATCCTTCTCTCTTTTTTACCACTTGATTCACTCGGTCTCTCATATGATACATTGTTGGATTAGCTAATATAGAACGATGACCTAATGCTCGTGCACCAAACTCCAACTCACCCTCAAACCAACCAACAACTGAACCATCATTGATTAGTTTAGACACCTTTTCAATCATAACATCGTCATCTAAACGAGTAAAACCTACATACATTATATATTTTGTTATATCGTCCAATATCTGACTATCAGTATATGATGGGCCTAAGAATGGGTTGGTATTGATTATCCGTTGTTTTGGGTTTTCATTTACATAATAGAAATGTAAACTAACACCAATCGCAGAACCAGCATCACTTGGTGCAGGTGGAATCCATAAGTTCTCAAACTTAGTCTTTTGTTTTATTTTTCCGTTAGCAGTTCCATTATACGCACACCCACCCCCTAAACATAAATTAGTTATACCTGTTTCGTTTTGTATGTAGTTTAGTAGATTAAATAATATGGTTTCGTAGTGATATTGTAATGTTGAGGCTAAGTCTTTGTGTTTTTGTTCTATCTCATCTTCAGGGAATCTGTTTTCCATTCCAAACAGTTCCATCATTTTTGAGTTAAACATTATCTTATCACTTTTTTCAAACTCAAAGTATTTCATATTCAGTTTATACTCACCCCAATACAATTCGTATAGTTTTTCAAACTGCTTATCATATACTGAAAAGTCACCATAGGGTGCAAGTCCCATAACTTTATACTCACCCTCGTTCGGTTCAAATCCTAAAAATGCAGTAATGGTTGAATATAACATCCCCAACGAGTGTGGGAAGTTTATAGACTTTACTTTCTTAGTATGGTTTCCTTTTCCAATTGATATTGATGTAGTTTCCCATTCACCAACACCGTCAACTGATAATATGACTGACTCATTAAATGGTGATGTATGATATGAATAACTAATATGAGATTCGTGATGATTGCCTGATACAATACTTGCGGTAGGAAAGTCTTTTCTAAACCTATCATATGTTTTTTTGTAATACCGTTCAACCTTACTTGGTTTGGTACTCAATAATGATGATGTTTTTCTAACCCTATCAACTTTTAAGTCAGGGTCTTCGTAAAAACAAACATATGATATATCACTTGGTTCTAATTCATTATGTGATAATATCCATTCAATAGATTTGGTTGGATAAGAACTATCGTGTTTGATTCCCGTAAATCGTTCTTCTTCTACTGCAGATAGAACTTTACCATTTAATACTAAACTGGCAGCCGAATCGTGGTATCCACAACTCACCCCTAATATGTATTTATCTTTTAGATTCAATCTTCAATATCTCTAGGATACCACTTACCACCTATGTTGGAATTAAAGTATTCGTCTTGTTTTTCTAAGACCTCAAGTTGGAATAGGTATTTGGTTTCTAAATATGATAATGTTTTTTTAGTTTTTGCAAACTCAATTATCTCTCTATGAAAAATACTATCTCCTTGTTCTAATAACAAATTCTTGACCTCTTGGTTAGAACCGTGATATGTTTTCCAATCAGATTCTACAATCTCAACTCTTTTTCGTTTTTTACCTTTAAGTGGTGGTCTTGTCTTTTTGTGATATAATGATTTTTTACCAATATATTTCTTACCACTTGAGATATGTGTTACCTGATAAACAAATCCAATACTATCGTCAGGCATATCCTCTATGTCTTTAATCTCTTTGTCTTTGTATAACCACATTTTTTATATATCTATTTTTGCTCTAAATACGATAGGAAAGTCTCTAGGAATAGGAACGGGTGTAGATAGTTTGGCAGCCGCTAGTAAATCACCAACCTCATCATACCAACCAATAGTAGTTACATAAGGAGTCAATGATGAACTAACAGAACCACTCGGGTCAAATCCAAAAAACTCGGGTATGATTGTAGTATCACTAATTGATTGAGAGTATGACTGTGAAACTTCTTCTATGGTGTAATCATACCGTGGTCTAGCGAGTGTTGTTTCACCTCGTAGTCTAGCTGTTGGATTGGTTGAAAAGTTAAACTCTCTTGGTTCTACATTCGCTTGAAATACTAATGTTTTCTTTCGGTGTTTGCCTCTGAATGTTAAATCATACCCACCTAATCCAACGTTTGTATAAGAACCTGTATCTGTGATTACAATACTACCAAATTCATAGAATACATTACCAACATAAGTTGTAGAACCACTAACTACTAAATTACCAAACCCATCGTCTGTGAAAATAGTAGAAGATGTGGTATCATTTAATATAACAGAATTTTCTTTTATCTTCTCATCAAATACCGATTGTGATACTTGAATAAGTGTGAGTTTATTGTGAAGTGATTGTGTGGTTTCGGGTCGGTAGTCATCAGTATAAAACTGTCGTTCTATACTTCCAAATAAAGGGCCTTGATATATACCATTAGTCGTAGTAGATGCAGAACCTGTTTCAAATGAACCCGAAAACCGTGTACCTTCTAAAGTCGTAACAAAACTACTTGTATGTGCTAATACAAATTGCTTGTTTGTTTCATTGTCAAACTCTAGAAAGTCGCCAGGTCGTATTGTTTTCATTCATTTATCTTAAAAATCAACTTTAATCTTCACAAGTGATTCTGTATCTCTACCGTTTAAGATAGGTCTTGACACTTTTGCAACTGCCAATAATTCGTTTTGTTCGTTGTAAAGTCCAATCGTAGAAATGTAAGTTACAGGTTCATTGTAAAGAGAATCAATGATTTGTTTATCACTACCACTTACATAAGTTGGGTTGTTAGAGAAATTAAACTCTTTGTTTCTAACTCGTACAAAGTAACTTTGAGAACTTACATCCTCTGATGACCTTGCTTTGATAAATGAACCACCTACTAAAGAATCAAATAATGAATAATGTAAATTATCATAAGTCCCTGCGGCAAGATTAGTAGTTGAACCTGTAATTTCTACTGAACCAATAGTCCCAACCGTATCACCTATCGCAGATGGATTAAGTAGTATAATACCACTTTCAGGATAGAATTTACCATATCCTTCTCCATTAGACGCTGTATAAGTTACAATATCTGAACCTGTTGTGGTTAGGTCAATCGTACCACTTGCAATATTGTAAACTGTACCACCTGGCCCTATAGTTGGGTTTGTGATATTAGCAGAATCGTCAACAAACTTAAATATACCATTGGAACCACTCAAATGAATTTCAAATGAGTCAGTATCAAGTTCTTCTTTAATTCGTGTTCTACTGAAGTTTAATACAAATACATCGTTTGATGTATGACCATCGGCAGTAGAACCTGTGTAAAATGTAAATTGTGTTGTATCAACAGGTAGTAATGTGTTTGCGTATTGTTTGTAAACGGCTTGTGTTGGTCTACGAGAACCACTATCGGTAGCAACAGTTGGAGTACCACTACCACTTATATTACCATAACTCAATGTAAATTGTACGGCGGCAGTTGAGTCTGTACTTTCGGTTTGGAATACATCTAAGTAATATAAACCTCTACCCGTTGAACCTGTTTCAGATGCCTGAGACCCTGTAAAGAAAGTGGTTATACTTGCAGCATCACCACTGAATACACCTTTGGTTACTTTCTTTTTTACGGTGATTACGTCATCAGGTGATAAGTTTTTGTATATGTTAGCCATTTATTATACCGTTTGTCGTGTTACTGTTACATTAATAGTTGATGTAGCACCACTTTCGTTTCCTGTCAATCTAATTGTACCTGTTCTATTGATATTCACAACACTAGATGGATAGAATCTAATAGAAGTAGCCGATAGTGATTGTACTATACGAGATGAGCCGGGGTCTTCAATAAGTTGTGATTCTCCATATTGTGTACCGCCAGGTGCAACTTCCAATCTACCTAATCGTGTATCAGATAAAAGTGCGGTGTATCCAAATCCTGAACCGTCTAATGCAGGTGTGGTGGATACCCCTAAGTCTATAAAATCTTTTTCACCAGCAATTACCGAAATAGCACTTGTTCCTAAAACAAGTTTTGGAATGTTTTTAGTGTTTGCTGGAAGTGTTACAAGTTTGTATCGTAGTAAAAGTGTTTCATCAGGTACTGCTTCGGTGACAGGTAAGTTCTCAATAGCAGTTCCGTAGAACGCACTCCCCAATGGGTGTGCAGAATCATAAAGAGAGTAATCAATCTCATCGTCAGCCAATGCGAATTTAGCTACATTGAATTGACCTTGAGCGAGTAACTCTCTACCTTTGTTCGTCAATACTGCATCAACAACAGTTGTGTTATTATTTAGGTATGCCATAATTTTTGTCTCGTATTTTGTATATTAATAAATATAGTTATTTATTTTTTTTTAATCAACTGTGAGTTTAATATCATCATCAGGATTTGATACAATTGTTTTAGTCTGTCTTGACTTATTTGTTAACGTTGAATCCTCTTTACCTCTTGATGATACATTTAAGTCATCTTTTACGTAAGTTATACCGTCAATCGTTTGAGTGGTCGCTGTATTAGTTCCTACACCAAATCCTCTATCAGGTGCAGTAGGTCTAATCTTTTTGACTTTATTTTCGTGTGTTACAGGTAAGCCAGGCTTTGTTCCTGTAAATGGATATTTGATACCAAATAACTTACCATCTTCTTCTTTCAATTTTTTATATTCTCTTGTTTTTTCTACATAAGTTTTATTTGATACAACCCTATCGTCTTTACTTAGTCCACCAATTTCACTTTCAATTACATCTAATTGAGATTTATTATCGTACTTTCTAACTTCAAATACTTTAACTTCGTTTTGTCGGTCACGTACTCTAACTAAACCGTTCTCATCAAATTCATTGTCTTGTATTATTTGATTGACAAAATCATCGTTAATAGTAATTACATTTTCATTTTGATTGATAAATCCACCACGCTCATCTTCTGTTGGGAATACATCAGGTACTGTTTTAGCTATACCTAATCCAAAATCAATAGGAGTAAATGAAATAAGTTCGGATGGTATTGATGGTGGATTTGCTACTATACTTTCCTTTCGTTGACCTGTATTTGTTTCAGGTAAATCATTTTGTGTATTATCATTTGACAACGTAACATCTTCGGATGGTGGTGTAGTTGTGTATGATGGTGGTACGGGATTACCTTGATTTGCTAAGTCAGTTGTTTCCGCTTTACCTAATCGTTTTGCTTTACTTCTATCCAACAAATGTGGTTCAATAAATATCGCAGTTGTTAGGTTAGCCTTTTCAGGTACAAACTTTTTAATGTTGTTAAATAAAGTCTTATCAAAGTTTCTAATATACTCTATAAAGAACTTTGTTTTTTGATTACTACCGATATTTTGGAAGAAATTATCTACTAACGTTTGTAAAGAATTGTAAGTGTCTGTGTAATTTTCCGTTGGGTCTGCGTATTCACTTGATAAATCATTACCTCCAAAATGTTGTGTAATAATCTCATTAACAATCTGTGTTGGTGAGAATCCAATAATAAGTTCATTGATGTCTGTAACATCTTGTATTACTTCTTTAGATTGTTGAACGATTGCTTGTTTTGGTTCAATACTTTTTACATCAATAGTAAAGAATCGTTCGGGTTCAACTTGTAAAGTTCCCTCTTCATACTTTATAGTATTTCTTATTGATTCTCTATCAACCCCTAATGTAGTTTGTCTTTCTTGTTGATTACCGTTTGTATCAATATAACGATATGTAGTAATAACAGTTCTACCTGAACTCATTATATTTTCTTGAGTAGCTCTTTGAGTAATAACAGAAGTTACAATATTTACAGGTTCTACTTCCTGTACTAAACTTGGTGTTAATGTATTACCACTCAATGTTTGAGTCAACCCGTATCGTACTTTATTGGTTGATTGTCTTGAATCTCCAACGTTAGGTATAGAAATGTATTCTGTTCGTGTGGAACTAATCCAATCGTCAATTGTAATTCCTGAAGCACTAACAGTTGTTACATACTGTGGATTAAATACTAAGTTAGGTAATGACCCTGTAAAGTCTGTTCTAAATTCTTGCTCTATATCCACTCGTACTTTTAACGAAGATGGTATTTCCAACGGATTGTCTAACTTAATAGACTTTGGGTATTTAGTATGTTCTGTGAAATTACTGTCAGTTAAAACAGAATCCCACATTCTCAATTCATCCAAATACCCACTAAACTTAGTATTGTAGGTATCAAATGTACCAAATAAGAATCCGTCAGTTCCATTAAATACACCGTCCAATGAACCTGATATAGCATCGGGTATCGTTGCACTTGCACTTATTTGATAATCAAACTCACCATTTGTTCGGTCAAACTGATTGGCTAATATCTCATAACTACCACTAGATAATTGTTGTACTAACAACATCCATTCACCACTATAAAATGGTGCGATAGAAGAACTCATAGTAAATGTGTTAACTCCATCAAATATACTGAATTGAATGTCACCATCGGTTGAATTACTACCTGTGTCTTTGAACCCAATGGTAAACCCACCACCACCACTTGAATTACTACCACTAAAGAATGTAAGTGTTTCTGCACTACCTGTGTATTCTACGTTTAACTCAACACCTTTTATAGATGAAATATTTGAGTCACTTTGAGTGATGTGTAAGTTAGTATCACTATCTATCTGTAGTCTATAATTTTGTCGTTCCTCTGTTATTGAGTCATCAATTAAAAATGAAAATGGGCCTTGGAATGTCCCATACTCACGGATAAATAATGTTGAATCAGGAACACCATATGACGCAACCAAACCTTTTATCGCACGTCTTGTTCCTTTTTGTTTCAACAAGAATGGTAGGTTAGTCAGTAATCTTCTAACAGTTTCTTTTTGTTGTTTCTTAAAAGAGAAATCGGTTGTTAGTCCACCTTTATCGGTATCATCTTGATTGATACCTAACACATATTCCCAAATATCTTTCTCACTAAAACCAACATCTAAATTGTTTGCATACATATTGAGTAGAACCACACTCAAGTCCTCACTCAATCCCTTTGTTACATCGTTACTCCAATCATATAGGTTTGATAGTTCTTTACCATACAACCAAATCTCATCCATCAACGTACCCACCATATCAACAAATAAGATATAATCCTCGGAGTTTGTATCTTCTCTTAGATATTCGGGTGTGTTATTCTTAAAACTATCTCTGTTTAAGTTATCATAATCTCTACCAACGGATAGTAAATTGTTATACCAAGTTATCACATCATTGGAAGTAGATGATTTAAGAGCAGGTTTTGCTTTTATACTTATATTATCTATTCCTAAAAAAGCAGTAGGTACACTACCACCATTTATAATTAAATCGTTAGAGCTATCACCTGTTTTTGCGGTAAATCTAAAGGTATTAGAACCACTTGGAAATCTACGTTCCTCTGTAATCTGAACTCCATTATAAGACATTGATATTGGTAGACTGCCTTTATGTACGTCAAAAGAAACATCATAGATAGTACCAACGTCTAATGATACACTTTGTGATACTAAACCATTAAAATATATGTCAAGTCTTTCATTGTTTATACCTGTCGGTGAAACATCCAAATACCAACCTGTTCCTGATGAAAAATCACCATTAGATAATTGCTCGGTTGGTGTGGTTTTTGGCCATTCCGAAAATATACCTTCAGATGAAGAAACAAATGAAGATGAATAAACTGAACCACTTGTATTAAACAAATGTGATTCGTAGTCATCAAAACTGGCTTTTAATAATCTAATGTCATCGTCAAGTTTATCAATTTGAGTTTGTCGTCTAATGATATTATCAGATGACGATGAAATTGCAGTACTTTGAGATTCGTATGTTTCTAACTGTTGTACTTTGTAATAGAAACTTCTAAGTCTTTCTTCTGCAGAACTAAACTTTACAAAGTTTTTGTAGTCTGTAAAGTCTGTGTTTAGTTTTATTTTCTTGTCTTGTAAGTAATGGTCTATTACCTTTTTACCTACAACTGAACCACTACCACCTGTGATTGTTTCAAATGATTCATAGTTAGAAAATACATTCTCTGCATTATCTTCTATTTCAGACTTAAAGTTAGGTGTTAAGAATACATTGGAACCAAGTGGGTCTGCTTGTGATAAATCAACTGAAAAACGTTTTGGTAAATATGGAGTATTAAATAAACGTACCCTATCAAATAATTCAAGTGTTGATGGTATTGGTGATTCCATCACTAGAATCAAAGAATCTAATACATCAATCTCACCACCTACTTGTTGTAATGTACCACCACGAACCCAATTTATGATTGGTAAAAAGTTACCATTATTATCTACTACAGAATACTTTAAAAATCTATCTTCTTCAGTTAATTCGTATTCAGGTTTTGTTAAATCCGTTTGTATTTCTGATGCGTATTTGTTTACTCTGTTTTTTAATCCTTGTCGTATTTTTTTACGTACTTCTTCACCCGTGGGTTTTGTTTCTCCTGTGGGTTCGTATTGACAAGAACCATCATCTTCTGTTGCATCAGGGTTGTAATTCTTTGCATCAGGGTCTGTACATCCTTTTATTACAGTCGGTGTTGTTTCTTCATCTAATTTTAATAGTGTCTGATAAACAGTATGTTTTTCGTGTTTACCCTCAAAAGGTACTCTGTTTTTAACCTCTATACCATATCTACCATCTACCTTTGGGTCTAATACTGTGGGTTTGTCAAATTCATATATTAAAGTATCACCACGACCCCTTCGGATAAAGTTGAATGTTGGTACATCTTCTTCTCTTACATTACTTGATGGTATATAATTAAATAAAAATTGGTCTTGTTTTAATTGGTAAACCTCACCTAATACATTGATATTTGGTTTTACCACAAGTTGTACTTTAGTGTCATCAACAACACTTTGTTCTTTGGGTATTATCTCTACAGACCTAACTACATCATCTGCATTACTATCAACTAATTGTTGTTGAGTGTACCCACGAATATTTCTTAGTTGGTCGGTATCACTATTATCACTACTAAAATTACTACCTTCTACGTTTAGTTGTAATTTATCAACAGATAACTGTTCGGGGTTATCTTTGAATAGTCCGGCAATTTGGTATATACCACTCTCATTCTCATACGATAATGGTATAGTTATGGTATCTCTTACGTTATTTAATTGAGTATTTGCCATTATAGACCCCTACCCCCAATTGACCTAGTACGTGGTGTGGTTCTAGTACCCCTTGTTCTATTTGGTGGATTACTCGGGCCACCACCACTTGGTGGGTTTGATGTACCATTACCGTTACCTTCTTCTTGTTCCTCATCCTCATACCACTGTGTACCGTTCCAAGTATAACTTACACCCTTACACGTTGCAGTTATTTTATCTTCAGGGGGCCCACCTTCAGAGCCAGGAATTAAATTATTTTCTATTATCTCACAATCAGTCAATTCCCGTGGTGGGTTTTCTGTTGAGTCAATAAAACAAACATCTAGTTGATTACCTACTCTATAACAAGGAACATTCTTATACAATGGAGTTGTTATGGTTGACTCACCTAAGTAATAATAAGGTGCAACCTCATCGTCTGCAACTTTAACTACAAAGTTATTGGTTTGTATACTACCAAATACATTCAAACGTAATGGGTGAATTGGTGTAACTCCATCTTCTTCAAAAAGAGTTTGTTGGTAAAGACTAAATCCATCACTATTTGGATTCTGTAAAACAAACACCTCAATAGTTTGTCGGTTGAATGACACACCCCTACCACTATAACTTGGAGAACATACCATAGCCTTACTCACATCAGGTGAGTCACTATAGTTAGGTGCTAAGAATAGACTAATTGGATATGTTGTTCGGGTTGTATTACAACTTTTTCTGTCAGCATTACTATTAAGTATTTCAACATAAGCTTCATCAGGTCTAACATCGTCGCCAGGGTGATTTATTTTATAAAAGAAAGCCTGTCCACCATTTGTATCAGGAAATTGTGCCCATTGGAACTGATTATCATTGTTATCTGTACCTGACCATAAGAATGGAGCAGGTTGTTCATTGTCTTTTACTTGTTGTGTATATAATCTTGTATTGTATGGGCTGTCTGACTTTTTATCGTAGTATAACGTTATACTAACTAAATTATTACTTGTTAAATCTTGACAAGGATTGGATGTACTTCTTGAAAGTAAAACGTTTATTGCTTTAAATCTATCTTGGGGTTGGACTGCTGGTTCGGTTACTTTATAATAAAATCTTTTTGTATACTTAGTTATTACTTTACCATCAAAGTAAATATCAAACTCTACATCTTCTGCAATATAACCTTCTTTTGGTTCACCAACACCATCTGCAGCTTCTTGTTGTGTTGCTTTTACTAAACCCGAGCCTTCTTGTACATCATTTACAAGAATGTCTCTAGAAATGTCTACTTCTAGGTTTCCATTATCATCTAAACGGAAATCTGTAGCATTAACTTTTATAGGACTTGGGTCAATTTTAGCCATTACGTTTTATTTTATCTATAAATATCTAAGACATTAGGTTTTGGTACTACTCCAAACCTAACAAAGAAATTTCTAAAACTTTATCTATCTCTGCGTAAAGGTTTGACTTAAAATAACCAAATACATAGGTTTCTATTGAGTTTAGTGACTCTTCATTTGGAGAATCTGAATAATTATCTATCAGTTGTTTATACTCACTTTTTTTGACAATATTAAGTTTAATACTTTTAGTGACATTGTCTTTTGTCTTTTCTACATCACTAACTAAACCACTAAGAAATTGTTGCTCATCAAAATCAACTGACGTAAGTGGGATTATGTAATTGAGTAAATCAATATTACCACTATCTGTTTCAATTTGTATAGTAGATATTACTTGTGGTATTTTACTATAAAAGTCATCAGAAAAAGTATTAATAAATTCTTCAACTTTTTGATTTATCTTACCACGTAGGTCAACATTTATTTGTACGTAGTTCTTAAATCGGTTTAAGTCATCAATAAAATCAACATCATTTGACTGCGGATTGATTCTCACCTCACGTCTGTCTGATGATACTTCAGTTACGATAAAGTTATATTGTTGATTATCTAAGACCTTAAACACATCATTTACAAAGTAATACTCTAAGTTGTATATTCCGTTTTGATTTAAGTTATTGTCTGTGGATACGATACGTTGAATACTTTGTAAGAATGATTCTTCTGAATCAAAATCTATCACATATTCACTTGGTTTGTATGTTTGTTGTAATAAGAAATTATCCAACGCATCATATACATTAATGACCAATGAATTTTTTGGTAAATCAATATCAACGAACTCTTCAGAAATTAAAGGTTCTTTTTTAACATCAATTGGATTTATATTTTGTATAGATTGTATTACCATTAGTCGTTATAATCTCTTCTTAATGCCATTTTGTATTTTTTAGTAACACCGTCTGTTAGGTTTCTTATTTCAAAGTCACCTCGGTGTCTTCTTTCCTCTCCACCATTAAATCCTATTCCAAACTCACTACTTAAACTTTCAATTGCGTTTTCACTAACACCACTAGCTATTTCTGTGTTAGGTGATATTTTAAATATTCTATTAGTTATGTCTATGTATGCAGATGATGGTATTTCACTAAATTTGAATGTTCGTATTGGTTGTCTATATTGTTCAACGTCTGTCCCACCATCGGACTCCAACCAATTTTCAAATAATTGAAATTCAATTTCTTTATCACTTTCATTTAAGAATCGTATAATCGTTGGAGTTCTGATAATGGCTTTGTTTGTAGTATATTGGTCATAGTAAAATCTAGCACCGTCTATAAATGGACTTCCATCATTACTAACAGGGTCTCCCTCTAATTTAACCCATAGATTGGTAGTACCTACTTCTTCATATCCTTGTGTTTGTAATTCAGTTTTTCTTGCATTAGCAGCAACGTTGTCGGTTAAATCTCCAAATAAAGAATTCAAATCACCAAACGCGTCGTTTAATAATGTATTAACATCTGTATCAGACAGTAATGCACGCAGTCTAGCAATTATCTCATTCAACTCATCAATAGTAAAATCTCTATCACTAATTTGAGAACGTAACAATTCCACCAATTCATTAGAAGATAATTGTTGTCTTCTTAATGAACTAGGAAAAACGTTATACAACTTTTTTATATCAACCGTGTTGTATCTAGTTTCTTTTAATGGTTTGAATGGATTATACATTATTCAACTAACTTAAATACAAAGTTTTTATCTATTAACTGATAGTTTCCTGTTCCATCATCAATCTTAAACAGTATTCTATAATATCGTTCTGCTTCCCAACCCTTAAAGTTTTGATTGAAGTAATTACCACTACTGTCAATACTAATGATTGAGTTTGACCCAAATGGTACAATTGTATCATTGGTTACATTATCAACAATAGAATACATAGAACCCGTTGGTAAATATCCTGTAGTAGAATATACTGAACCTGTACTATATGATAAGGTAGGGAACATATCTCTCACGTGTAGTCTAAACTTATATTGGTTTTCTACTTTATATTCTTTTCTTAAACTTTTTATAGTAACAAATGTATCTTCATCTGTGATTTGTGTAAGGGAGCCTGAAACTAAAGATTTATCATCCCACTCTACCCGTAACTTTGGTCGGTAGATAGTGTTTGTTTCAGAACTAAAAAAGTTCATTTCTCCATAGTTTGTTGTGTCGTTTTCCAATGAGTTTGGAAATTTTATAACAAAACCGTAATTGTTAAGTGTTCCGTCAAAATACGAATTTACAATGTTGGTTACATCAAAACTCACATCAGTTCGTTGAGTGTCAAGTGATAAGCTACTTGTCGTTGTTGTAATAAAATCACCACCCTCTGTTGTCCACGCAGAACCACTTAAATCATTTCTCCAAGTATAAGAAACACCCGTAGTTGTTTTTGGGTTATCCTGTCGTTTACCCAATCCCATTTCCCAACTCTGTGAGATAGGTACACACTCTAATGTAAAACTAGAAGCTAGTTCTTTAAGTGATGTAGTGGTTAAGTCTAATGAATATGTAGGATTTGTAATTGTACCAGCGACAACTGAATTAGAAACGTCAGTTAAATCAAACTGTATTAGTACCCTTGAAAATTTATCAATAGTATCTGTCTTATACTTAAATAAATCTAATATTTGGTCTATACCTGTATTCTGATTTTTAAAGTCAGTATAAATTGATGCATCTTTTGAACTTGTTACAAAATATCTCATTCTACTTTCCCTCTAATATCTTGGTTTGGGTATTTAATCTCAAATACAGATGGTTCCACCGATGGATACACTATTTTGTTTTTGACTGCATTTGAGATTGGATAGTATTTGTTAGAATAACTACCTTCGGTGATATTTCGTAACTCAACTGAATTAACAGTTCGTACACCATCAACATTTGCAATTTGTAATTCTAAATCGGAAAGATATATTGGTTGGTTAAAGTCTTGGTTGTTTATATTAAAGAAGTCTTTTACAATTTCAATACATTGTAACAGTACTTCGTTTTTATTATATCCTTTGAATACAGAAACACTAAAATCAACACCTATGTTTACTATATAACCGTCCAACAAATTAACACCGTCTGTTAGTAGTCTGAATTCTTCTAAGTATGTTGATAGGTTTTTCTTGGTCTGTGTATTTAGTGTTGTAAGTTTTCCGTTGTTATCATATCCTAACAAATACAAATCAATTGTTGAGTTAGGTGAGGATTCTACTACACCTTGTTTATGTTTTTGTGCATACACTTTTGAGATACTACCAAACTTTGTAGGCATTGATAATACCCTAGCTTTATAATCACTTGATGTCACACATCTTTTTTGTGAAGAAAAGAATTGTAATGCGTTTTGTCTAATTTCATCAATGGTAGGTAATCCTTTACCACCACTTGCGGTACTAGTATTGGTTGTACTTAATGTAGCTTTTATTTGATTCAATGTAGCAAGATTACCACTAAATGATGTAGTATCATTTTCAAAAACAACTTCATTCAAATTTACTAAATCATTCTGTGGTACATTTGTTTCTACACCACCACCTGTTGTGTATTTGATAGTAAGTGTGGTATTAGATGGAACCTTACCATATGTTTTAGATGTGGTAAATGATGTTGGGTCTAATGCCAACTCCGTTGAGTTAGTGTTGTTTTTAATTTGTTCTAACGCAGATATTACTTCTGTATCTTCACTATCAGTTGTACCACTACCAAACTGTATTTCAAGTTTTAAGTTTTTATTTACTCGTGTAATAAATCGTCTTGGTACTTTTAATAATTTAGTCTGAAAGAATGGTTGTTCTGTTCTAGTACTTACTCGGTCTCCTGTTAGGATACTGTCTTGTGCCAAGTAATCAACTTCATAGTAAGTATTCCCATCCGAGTCTTGCACCGATAACACCTCAATCACATCATCGTCAGGTAATTCAATTGTATAAAACTGTTGTGGGTCTCCAACGGAAATCTGTAATGTCTTTTCTGTTCCAGCGACAACAGGAACTTCTTTGTTATACTCTACTAACCAAAATGTCGTACTTCCGGCTTCTTGTTGGAAAGATGTAATGTATTTACTATCGGTTCCTAAGTTAGACATCTCTGAAAAATAAATTGGTTCTAATGTTCTAAATACTACATCAGAGTTTAATTGAGATGATACTTTCATACCTGATGCTACTTTGAGAGCATAAGTAAAGTCAGGATTACCTGAACCATCATCGGGTAGTAATTGATATACTTTTATAGAACCAACAGCACCACTAGACAATGGAACTTTATATCCTAATGACTGTGCAAGTGATATAATGTTTTTTGGTTCTGATGCGTGAGTTAGTAAGTTTTCTTTGAAGTTATAATCAATGTTATATGATAATACATCACCTGCATATGCAACCAATTCAATAAACATATTACCAACACTTGTATCTGTAAAGTCATTGTAAGTATTTGGAAAGTATGTTTTAGCAAACTCTATTAACCTTGCTCTGTATGAACTAAAGTCTTTTGCTAAGAGATTTACATCCTTAGTCTTTTTGTCAAATGATTTATTGATTGAGTTAATTGCCACGTTAGTTTCCTATTTTTAAATCAAAACTTACTCGTTCTAATTGTTCGGGGTATTGTGCAACCGAAAAAGTCAATGAAACAGTTATTCTATTATCATCATCTATATTCTCAAATGTTAAACGTTCTATAACAATACTTGGAAATTGTGCAGTTATAGTATCACGTATTGAGTTTTCTACTTTTATTTTTGTTGCTTCAATGTCTTGTTCAAAAACAAATCGTCTTAGATTGTTACCAAATGTTGGATTGAGTGGTCGTTCTCCAAAGTTAGTTAATAATGTATTCTTTAGGTTAGACTTAATTGCTTCTTGGGTAGTAAAGGTTTGTTGAAACCCCCCTTGTCTACCTCTACGTATCGGTAAGTCTATCCCTATTGGTTTCATTATCTAAACCCACCACGTTGTTTAGCCCGTTCGTCCATTTTCTTAAACTTCTCACCTAAGTTACCATTCATTATATTTAATACACCAGCAACTGCAGGATTTGATGTATCAATTGGTTTTCCTTCCATACCTACAACAGGTGTATTGTTTGACGAATAGCCAGGGATTCCTGTTTGAGTTGTGTAATTCATAGTTCTATACTCACTCACGCCACCACCTACCATAGTTTTTAGACTTTCCATTATATTACCTTTTTCAAATGGAGTTGGTTGAGATTTAGTGGGTTGTTGTACTACACTTTCAACTCGTGGTTGTTTTTGTTTTTCCGTTTCTTCTCTTAACAATCTGTTCACTTCGTGTTCTACTAACATAGGTAAGAGTTTCTGAACTCGTTTCTCAACAATCTTATCTATTTTAGATTCTAAAACTTTAAGTAATTTTTCAGTTGAACTTTTCATTTTACTTTATTTTGTTATTATTATATAAATATCCTTTGTTATAAATTTATACCCCTATTACCTAAAACACCATCTCGTAGTCCTACTGCAGATGCAGTTAACTCCAAAACACCTGCAATTAAAGGTTGTAAGAAATTTAATTCAATATACTTTATTATCTCACTTAATAAGAAGTCAAGGATAGGGCCGTATGGGAATGGTAGACTTGCAACTTGTTCTCGTATATCGGTCAAACCATCCACCGCATCTTGAACCACATCCCGTATATCACTAAATAAATCTGTTAATCTACCACTTCTTTCAAAGTTTATTTTTGTAATTTGTTCCTGTAATCTTAGTTTTGGTTTTTGAATTAAAACTATGTCTGCATATTCTGCCGCTAATCGTTCTTTTTCTCTAACAATCCATACTAAATCATTACCTGTGTCTAATGAAGATTGAAAGTCTCTTAGTAATTCTAAAAACTTTTGTTCGTTTTCATCAGTATATTCTACACCTGACCTACGGAAATCTTCTTCCCTTCTTTCTAAGTTTTGTTCTTTTAAGTCAGATAAGTTTTGTTGTTCGGTTAACTGTTCCCATTCAACAACAATAGCACGCAAACGATTATCAAACGCGACATAATCATTGAGTAATTTGGCCGTAGAAGCCCCCATTGACTCTGCAAAAAACTGTATTACTTTTGTTAAATCTAATTGTGCCATTGTTATTCCACAAACACTTTATTTGATAATATCTTTGGTAATGTCTTAGCTTGTACCTGACCACGTCTACCTGCCACTAAGTTTAATTGATTAGTTAAGTATGAACCAATAGACTTAAACTCTGCAACGTCACCTTTCATCATTTCAGCAACATCGTGTAATATTTCAATTAGTCGTACATATTGGTCTCCAAACTCTCTACCTCTAATTACGGGTTGTTGTAAACTAACTGAACCAAGAAATACATTATCACCTGTGAGTATTAATGAACGGTCTGCGGTAATCTCTACATTTTTATCACCTACTATACCAACATCACTATCTGTCGCTGTTAAGTAAATACCATTACCACTTGAGTTAAATAACAACCTGTCAGATTGAATTTCAACGTGTTGTCCTGTATTGTTGTTGAATGTTTGTTCGGTATCAGGAGTAAAACTTTTTCGTGTTGGTCGTTCATATCCACGTTCACTATCATATAACCTGATAACTGAATCTTGGTTATTGATACTAATGGATGGTTGTTGATTGTCGGTATAACTTAACCTAATACTATTACCATACCTACCCTCTTGTATTACATCACCATACTTCACACTTTGTATTGGAGTAGACTGTACCCTAAAGGTGGTAGATGTTATTTTGTCTAAACTAGTTGTACTACCTGTGTTTTTTATTACTGATTTGGTAGTGGAGTCATCATCGTTATATCTAGTATACCCTTGGACTTTAGGTCTATCAATATTACTATTCACATCATTGTTTAAGTTTAATGTTGTAAGATAGTAATTACCCATTGATGTTCTAACAACTAATACGTACTCGCCGGGGAGTGGGTAGTTTCTTT
>Ga0209953_1000235_pt1 | contig 21659 bp, 19 predicted proteins | sample SalPonred_H2O_MG_FD_185713 | JGI IMG/M metagenome (GOLD analysis project Ga0209953, IMG submission 185713) | Salt pond water microbial communities from South San Francisco under conditions of wetland restoration - Salt Pond MetaG... | ecosystem: Environmental > Aquatic > Non-marine Saline and...
ACTGCGCACGAAGTAATTCCGGAAGCGCGTCTTTGAGACCGCTGATAATGCCTTGTGCCTCATCAGCTTGCTCGTTGATGACTTGTACCAAGCGAGCGCCTTCACGCCCCCGTGTCTCTATTAACTGTGCCAGCGCTTGAGCGGCGGCTTGTTGGCAAAGCGGCACCCACAGGGCAGGGTCGGAGGCGGTTTTGTCGGTGGCGGTTTTATCGGCATCGCTCCACTGCAACACATCAGAAAACGTCGGTGGCGAGACCTTTGGTAAGACTGCTTTGATTTGCTCGTGTGCGCGTTCGATCTGCGTTAACAGTGATGATGAAATGACCGTGCTTAGGTCCTTTGGTGCGCGGGTAAAGCTCGCGCGAACTTCGACCTTACCGCGAGAGATCGATTGACCAACGAGCTCACGCAATGGCATTTCAGCCAGGCGCAACTCATCCGGCATCCGGAAACTCAGGTCCAGATAACGACTGTTGACGCTTCGTATCTCGATATTGACACTACCTGTGTCACCGGCGGCTTGGGCGCTACCGAACCCGGTCATGCTTTGAATCATTTGCCTGTCCATTTGGCGTACCATTTGCCCTGTTTTGTTAACGTTGGCTTTGCGCGTTCGTATTTAATAGAACCAGATTGTAGACGCCACAGTCTGCGACGCCTGCAAGCAGCGACCAAATTGACGCTGTCTGCTGTTCTCGCTCATCGCAATAGATTGCACAAGACACAAGCGCGATAGATTGTCTGCGTATACTTTGCCCCAGAAAGACGACACAAATCACTAAACCAAGGAAACATCCATGCCAGAGACATCCAGCCACACCGAACGCGCCCACCAAAGACCTTTGAATGCCTTGCGTCCCGTGACATTTACGCGTGGTTACACACGCTATGCTGAGGGTTCGGTCTTAATCGCCATGGGTGAGACCCGTGTGCTGTGCACCGCCAGTGTGCTGGACAAAGTGCCGCCTTTTCTTAAGGGCAAAGGCCAGGGCTGGGTAACTGCTGAATACGGTATGTTGCCACGCTCAACGCACACCCGCTCAGACCGTGAAGCCGCGCGGGGCAAGCAATCAGGTCGCACCCAAGAGATTCAACGCTTAATTGGTCGCAGCCTGCGTGCCGTAGTCGATCTAGAAAAACTCGGTGAGCGCAGCATTCATATCGATTGTGATGTGTTGCAAGCCGATGGTGGCACACGGTGTGCCAGCATCACGGGTGCTTGGGTTGCACTGGCCGATGCCATTGATGGTTTGCTCGCGAGCGGCGACCTGGCAGAGAACCCTTTACTAGACAGTGTCGCGGCTGTGTCCGTTGGTGTCGTTGGCGGGCAGGCGCGCTTGGATCTGGACTACGAGGAAGACTCGGGTTGTGATGCGGATGTGAATGTGGTCATGACCGGCAGCGGTCGGTTCGTCGAGGTCCAGGGCACTGCAGAAGGCCACACCTTTGAGCGCCGCATGCTTGATAATTTGCTGGATTTAGCCGAAGCAGGTATCGGCCAACTACAAGGGCTAGCTGCACAAGCGCGTAGTTAAAAAGCGATAGGGTTGTCGATAGGGCAGTCTAAAGATCAGGGCACGCAGTTAGCGTGCCCTGATCTATTTAGACAGACATGATTTGATCGACTTTGGTGTGAGTTTGCAGTTGCCAGATGCGATTAGCCAATGCATCGAGCACATCTGCCGATGCTGCACCTTGGTACGTGCCTAGGCGTTTTAGTTTGTCTTCGATCTCAGCGCGCGACAACGTATTGCCCGGATCGCCCTTGGGTTCTTGCACCACGGTTGTCATCGTCTTGCCGTCTTTGGTGGTGACCGTCACCTTACCAATCCAGCGCTGTGGGTAGGCGTTGTCAATTTCGGGATCCAGCACCATGGTTACACGGTCGCGAAACTCGGTGACGGCATTGTCTTTTAATGCCCCATCGAAACTCACCAAATCCGCACTGTTGTGTGCCGCAATCAAACCGAGCACGGTGCCCATGGAGAACTTGGACTGATGAACGGTCTGAGGATCTGTCACCGGACCCAGCACATCAATGGCACCTTGATGGACGTGTGCCACAACCGATTCGATGTCCTTAATGGTGATGGCGTTCTCGCGCATGGCTACCTGCAACGCGTCAGCCGCCGGATGCGTGTGTCGGCACGAGGCATGGAATTTGAATGACGTCTCAGCCAAGGTCCAGCGCTGCCCGAGTTGGTCAACTAAGCGGGCTGGGTCAGCGTTCTCTGTCATGGCAACGCCAAGGCCTTGTGGGCCTTCAAGGATACGCTGTGCGCCGGTAAAGCCAGATTGGGCAAGGTAGGCTGCCTGCAGGCCACTCGATGCCGCGTGACCAGTGTGTAGTTGCTTGGAATCGGCCGCATCGCGCAAAAACTCCCATAGCCCGCCGGTGATGGTGCCTGCTGACCCAAAACCGTGCAGCATTTGCTCGGGCGTGAGCCTGAGCAGTCGGCCCACGGCCGCGCACGCGGCGATGGTGCCAGCCGTGGCGGTGGTGTGGAAGATTTTGTAGTGCGGTCGTCCAAAATATTCACCAATGCGAATACCCACTTCGTAACCCGCCACACAGGCCGTGATCAAGTCTTTGCCTGATGCGCCAATGGCTTGCGCCACAGCCAGTGCAGGTGGGATGACCACGGCGCCTGGATGAAACACCGCGCCGTTGTGCACATCGTCTTGCTCGACAAAGTGTGCTGACGCGGCATTGACCATGGCTGCAAAATACGGTGACGTGCCTGTTCGACGCACCAAGTCTTCGCTTGGGCCCTCGGATGGTCCCATCGCTGTCGCAAAATCAGCCACACAACGCACAGGCTTAGCGGTTGAGCCCGCCAAAATAGACGCTAGCGTGTCGATAATCAAATCCTCGCAGCGGCGGTGCACGTGCTGCGGGATGTCATCAAACTGCAGGTTTGCAGCAAATGTGGCTAAGGTGGCGCTTGGGTGGTCAAGCGGGTCTGTTGAAACGGCCATCGCAATGATCCTTAGAAAGAGCGTGGCAAACCGAGCACGTGCTCAGCCACATAGGACAAAATCAAATTCGTCGAGATTGGTGCCACCTGATAGAGACGGGTTTCGCGGAACTTGCGCTCAACGTCGTACTCGCAGGCAAATCCGAATCCACCGTGAAACTGCAGGCAAGCGTTGGCCGCTTCCCAGGACGCGTCAGCGGCGAGGAGTTTGGCCATGTTGGCCTGCGCGCCACAGGGCAAGTGCTCATCGAACAAACGGCAGGCTTCATAGCGCATCAGGCTCGCGGCCTCGACGTTGATATACGCCTTGGCAATTGGAAACTGAACGCCTTGGTTTTGCCCGATGGGGCGACCAAACACGATACGGTCTTTGACGTACTGGCTCACACGATCAATGAACCAATAGCCATCCCCGATACATTCGGCGGCAATCAATGCGCGCTCGGCGTTTAAACCATCGAGGATATATTTGAATCCTTTGCCTTGCTCACCGATCAAGTTCTCGGCGGGGATCTCGAGGTTGTCAAAAAATAGTTCATTGGTCTCGTGATTGACCATGTTCAGAATAGGGCGAATCGTCATACCGTTTTTTACCGCGTCGTGCAGGTCAACGATGAAAATCGACATGCCCTCGGATTTCTTAGTGACCTCGTCTAACGGCGTGGTGCGTGCCAACAAAATCATCAGGTCTGAGTGTTGAACGCGCGAAATCCAAACCTTTTGTCCGTTGATCACGTAACGATCACCTTGCTTGACCGCAGTGGTCTTAATACGCGTGGTGTCGGTGCCGGTGGTGGGTTCAGTTACGCCCATGGATTGCAGGCGTAACTCGCCTGAAGCAATCTTGGGCAAGTAGTAGTCTTTTTGCGCTTGGGAGCCGTGACGCACCAAGGTGCCCATGTTGTACATCTGTCCATGGCAGGCGCCTGAGTTTCCGCCGCACCGATTGATTTCTTCCATGATGACCGATGCCTCAGTCATGCTTAGACCAGACCCACCGTACTCCTGCGGGATCAAGGCTGCCATCCAGCCAGCCTCGGTCAAGGCTGTGACAAACTCATCGGGATAACCGCGGGCCTCATCGACTTTGCGGAAGTATTCATCGGAAAATTGGGCGCATAGACTGCGCACGCCATCACGGATGTCTTGGTACTGCTCTGCGTGGGTTGTCATATTTGGCTTATCATTAAGGTTGCTACGAAGCAAACTTTGCCTGACCAGACATCGCTTGCCAATTGGCGTTTTCCGAACACAGACTTTGCGTCAAGCAAAGCATGCGAGTCCATCGATTGGTGCGCCGCAACACCGATAGTGGCAAGCAGCAACCTAGATACCGAGAAATGGCCAGTCACTTTGACCTTACCGACCTGCAACTGATTGTCAACATTGGCGACGCCAGTAGTCTGACAAGGGGTGCGGAGCGATCGCACCTGTCGCTGCCCGCTGCAAGCAACCGTGTCAAGAACCTTGAAGAGCACTTTGGCACGCGACTGTTTAATCGCAACAGCCAAGGTGTGACGCTCACGCCCTCGGGTGAGGCGTTTATGCGTCATGCACGCAAGGTCTTGCAGCAAATCGAGCACCTACGAGGCGACATTTTCGAATACTCACGTGGCATTAAAGGGCAAATCCGGATGGTGGCCAACACCACGGCCATGAATGAGTTCATGCCGACCGTGCTGAGCCGTTATTTGGCGGAGCATCCTGATGTGACCGTGGAACTGCGCGAGCGGTTGAGCTACCTCGTGGTCAAAGCCGTGGTCGACGGTGCTGCTGACATCGGGATTGTGGCTGGTCGCCCGGCCAGTGGCGATTTGCAATATCTGCCTTATCGGCGAGATCGTCTGGTTTTAGTGACCCCAACCGATCACCCCCTGGCAGAGCGCGAAAGCGTGGCGTTTAACGAGACACTCGGCTATGAATATGTGGGCTTGTCGGAGTGGAGTGCCATACATGCCTTTCTGATTCAAGCGGCAGATAATCTCGGCTATCCATTTAGGTTCCGTATCGAGGTGGGCAGTTTTGATGCGGTATGCCGCATGATTGAGGCGGGCGTTGGTGTCGGGGTTGTACCTGAACGCGCCGCACAACGTTATGCCGCTAGTATGAAAATTCGGTTAACCGGCCTAACTGACAGCTGGGCTGAGCGCAAACTTTATGTCTGCGTGCGCGATTTGTATGCATTGCCTTCATTCGGACAGGCATTGGTCAAGATGCTGCAAGATGACGTGCCGCTTAATGAGCGCCAGGAACCATCTGCTGATGACTGAACCCTCTATTAAGACACTGGTTATGGCCTCAGGCAACGCCGGTAAGTTGCGCGAGTTTGATCGTCTGCTCCAACCGCTTGGTGTCGAAGTGCGTAGCCAAGCCAGCTTTGGGGTGAGTGCGGCTGACGAGCCCTTTGACACGTTTGTAGAGAACGCACTGGCCAAAGCCAGGCATGCCAGCGAGCAGACCGGTTTGCCTGCATTGGCCGATGATTCTGGCATTTGTGTGCCAGCCTTGGGTGGGCTGCCAGGTGTACGTTCGGCACGCTATGCGCAACCCCAGGCTGATGTGCCGCAAGATGCGCTTAACAATGCCAAGTTGGTCCAAGCGCTAAAAGCACATCAAGACAAGCGTGCCTACTATGTGGCCGTGCTGGTGTTGGTGTTGCAGCCGCAGGATCCGCTACCCATCATCGCACAAGGGCTTTGGCATGGTGAGGTGATAGCATCGCCACGCGGCAGTCACGGATTTGGCTACGACCCACACTTTTGGTTGGCCGAACATCAGGCCACAGCGGCTGAGCTCGACCCAGCTCACAAGAACCAGGTCAGCCATCGCGCCCAGGCCATGCAAATGCTGGTGCGTCAGATAACCGAGCGTGGGCTGGTGCAAATTCAATCCCACGTCCAACCCAACACCCAATGAGCCAGCGCATTATCCCGATTGCCACCCAGGCTGATCTGGTGCGAGCGCAACAGCGCAGCGACGGCCAGCGCCTGACAAGTTTGCCGCCACTGTCCCTTTACGTTCACGTTCCTTGGTGCGTTAAAAAATGCCCGTACTGTGATTTCAACTCACACCAATCACCCGAATCGCTACCGGAATCGGCCTATCTGGCTGCGCTGACACAAGATCTTGACCAAGCCTTGCCGCTCATTTGGGGTCGTCAGATTCACACAGTGTTTATCGGTGGTGGCACGCCAAGTCTGCTTTCAGCACACGCGCTCGATCAAATGCTTGCCATGATTCGTGCTCGGTTAAATCTCTGGCCAGATGCGGAAATCACGCTAGAAGCCAACCCAGGCACGGCAGAAGCCAGCCGCTTTCAGTCTTATGCACAAAGCGGTGTTAATCGGTTGTCGCTAGGCATTCAGTCCTTTAATGATGAGCAGCTTAAGCGCCTTGGGCGCGTGCATGACGCCAAACAAGCCCGTGACGCCATTGAAATGGCGTGCGCTGCTGTTAGCCGGGTCAATCTTGATCTTATGTATGGGTTGCCTGAGCAGAGCACGGCCGAGTGCAAAGATGATTTGCGGCAGGCTATCGCATTTGGGACTGAGCACCTGAGCCTGTATCAGCTGACCCTTGAACCACAAACGGTGTTTGCCAAGTATCCGCCGACGCTGCCAGACGAGTCTGTCATCGAACAAATGGAAGAGGCGATTGATGAGCTCGTGGTTAGCGCCGGTTGGCAACGTTATGAGGTCTCGGCCTATGCAAAGCCAGATGCTCAATGTCGGCACAACTTGAATTACTGGACCTTTGGCGATTACCTGGGAATTGGTCCTGGCGCCCATAGCAAGATTTCATTTCCTGATCGGATTATTCGACAAGCGCGCACACGCAACCCTGAGCAGTGGATACAAGCCGCGCAGCGTCAAGATGAGTCCCACATTACCGAGCAACGAACGCTAACAGATGATGATCTGCCGTTTGAGTTCTTTCTCAACGTGCTTCGTTTGCGCAACGGCGTGCCGTTGAGCCTTTTGACGGATCACACGGGGATGTCTGTGGCGCAAGTTCAACCCATGGTCGACAAAGCACGACAAAAAGGCCTGCTCAGTGTCGATCAAGGCACCATTGCACCGACTGCCTTGGGCTGGCGCCACCTAAACGAGCTCCAGACCCTGTTTCTAAACTAAGCACTGAATATAAGTACTGAATATAAGTACTGAATATAAGCACCAAACATAAGCACCAAATAAGTGCTTAACATGGTGCATAATGCACCATATTAGTGCTATGTTTAATGCCCATTGCCCGTTTTCATGCGTTTTTTGGTGCGTCAAACTTGGCATGAATGTTGCTTACTAGTGCGTAAGCCCAACTGAGTTTGGAATTTTTAGCTAAACACTCAAACAATCGGAGCCATTATGAGCACGACCCAAGAAGTCCTGAAGATGATCTCAGACAACGATGTCAAATTCGTTGACCTTCGTTTTACCGATACGATCGGCAAAGAGCAGCACGTCTCTGTGCCTGCGCGCCTGGTTGACGCTGACAAACTTGAGTCGGGTCAGGCGTTTGATGGTTCTTCGATTGCAGGCTGGAAAGGCATCGAAGCTTCAGACATGTTGCTCATGCCTGATTTGGATACAGCACACATGGATCCTTTCCGTGAAGAGTCCACGTTGATCCTGACGTGTGATGTGCTTGAGCCATCAGACATGAAGGGCTATGACCGCGACCCACGCTCGTTGGCCAAGCGTGCCGAAGCCTACTTAAAGTCCACCGGTCTTGGTGACACGGCATATTTCGGTCCAGAGCCTGAGTTCTTTGTATTCGATGGCGTGACCTGGTCTGATGACATGTCTGGCAGCTTCGTTAAAATCAAGTCCGAAGAGGGCTCATGGTCCACCGGCACCGATATGGAAGGTGGCAACCTGGCTCACCGTCCCCGCGTCAAAGGCGGCTACTTCCCCGTGCCACCCGTTGACTCATTCCAGGACATGCGCTCGGAAATGTGCTTGCTCTTAGAAGAGCAGGGCGTGCCAGTAGAAGTGCATCACCACGAAGTCGCAGGCGCCGGCCAATCAGAAATCGGTACGGTCTTTAGCACCTTGGTTCGTCGTGCTGACTGGAACCAGGTGCTCAAGTACACCGTGCACAACGTCGCCCACGCCTATGGCAAAACAGCGACTTTCATGCCAAAGCCAGTCGTTGGTGACAACGGCTCCGGTATGCACGTGCACCAGTCGATCTGGAAAGATGGACAAAACCTGTTCTCAGGAAACGGTTATGCCGGTCTGTCAGAGTTCGCGCTCTTTTATATCGGCGGCATCATCAAGCATGCGCGCGCTTTGAACGCGATTACCAACCCCGGTACCAACTCGTACAAGCGTTTGGTGCCTGGATTTGAAGCACCGGTCAAGCTCGCTTACTCAGCACGCAACCGCTCGGCATCGATCCGTATCCCTTACGTCGGTAACCCCAAGGGCCGTCGTATCGAGGCACGTTTCCCTGACCCACTGGCTAACCCATACTTGGCTTTCTCGGCTTTGATGATGGCTGGTCTAGACGGCGTACAGAACAAGATTCATCCAGGTGATGCAGCTGACAAGAATCTGTACGACTTGGCACCGGAAGAGGATGCCAAGATCCCAACAGTATGTCATTCACTTGATCAGGCACTTGAGGCGCTTGATGCAGACCGCGAATTCTTGACGCGCGGCGGTGTGTTTAGCAACGAGATGATTGACGCCTACATCGAACTGAAGATGGCAGAAGTCACGCGCATGCGCATGACCACGCACCCGATTGAGTTCGATATGTACTACAGCCTGTAACGATGTGTGAGTAGGTGGTCGGGCCTGACCCGGCCCGACAACCATGACAGCCACTGAACCCTTTGACCTGCTGGCCACCACCGTATTGTTGCTTGATCGCGACGGGGTGGTGGTGGCTGCCAACTCAGCCGCTGAAGACCTGTTTGGCAGGTCCAAGCGACAGATTGAGGGGCAAATGGCCATCGCCTTGTTTGAAGAAGACGCAGCTTTGGCACAGTCGGTATTGCATGCCTGCGAAGGTTCTCTCGAGAGTTGTCGTCAAGTCGCTACTGTCGGTCGTGGGGCGGCGCAGCGTGAGGTGTCGGTGTCCACGCTCAGCCTAATGGGGCAGGCCTGGGCAGCGTTGATCGAAGTCGCAGACCTTGAGAGCCGATCGGTGGTTGACCGTACGCAGCGGTTAGCCGATGAGATTCAAGTGCAGCACGAGCTTCTGCGTAATTTGGCACACGAGGTCAAGAACCCATTGGGTGGACTGCGTGGTGCAGCTCAATTGCTTGAAGCAGAACTACCAGATCAGCGTTTGACTGAATATACGCAAGTCATTATTTCCGAGGCAGATCGTCTGCAAGGACTGGTCGATCGATTGGCAGGGCCGCAGTCAAGCCCGATGCAACTTGGGTCTGTCAACATTCACGAAGTGTGCGAGCGCGTGTGTGCGTTGGTGCAGGCTGAGTTCAATGGCGTTGAGTTTGTTCGTGACTATGACGCATCGATGCCAGAGCTTGAGGCTGACAGTGCACGGCTGGTGCAAGCGCTACTGAATGTCGTTCGCAATGCGGCGCAAATTCTCACGCAGTCTGAAACGCCAGATGCAAGGGTAACCATACGAACCCGCATTGCCAGACAAATCATGCTGCATCGGCGTCAGCATCGCATGGTGGTAGAAGTGGCTGTACTTGATAACGGCCCTGGGGTGCCGACTCAAATTCAGGACAAGGTATTTCACCCCTTGGTTACAGCACGTGAAGGCGGCACAGGTTTGGGTTTAAGCCTGGCGCAAGACTTGCTGCAACAACATGGTGGTCTGATTGAAATGGAATCCAAGCCAGGCCACACTGAATTCCGATTATTGATTCCGCTGGAGCAGTCATGAAACCGGTCTGGATAGTCGATGATGATCAGGCGATACGTTGGGTGCTAGAAAAAGCTTTGTCTCGCGCCAATATCGAGACCGTGAGCTTTGCCAACGCCAGCGACGTAGAACACGCCTTACAAAACAATCTGCCATCGGCGCTGGTCACCGATATTCGCATGCCAGGCAAAGACGGCTTGAAATTGCTTGGCGAGCTAAAGGACCAGCATCCCGATTTGCCCGTTATTGTGATGACGGCGTACAGCGATCTAGACAGCACGGTGTCAGCGTTTCAGGGGGGTGCGTTTGATTTCCTCGCTAAACCCTTTGATGTTAATGAAGCGGTCACGCTAATCACGCGTGCGTTAGAAGAGGGCGATCATAAGATTGCTGCGCGCGCTGATGAAAAGTCCGTTAAGACCAATGGTCGAGCCATACTCACGCAGTCCTCATCACCCGCGATGCAGGAAGTGTTTCGTGCCATTGGCAAACTGGCTCAATCGAATACCACGGTATTGGTCACGGGCGAGTCTGGTACTGGCAAGGAGCTTGTAGCCCGCGCCCTGCATGACCATGGCATGCGCGCACATGCGCCGTTCGTGGCGCTAAACACGGCAGCGATTCCGCGTGACCTGCTTGAAGCAGAACTGTTTGGTCATGAGCGCGGTGCTTTTACCGGGGCCAGTGGCAATCGTCGCGGTCGATTCGAAGAAGCGTCCGGTGGCACCTTATTTCTAGATGAAATCGGTGACATGCCACTTGAATTGCAAACCCGATTGCTGCGTGTGTTGTCTGACGGGACGTTCTATCGAGTCGGTGGGGCTCAACCCGTTAAAGTTGATGTGCGTATTGTTGCCGCTACCCATCAGCCGCTCGAAGACCGCGTGCGCGAGGGGAAATTCAGGGAGGATTTGTTTCACCGCTTGAATGTGATTCGCCTGCGCTTGCCACCATTGCGTGAGCGACGCGAGGACATCGATGCGTTGGCCAAACACTTTTTAGCGGCAAGCGCGAAGTCTTTGGGTGTTTCAGTTAAGCGTTTGTCTAACGAGGGCTCGGCGCAACTGCAACAGTTTGATTTCCCGGGTAACGTGCGTCAGCTTGAGAATTTTTGTCATTGGCTTACCGTCATGGCACCCGGACAAGTGATAAACCTGACTGACTTGCCACCAGAAATCAGTGGTGTGGTCACTGAATCGTCTCAGGCAGCTGACAGTGCCACCATTGAGCGCGTCTTACAGACCCAGCCCGGCAGCGAAATCCGGCATGAGTGGACAGACCTCTTGTCGGCTGAAGCCGCACAACGCCTAGCACGTGCTGATCCGCAGGTCTGGTCAACATTGACCCGAGACTTTGAGCGAGCGGTCATCGATGCGGCGCTGCGTGCGTGTCGAGGTCGACGAGTTGAAGCCGCAGCGCGTTTGGGCATGGGACGCAATACCATCACCCGAAAGCTTCGTGAGCTCGACATGGATTCATCCGGTCTTTGATTGATAGAGCGGTATAGGTTTGCCACTTAGGCAGGCCTATACCTCACTCTATACATGACCCGTATCATTCAGCCCATCCCCATCCCCATCCCCATCTCGACACGCCAACGCGCGAGTTTATTAAAGCGTGAGTAGGACGACGCACGCTTGGTTTGTGCGCCTCTGGCAACAGCCAAGACCAGGGGTGAGTACAAAGACCAAAGACAAGCCTGGCTAGGGTGTCTTTGCGTGCGCACCTGCCTGACTAGCGGGGAATTGTTTAAACTTTGATTATGTTTGAACGAAGACGATTAAGCTGTTGTGCCAGGCTGGCGCGTCGCGTCGGCGGTGCAAGTTGGTTGTGCAAGTTGGCACTATCTTCAAAAACCCGCAAAATACAAGAACTTAACCTCACTCACAGGACGGCATCATGAGCAAAAGCATCATTCATACCAACAACGCACCCGCAGCCGTGGGCCCTTATTCGCAAGCGGTGGCACTAACTGGGGGTCAAACGGTTTTCTTGTCAGGCCAAATCGGCTTTATCCCTGCCACAGGTGAGTTGGTTACCAGTTCATTTGAAGAACAAGTCAAGCAAGCGTTTGCCAACATGCAAGCCGTTATTGAGGCCGCTGGTGGCGATCTCAACAGCATCATTAAGTTAACGCTTTATCTGACTGACCTAAATAACTTCGCCACGGTCAACGACATCATGGCCTCAGTGATCCCAGAGCCGTTCCCGGCGCGATCAACGGTCGGTGTTGCTAGCTTGCCAAAAGGGGCATCCTTTGAGGTCGAAGCCATCATCGCCGTCTAAGTCGCCTGACAAGCCCGCCACAAGCCGCAAGACCGGGCAGGCTAAGCCAGCCAAAAAGCGCGATCTTGCGAGCTTGTTTGGCAAACTCGGGCTAAATACGCCACAGGATTTTTTGTTGCACTTTCCTATCCGCTACGAGGATGAAACGTGCCTGTCGCCTATTGCCCAAGCCAGTGCAGGACAGTCCATACAGTTTGAGGCGGTGGTGCAATCGTGTGATGTCACGTATCGGCCACGACGCTACTTGACTGCACGCATGCGTGATGACTCTGGAGAGATCCAGCTTCGCTGGATTAATTTCTACCCAAGCCAAGTCCAGCAGATGCAAGCTGGCAAGCGTTGGCGCGTGCGTGGCGAGGTGCGCGCAGGCTTTGGTGGTCTGGAAATGGTGCATCCTAAGGTCACGAGTCCTTCTGCGCCGTTGCCGCAGTCGTTAACACCCATCTATCCCACCACTGAGGGTTTGGCACAAAAGGCCATTGCGCAACGTATTGAGCAAGCCTTGAACACGCTGGATCTTGACGACTCCTTGCCCGAGGCCGTGCGCGACAGTCTGGGTCTCATGCCGTTTCGCCAGGCCGTTGATGTGCTGCATCGTCCTGCGCCGGGCGAGGATCTCGATTCCTTGGTGCATCGCACGCATCCTGCATGGGTGAGGGTGAAGTTTGATGAGCTGTTGGCTCAGCAGCTAAGTTTGGCCAACGCGCGTGAGCAAAGACGTCTGCGCCAGGCTGATCCCCTGTTTGAGCCGTTAGATCGCGTGAGTTACGTGCAGAAACTGTCAACTGAGTTGCCATTTCAGCTAACGGCCGCACAACAGCGTGTGGTGCAAGAGATTCACGCCGATTTGGCGCAGACGTGGCCCATGCATCGACTGCTGCAAGGCGATGTGGGCAGTGGCAAAACGGTGGTGGCGGCACTGGCTGCAATGCGCGCCATAGATCACGGCAAACAGGCCGCGGTCATGGCACCGACTGAGATTCTGGCTGAGCAGCATTACCTCAAACTTGAGCCCTGGGCTAAGGCGTTGGGACTGCAGTGCGTTTGGTTAAGCGCCGGACTGCCTGCGCGTATTAAGCGCCAAGCGCTTGATGCCATCGCAAGTGGCCAGGCTCAGTTGGTGGTCGGCACGCAAGCTTTGATACAACAAGGTGTGACGTTCGCCGATCTAGGTTTGGCCATTGTTGATGAGCAACATCGCTTCGGGGTTTCCCAGCGCCTAGCACTTGGAGAAAAAGCCAATGGCCGTTTACCTCACCAGCTAACCATGAGTGCCACGCCAATTCCGCGATCGTTGGCGATGACGTGTTTTGCGGATCTGGATGTCTCGGTCATTGATGAGCGCCCACCAGGACGATTGCCGGTCAAGACCAAACTCGTCAGTGCAAGCCGCCGAGCTGAGGTCATCGAAGGGTTGCGTGAATCGGTGGCAAGCGGCGGTCAAGTCTACTGGGTTTGTCCATTGGTCGAGGAAAGTGAAGCCTTGCAGTTACAAACGGCCACTGATACACACGAAATGCTGACCGCTGCACTTGAGGGGCTTACTGTCGGGTTGGTGCACGGCAAGCTACACGCCAAGGAAAAAGCCGATGTGATGCAGCGCTTTAAAGCCGGTGAAATCGATGTGCTGGTAGCAACAACTGTCATTGAGGTGGGTGTTGATGTACCCAATGCCAGTCAGATGGTCATTGAGCACGCTGAGCGGTTTGGCCTGGCACAGTTGCACCAATTGCGCGGCCGGGTAGGGCGCGGCACCCGCGAGTCGATTTGTTTGTTGCTCTATGAGCCACCGCTGTCGTTTGACGCCAAATATCGGCTCAAAGCGCTTTATGAAACCGATGACGGGTTTGAGATTGCACGTCGCGATTTGCAGTTGCGCGGGCCGGGTGAGTTTCTAGGGGCACGTCAGTCTGGACTCTCATTGCTGCGATTTGCGGACTTTGAGGCTGATGCGCACTGGGTAGAAAAGGCCAAGGTGCTATGCGAAGATTTACGTGCGCAACAACCAGAGGTTGCGAAATGTCACATGGATCGCTGGATGCAATCACGTGAAGTGTTCTTAAACGGTTAGGATGGAGGTCTAAGGAGTGTTTCATGACCTTGACTGAACTGAAATACATTGTGGCGGTGGCGCGTGAGCGCCACTTTGGGCGCGCAGCTGAGGCTTGTTTTGTGAGTCAACCGACGCTGTCAGTGGCGATTCGTAAGCTAGAAGATGAGTTAGGAATCGTGATTTTTGAGCGCGGTGGCTCTGAAATTGGTGTCACGCCCGTGGGCGAGCGTGTCATCACGCAAGCACACAAAGTGCTGCAAGAAAGTGCGGCAATCAAACAAATCGCGCGCGTCGGTCATGACCCGTTAGCTGGGCCTTTGCGTGTGGGCGTGATCTATACCATCGGGCCTTATTTGTTGCCCCGACTGATACCCAAGCAGATCGAACGCACGCCGCAAATGCCATTGATCTTGCAAGAAAACTTCACCACACGCTTGGTAGAGCTGTTGCGTCAAGGCGAGATCGATTGCGCCATCATGGCGCTGCCGTTGCCAGATACGGGACTCAATACAGTGCCTCTCTACGATGAGCCTTTCATGGTCGCGATGCCTGCCAAGCACGCTTGGGCGAGTCGTGAGGAGATCGATGCTGAAGATCTAAAACAAGAGAACATGCTGTTACTTGGCTCGGGCCATTGCTTTCGTGATCATGTTTTGGGGGTTTGTCCGGAACTGTCTCGCTACTCAGATGCGCCAGAGGGTATGCAGCGCACGTTTGAAGGGTCGTCGCTTGAGACCATCCGGCACATGGTTGCCGCTGGCATTGGTTTGACCGTCATGCCAGTGACTTCCTTGATGCAGCACGATCAACCGGGCTCGCAATTGCTGAAGTACGTGCCTTTCAAAGCACCAGCACCCGAGCGTCGCGTGGTTTTAGCGTGGCGCAAGAGTTTCCCGCGTATGGCAGCAATTCGGGCGTTCATTGACACGATTCAAGCCATTGATTTACCTGGTGTTCAAATGCTCGACGTGGCTGACCGCGCACTGCCCGAGGATTAGACGCGCTGTATGCGTGGTGGTACTCTGAAGAGGTATTTTGTTTTTACATGCCAAAGGAATGATCATGGCCAAAAAATCAGCAACAGGCACTAAAGCACCAGCAACGAAAGCGCCCGCAATTAACATTGGCATTTCTGCCAAAGACAGGGCAACGGTTGCCGGTGAGCTCTCCAAAATGCTGGCAGACTCTTACACACTTTATCTAATGACACATAACTTTCACTGGAATGTGGAAGGCCCGATGTTCAACACGTTACACAACATGTTCATGACGCAGTACACCGAAGAGTGGACCGCACTTGATCAGATTGCTGAACGGATTCGTGCCTTGGGTCACTTTGCCCCTGGCACGTATGCTGAATACGCCAAGCTGTCTTCGATTCGCGAGCCAAAGGCGGTGCCCGAAGCGACAGACATGATTCGGTTACTGGTCCAGGGCAACGAAGCTGTGGCTAAGACGGCACGCCACGCACTAGGCCAGGCTGATCAGGCTAACGATCAGCCAAGCGCAGACTTGTTAACCCAGCGTCTTGATGTTCATGAGAAGAACGCCTGGATGTTGCGCAGTTTGTTGCAGTAATCCATGTCTGGTGGTGTGATTAACCGGCTCGGGCTATACGCCCGGCTGGTTCGAATTGACAAGCCAATTGGCACGCTCTTGCTGTTGTGGCCTACCTTGTGGGCCTTGTGGACAGCCGGGCAGGGCATGCCACCGCTGGCCATCTTGGTGATTTTTGTTCTAGGTACGTTTCTGATGCGTGCGGCTGGTTGCGCGATCAATGATTATTTCGATCGTGACTTTGATCGACATGTGCAACGCACTCACGCGCGCGTACTGACCACAGGCCAAATCAGCCCCAAAGAGGCGCTTTGGGTGGCCGCTACCCTGGCGTTTGTTGCTTTCTTACTAGTGCTACTGCTCAATCCCTTAACGATTGGGCTGTCGTTTATTGCGCTCGTGCTTGCGGCGACGTATCCATTGATGAAACGTCTGTTTGGTATGCCACAGGCTTATCTGGGGATTGCGTTTGGGTTTGGTATGCCCATGGCGTTTGCTGCCATTGCCAACAACGTGCCGGCTGTGGCCTGGGTGTTTCTGGTGGCCAATGTGTTTTGGACGGTGGCCTATGACACCGAATACGCCATGGTTGATCGCGAAGATGACCTAAAGCTCGGGTTAAAAACTGCCGCCATCACCTTTGGTCGATTTGATGTCTTGGCCATCGGCATCTGCTATGCCATGGCGCTTGCCTTAATGGCAGTCGCCGGTAGCCTGATGCAATGGGGTGCTTATTACTACGGCGGGCTTGCCTTGGCGCTGGGCATTGCCACTACGCACTTGTACTGGATCAGAGATCGTAACCGGGAGGCTTGTTTTAAGGCTTTCAGGCACAACAATTGGTTCGGTGCGGCCGTCTTTGCTGGTATTGTGTTGCAGCACGCGCTCGGTCAGTAAGACTCGGTTAGCGAGACTCGACTGTCAAGGTAATGCTCAGTAGCAGAGATGTGGAACCACGGTGACAACCACGCTGACCTGAGCCGGCGTATCATCGAACATATCATTAAACATATTGCACCAAATAGTTGGGTTACATGACGACACAAATTCATACCGCCTTCATTGGCGGGGGCAACATGGCGGGTGCGCTGATTGAGGGACTACTCAAACAAGGCGTGTCAGCAAACCATTTACATGTTGTCGACATCAACCAAGAAACACGGGACAAATGGCAATCGCGCGGGTTGTCTGTGGCCAGTGAGCCAACGGCGATCTTGTTGCAACATTCGATTTGGCTACTTGCGGTTAAACCGCAGCAACTCGCCGAAGTAACCGCTCGACTTAAGCCGTTTTTGCAAGAAGACACGCTGGCTGTCAGTATTGCCGCCGGTATCTCACTGCAGACGCTATCTCAATGGTTAGGCACGGCCAATCAGCCTTGGAGCAAGGTGGTTCGCGCCATGCCCAACACCCCGGCCTTGGTCGAGCGCGGTATGACTGGGTTGGTGGCCGGTGAGGGCGTATCCGCCGAGTATCGCGACCAAGTCGAGCAGTTGTTATCCGCTGTAGGGGAAGTGCTCTGGGTCACGTCGGATCAGATGATTGACGCGGTCACCGCCGTCTCTGGCAGTGGGCCAGCCTACGTGTTTCGTTTTATCGAGGCCATGATGGTCGGTGCCCGGCAATTGGGATTGGATGACGCACAAGCCAAACAGTTAACGCTTGCTACCTTGGCTGGTGCCACAGAGCTGGCCTCGCAATCAATTGAACCGGTCTCAACTTTACGTGCACGCGTGACCTCTAAGGGTGGCACCACGGCAGCGGCACTTGATGTGCTGGAAAAGCGCGAGTTTGAGCAAGTCATCGGCGCAGCCATGCAGGCAGCATACGATCGGGCAGGGGCCTTGTCGAAAGAGCTCGCTGATAATGGAACGAAAGACTGACAGGGAAGTGAGTTTCAATAGCGCTAGCAGAAGCAACAGAACCACAATAATCAACAAAACAACAACCAACAAAATAATTGAATAGGGAACCAAACGAATGAGCAAAACGTTTCGTATCGCTGTTTTACCGGGTGACGGCATTGGTAAGGAAGTGATGCCCGAGGGGCTTAAAGTGTTGCAAGCGGCGGCCGATCAATTCGACCTAAACCTTGTATTTGAGCACCACGACTGGGCCTCGTGCGATTATTACGCCGCGAACGGCGACATGATGCCTGCTGACTGGAAAGACCGCCTTGCCGGTTGTGATGCATTGCTGTTTGGCGCAGTAGGCTGGCCAGACACGGTTGCCGACCATGTATCTCTGTGGGGGTCGCTCTTAAAATTCCGTCGCGAGTTTGATCAGTACATCAACTTGCGACCTGTAAGGCTGTTCGAGGGTGTGCCGTGTCCATTGGCCAATCGCAAAGCTGGCGATATCGATTTCTTTGTCGTACGAGAAAACACCGAAGGCGAATACACCTCACTGGGCGGCACGATGTTTGCCGGCACCGATCGGGAAATCGTGATTCAGGAATCGGTATTTAGCCGGGTAGGGACCGACCGTGTGTTGAAGTATGCGTTTGAGTTGGCTAGCCAACGCGCGCGTAAGCACCTGACCATTGCCACCAAGTCAAACGGCATTGCCATTAGCATGCCTTATTGGGATGGCCGTGCAGCAGAAATGGCGAAACACTACCCAAATATCACCACCGACAAGCAGCACATCGATATCCTGTCAGCGCGATTTGTACTGCAGCCTGATCGCTTTGATGTGGTGGTGGCATCGAATTTATTTGGAGATATTTTGTCGGATCTAGGACCAGCATGCACGGGTACTATTGGCTTGGCGCCGTCTGGCAATCTAAATCCTGATCGTGTGTTCCCGTCGCTCTTTGAGCCGGTGCACGGCTCGGCACCGGACATCTTTGGGAAGGGCATTGCTAATCCGATCGCGATGATTTGGTCGGGTGCCTTGATGCTGGACTTTTTAGGCAGGGGGCTTGAAGGCGCTGAACAAGCACCATACCTAAAGGCCCACGATGCCATTCTGAATGCAATTGAAACGGTGCTCGCCCAAGGGCCACGCACCCCGGACCTCGGTGGCGACGCGACAACGGCGGCGCTTGGTGATGCTGTTGCGAAACTGGTGTAAATCGTGAATCTGACATTTGATAATCGTTTTAAGGCGCGTTTATTGCGCGGTGAGCCCCAAATCGGGTTGTGGCTGTCCATACCGAGTGCTTTTACCGCAGAAATCTGCGCCACTGCAGGCTATGACTGGCTCTTGCTCGATGGCGAGCATACGCCCAATGATATTCAAACGGTACTCGCGCAACTGCAGGCCTGCGCCGGTTACCCACAGACCCATCCAATCGCCCGACCGGTTATTGGCGACCCGGTGATCATCAAGCAAATGCTCGATGTCGGTGTCCAAACCTTGTTGATCCCCATGGTTGATACTCCTGAGCAGGCACATGAACTGGTGCGTGCTACGCGTTATCCACCGCATGGCATGCGCGGCGTTGGCTACGGCACCGCTCGCGTATCACGCTGGGACTTGCGTCAGAACTACACGCAAGTTGCCAACGATGAAGTGTGCCTATTGGTACAAGCCGAAACTGAGCAGGCGATCAACAACCTGGACGCCATTTGTCAGGTCGAGGGTGTCGATGGTGTGTTCTTGGGGCCTGCGGATTTGGCGGCTGCCTATGGCCATCTCGGCAATCCAGGCCATCCCGATGTGCAGGCTGTAATTGAGAACGCAATTGCCACCATTCTCAAGCACGGCAAGGCACCCGGGATTCTCACGCCCGATGAAAACCTCGCCAAACACTACTTGTCGCTCGGTGCCAAGTTTGTGGCAATTGGCCTCGAGGCGAGGGTGCTTGCACGTGGTGTAAGGGAACTTCGGCAGCGTTTCACCACCTAAGCAGGTATGCACAAAAGATATCTCTGGGCCGCTGGGGTTGCTGGGGTTGCTGGGGTTGCTGGGGTTGCTGTTACGGCGAGCGTCTTAACAGTCGCTTTCATATGGCCATGGCAATCAAATCAATCGACTGAATCACAACCCGACTGGATTGCCCCGGCCCAGGGCGAGATCAAACTTCAAGGCCAGCAACTGTACGCCATGTATTGCGCGAGTTGCCATGGTGCTAAGTTAGAAGGGCAGCCAAACTGGCGCGCTCGAATGGCCAATGGTCGACTGCCGGCACCACCGCACGACATCAATGGCCACACTTGGCATCATCCGGACTGGCAACTCGTAGAAATGACCAAAATCGGGTTCGTGGGCGGTGTGAATGCGCCGCCAGGCTATGAAAGTGACATGCCCGCCTTTAAAGACGTCCTCTCGGACGAGCAGATCCGTTTCATCTTGGCCTACATTAAAAGCAGTTGGCCTGAATCTGCGCTTGCCGCACAGAAAGAGATCACGCTAAAAACAGAAAGGTAGAAACCGTCCGCTAGAAACCACACGATAGAAAACGCGCCCTGAATGGAATTCGTCAAAGCGCGGTGTGGGGGGTTGTATTGCGGGCTGGAGTGCGGGCTGTAGTTCAGGTTGTGGTGCAGATTGCAGCAACAGCTAGACGACAAAACGCCTTCAATCGCGTTATTTGGCCATGACTTTTCTGATGAGTCGCATGCGCCTGGCTTTCGCTTGATCAGGATCGTGCATGTACGGATAGGCTTGTAATTGCGCTTCGGCCCAACGCATTTGCTCCGTACTTGGCCAGTATTGCCGGCCATCTTTGGCCATGGTCCAGACGTTGCCTGCGGCTCTGGCGTCCGTGTCGATGTGAGTGTCTAGTTCAGTTGGCGCGAGCTTACGCAACGCCATGCGTTCTTGCAACCGCCAGCGGCGGTGCCAGTGTTGTTTGTCGCGACGTTCACTTTGTGCAGCGGTTATGCCAAAAATGGGGGTTTTACGGTGAGAACGGCTCATGTTGGGTTTCCTGCGTAAAGAAGGTCGGTTAAGAAGCAATGATGGAAGGGTTAATGACTAGGGCATGCCATCACGATGCCAAATCACTGCGCCGTAACTGACCTACGGTATTTACTTTACATAATATACATTATGCGTTTATTGGATGTGCTGGTGTGGGGAGGCAGCACGCTTATTTAGTAGCTCACTTAGTAGATCACTCAGTGGCTTTCTGGCACCAAATAACGCGATGTTGGCCTTGGTTCTTGTTTCTCATGTTTTGGCTCATGATTCGATCAACATTGGCGGATTGGCATCAAGATAAGTCTGGGCATACGCCAATTCACCTTCGGCTTCAGCATGTAGCGTAAAAAGCTGGTCGCCGCGTTTGATGCTGGCGCCAAGTCCGACGTGTAGGTCTACGCCGGCGGTTTTAGCTTCAGGCGCGCCTAGTAGTTTGGCTAGCCGCGCTAGTCGGCGATTGTCGACTGCACGCAGTTGCCCCGAGTGGCTTGCAGTAACCACGGATTGCAATGGCGCGGTCTTAGGCGAGGTAAATCCGCCTTGTGCCTGGCAAATGGCTAAAAACTTCTCCCAAGCACGCCCTGAGTCAAGAATGGCTTGTGCCTGTGGGTAACCTTGCCCGACAGCGGCATATTTACATAGCTCAAGGATTTCGGCAGCCAACGCGAGCGCCCGTTCGCGTAGATCCGCTGAAGCTTGTGGCTGGTTTTGTAGCACTGCGAGCACATCACGGGCTTCAAGTGCTGGGCCAATACCTTGACCAACCGGTGCTCGACCGTCGGTGCGAAGCACTTTTAGATTTAATCCATTGGCAAACGCCACTTGATTAAGCAGATGCTCAAGATGATCTGCCTGATCTTTGCTGCGCACCTTGGCTGTGGGTCCCACGGGGATGTCAATCACCACGTGTGTGGCACCAGCTGCGATCTTTTTAGAGAGCACCGAGGCCACTAACTGGGCATCACTGTCGAGCTCAAGAGGACGAGCCACCCGTATTAGCAGGTCATCGGCTGGACTGAGCGCCAACGACCCACCCCACACAAAACAACCACCCTCTTTCTGCACGA